>Ga0192647_100119_pt1 | contig 49702 bp, 58 predicted proteins | sample LauGreFa1BDMLBSN_2_FD_133046 | JGI IMG/M metagenome (GOLD analysis project Ga0192647, IMG submission 133046) | Freshwater lake microbial communities from Lake Michigan, USA - Fa13.BD.MLB.SN - reassembly | ecosystem: Environmental > Aquatic > Freshwater > Lake | place: Lake Michigan, USA... | reverse complement strand
GTGAACTCGATCGCCTAGAAGAGGTTTGGGAGCGCTTTAAGAATCTCAAGGTTCAGGATCTTGAGGGCGATGAGCAGCTCTATCGCGAGATGCGCGATCGTTTCGGAATGTACTTCAAAGGCCAGATGGGCGCTGCAGCAATTAAGCGCCGTCTTGAGACCTTTGATCTCAAAGCGGAAGCAATCAATCTCCGCCAAATCATCGCAACAGGCAAGGGACAAAAAAAGACACGTGCGCTCAAGCGTCTTCGCGTTGTCTCTTCATTCCTTAATACTTCGAACTCGCCTGCATCGATGGTTCTTGATGCTGTCCCAGTTATTCCGCCAGATCTACGTCCGATGGTTCAACTAGATGGCGGTCGATTTGCGACATCTGATCTCAATGATCTTTATCGTCGTGTAATCAACCGAAATAATCGTTTGAAGCGTCTTGCTGATTTAGGCGCTCCAGAGATTATCGTCAATAACGAGAAGCGTATGTTGCAAGAGGCTGTTGATGCTCTCTTTGATAACGGTCGCCGTGGTCGTCCTGTGACTGGTCCTGGAAATCGTGCGCTCAAATCACTCTCTGACATGCTCAAAGGTAAGCAAGGTCGCTTCCGTCAAAACTTGCTTGGAAAGCGCGTTGATTACTCCGGCCGTTCAGTAATCGTTGTTGGTCCGCAATTGAAGTTGCACCAATGCGGTCTACCAAAGCAGATGGCCCTCGAACTCTTCAAGCCATTTGTGATGAAGCGTCTTGTCGATCTTAATCATGCGCAGAACATCAAGTCTGCAAAGCGTATGGTTGAACGTGCTCGCTCCGTGGTTTGGGATGTTTTGGAAGAGGTCATTGCTGAGCATCCAGTTCTGCTTAACCGTGCACCGACGCTCCACCGTTTAGGTATTCAAGCTTTCGAACCACAACTCATTGAAGGAAAGGCAATTCAGATTCACCCGCTCGTCTGTACTGCATTTAACGCAGACTTCGACGGTGATCAGATGGCCGTTCACCTTCCACTATCTGCAGAGGCACAAGCCGAAGCGAGAATCTTGATGCTCTCCAGCAACAACATTCTCTCTCCTGCAAACGGACGTCCAATTACCTCTCCTACTCAGGATATGGTCCTTGGTCTCTACTTCCTTACCCAACTTCGCGAAGGTGAAAAGGGTGCAGGACGTGCATTCTCCTCAATTGCCGAAGCGATTATGGCTTTCGATCAAGGTTCACTCTCTTTGCAATCGAAGGTAAAAATCCGTATCGATGGTGCAATTCTTGATACGACGCTCGGTCGCGCACTCTTTAACGAGGCCCTTCCTGCTGACTTCCCTTATGTGGAAGAAGATGTCACCAAGAAACAACTCGGCGCGATTGTTAATACTCTCGCTGAGCGTTATCCGAAGGTTGATGTCGCAGTAACTCTTGATGGATTGAAAGCCCTTGGTTTCCACTGGGCAACTCGCGCAGGAGTAACTATCGGTATCGAAGATGTTGTCACTCCTCCTAATAAGCAGAAGATTCTCGATGGTTACGAGTCTGATGCTGAGCGCGTACAGAAGCAGTACGAGCAAGGTCTCATAACTGATGATGAGCGTCGCCAAGAGCTCATTGAAATCTGGACCAAGGCAACGAACGAAGTTGCTGCCGAGATGGAGAAGAACTTCCCACGACGTAATCCAGTGTGGATGATGGTCTTCTCAGGCGCTCGTGGAAATATGATGCAGGTACGTCAGATTGCCGGTATGCGTGGTCTGGTGGCTAATCCGAAGGGTGAAATTATCCCTCGTCCGATTAAGTCCAACTTCCGCGAAGGCCTCTCGGTACTTGAGTACTTCATTTCAACTCACGGCGCACGTAAAGGTCTTGCCGATACTGCGCTTCGTACCGCCGACTCGGGTTACCTCACTCGTCGTCTCTGCGATGTGGCACAAGATGTCATCATCCGTGAAGAAGATTGCGGAACCGATCGTGGTCTTACGCTAGAAATTGCTCGACGTAATGAATCTGGTGAACTTGTTCGCCTAAAGAACGTTGAGTACTCCGTATATTCACGAAACCTTGCTGAAGATGTTGTCGTCAGCGGCGAAGTAATCGGAACAGCAAATACTGATCTAGGTGATGAGCTCATCGAACGACTTCTTGCTGCAGGTATCGAATCGGTAAAGGTTCGTTCGGTACTTACCTGTGAGAGCAAGGTCGGACAATGCGCTGCATGTTATGGACGCTCACTTGCCGCAGGTCATCTCGTTGATGTCGGCGAAGCTGTCGGAATCATCGCTGCACAATCAATCGGTGAACCAGGAACTCAGTTGACGATGCGTACCTTCCACACCGGTGGTGCTGCACAGACTCAAGGTGATATCACTCATGGTCTACCTCGCGTTGTTGAACTCTTCGAAGCGCGTGAACCAAAGGCGAAAGCTCCAATTGCTGAGCATGCCGGACGTGTTCGCTTTGAAGAAGATCCAAAAAATGCGGGCGGAAAGCGAATCGTCATCACTCCAGATAATGGAAATGAAGAGGTTGCTTATCCAATTCCACGTAACCGTAAGCCACTGGTAAATGATGGTGATCGTGTTGATGTTGGACAGAAGCTCATCCCGGGAACAATTGATCCAAAAGATGTTCTTCGTATTCTTGGACCACGCGCTACTCAAGTGCACCTTGTTGAAGAGATCCAAAAGGTCTATGACACTCAAGGCGTTGCGATTCACGATAAGCACATCGAAGTTATCGTTCGACAGATGCTTAAGCGCATCACCATCTTGGAGGCAGGAGATACCCTCTTCCTTCCAGGTGAATTGGTTGAGCGAGTTCGCTTCGAGACGGAGAACCGTCGCGTTGTTGCCAATGGTGGAACTCCAGCTAGCGGTCGCGCTGAGCTAATGGGTATTACTAAGGCCTCACTCGCAACGGAATCATGGCTCTCCGCCGCCTCCTTCCAGGAGACCACCCGCGTTCTCACCGATGCCGCCCTTGGCGAGCGTCGCGATAACCTCGTGGGCCTCAAGGAGAACGTCATCATCGGTAAGTTGATCCCTGCAGGTACCGGATTAGCCCGCTACCGAAATGTTCGGGTTGAGGCGACCGAAGAGGCGAAGGCTGCTGTTTATGCCAATTATCAGGAGTACGACTTCACCCCATTTGAGAGCCAAGGCTCAGGTGAGGCCGTCCGCCTCGATGATTTCGAGGTTCCGAGATACTAAATACGAAGCGAGAAATCGCACTCTAATTACAACCATGTAATTAGTAAGGCAAAAAGGCCGTTTTGACCGGGCGAGAGTGATTCCGTTACTCTCGCCCTCTGCCTTTTGTCAGCCTGGCGCCAAAAGTCACTTCAGTGAAGTAGTGAAATCACGCGAGATTCTCGTGATGAAACTAGCGAACTAAGACGACACGCCCGACCTCGTGTGTCGGGTGAACTTAAGCGCTGCGCGTAACAAACGGCGAGCAGTAACCAGCACGAGCACTACCTATATATAAGGAGCCAAACGTATGCCAACGATTGAACAGTTGGTTCGCAAAGGTCGCTCAGATAAGAGCGCGAAGACAAGCACGCCTGCGCTGAAAGGTTCACCGCAACGTCGTGGCGTCTGCACGCGCGTGTACACAACAACTCCAAAGAAGCCAAACTCTGCGCTTCGCAAAGTTGCTCGTGTCCGTCTGACAAGTGGCATGGAAGTTACTGCATACATTCCAGGTGAAGGCCACAACCTCCAAGAGCACTCCATCGTTCTCGTTCGTGGCGGCCGTGTGAAAGACCTTCCAGGTGTTCGTTACAAGATCATTCGCGGTTCACTCGATACTCAAGGAGTTAAGAATCGCAAGCAAGCACGTAGCCGTTACGGAGCAAAGAGGGAGAAGAAGTAATGCCACGTAAAGGTCCCGCCCCCAAGAGCCCAGTCATCGCTGATCCGGTTTACAACTCACCAGTTGTTACTGCGCTTATCAATAAAATTTTATTGCACGGCAAGCGCTCCACTGCAGAGCAGATTGTCTACTCCGCGCTTGAAGGATGCCGCGACAAAACTCAAGGCGATCCATTAATCACGTTGAAGCGTGCGCTTGATAACGTCAAGCCAACTCTTGAAGTTCGTAGCCGTCGCGTTGGTGGCGCTACCTATCAAATTCCTGTTGAAGTTAAAGCTGCTCGAGCAACTGCGCTAGCGCTTCGCTGGCTCGTTGGATACTCACGTCTTCGTCGCGAAAAGTCGATGGCAGAGCGTTTAATGAATGAATTAATCGATGCAAGTAATGGTTTAGGCGCAGCTGTAAAGAAGCGCGAAGACACGCACAAGATGGCAGAAGCAAACAAGGCGTTTGCTCACTACCGCTGGTAATAGGGAGATATAAAAAGTGGCTGTTGATTCAGTAATTGACCTTGCCAAGGTCCGGAACATCGGGATCATGGCTCATATCGACGCGGGTAAAACCACGACAACTGAGCGAATCCTCTTCTACACCGGTATCAACTACAAGATCGGTGAGGTTCATGAAGGCGCTGCCACCATGGACTGGATGGAGCAAGAGCAAGAGCGCGGCATCACCATCACTTCTGCTGCGACCACATGTTCTTGGAATGACCACCTCATCAACATTATTGATACCCCTGGCCACGTAGATTTCACCGTTGAAGTTGAACGTTCACTTCGCGTTCTTGACGGCGCAGTTGCAGTTTTCGATGGCGTTGCTGGTGTTGAACCACAATCTGAGACTGTTTGGCGTCAAGCTGACAAGTACAGCGTCCCACGTATTTGCTTTATTAATAAGCTAGATCGCACCGGCGCAAATTTCGATATGTGCGTAGGCATGATCAAGTCCCGCCTCAATGCAACACCACTGGTACTCCAAGTTCCTATTGGAGCCGAAGCAGATTTTCTAGGTGTAGTTGATCTCATCGCTATGAAGGCTCTTGTTTGGCCTGGCGAAACTAAAAAGGGTGAGGATTACATCGTCGAAGAAATTCCAGCGAATCTCAAAGCAAAGGCCGATGAGGCTCGTCACCTTCTCGTCGAAACTCTTGCTGAAGCTGATGATGCAATCATGGAGAAGTACCTCGAAGGTCAAGATCTCTCTGAAGCAGAAATCATCGCAGGTATTCGCCGTGCAACTCTTGCCGACAAGTTAACTCCAGTTCTTACCGGTTCAGCATTTAAGAACAAGGGCGTTCAGCCAATGCTCGATGCTGTTACACGCTATCTACCAAGCCCACTTGATGTTGCGGCAATCGTTGGTCACAAGCAAGGCGATTCCTCAGTGGAAATTATTCGTAAACCAGATCCGAAAGAACCATTCTCTGCTCTCGCATTTAAGATCATGAGCGATCCACACCTCGGCAAGCTAACTTTCGTCCGTATTTATTCAGGAACTCTTGCTGCAGGCGATCAAGTTCTTAACTCTACAAAAGATCGTAAAGAGCGAATCGGCAAGATTTATCAAATGCACGCCAACAAGCGTGAAGAGCGCGAGACCGCTACCGCAGGAATGATCATCGCGGTGATGGGCCTTAAGGACACCACCACAGGTGAGACGCTCTGCGATCCATCAAATGCAGTAATCCTCGAATCAATGGAGTTCCCAGATCCCGTTCTACACATCGCCATTGAGCCAAAGACCAAGGGCGATCAAGAGAAACTTGGCACTGCAATTCAGCGCCTTGCCGAAGAAGATCCGACTTTCCACGTTCGCACCGACGAAGAGACTGGCCAAACAATCATCGCTGGTATGGGCGAACTTCACCTAGAAATTCTCGTAGACCGTATGCGTCGCGAGTTCAAGGTTGAAGCAAATGTTGGTAAGCCACAGGTTGCTTACCGCGAAACTCTTCGCAAAGCAGTTGAGCGCCATGACTACACACACAAGAAACAAACTGGTGGTTCTGGTCAATTCGCAAAGATTCAAATTGCACTTCACCCGCTCGAGCCAGGCAAAGAGGGCGGATACGAATTCGTTAACAAGATTACCGGTGGACGCGTTCCTAGGGAGTACATCCCCTCTGTCGACGCAGGATGCCAAGAAGCGATGCAATCTGGTCCGCTCGCTGGCTATCCATTAACTGATGTACAAGTCACTCTTCTTGATGGCGCATACCACGATGTTGACTCATCGGAGTTGGCCTTCAAGATTGCTGGAATCGCAGCATTTAAGGAAGCAGCAAAGCTCGCTAACCCTGCATTGCTCGAACCAGTGATGGCCGTCGAAGTTATTACCCCTGAAGATTTCATGGGCGATGTCATCGGCGACCTCAACTCACGCCGTGGCCAAATTCAGGCTATGGATGAGCGATCAGGTGCTCGCGTTGTTCGCGCTCTTGTTCCACTCTCGGAGATGTTCGGCTACGTCGGAGATCTACGAAGCAAGACACAAGGTCGCGCCAGCTACAGCATGCAATTTGACTCATATGCGGAAGTTCCTGCAGCTGTGTCAAAAGAGATCATTGCAAAGGTCCGGGGCGAGTAGTCCTACCAATAGTTCAACTACACCGATTCAATAGGAGGTCACAGTGGCGAAGGCGAAGTTCGAACGTACGAAGCCGCACGTCAATATCGGCACCATCGGTCACATTGACCACGGTAAGACCACTCTTACTGCGGCAATTTCCAAGGTGCTTCACGACAAGTATCCAGATGTAAACCCATTCACGCCTTTCGATCAGATCGATAAGGCTCCAGAAGAGCGTCAACGCGGTATCACTATCTCGATTGCACATATCGAGTACCAGACCGAGAAGCGCCACTATGCGCACGTTGACTGCCCAGGTCACGCTGACTACATCAAGAACATGATTACAGGTGCTGCACAGATGGACGGAGCAATCCTCGTCGTTGCTGCAACTGATGGTCCAATGCCTCAGACCAAGGAGCACGTTCTCCTTGCTCGCCAGGTTGGCGTTCCTGCAATCGTCGTCGCACTTAATAAGTCCGACATGGTTGATGATGCTGAAATTCTTGAACTCGTTGAGATGGAAGTTCGCGAACTTCTCTCACTTTATGAGTTCCCAGGCGACGACACTCCAATCGTTCGCGTCTCCGCACTTAAGGCTCTCGAAGGAGATGCCAAGTGGGCAGATGCACTTATGGAGTTGATGGGCGCAGTTGACGAGTTCATCCCAACACCAGAGCGTGAGATTGATAAGCCATTCCTCATGCCAGTTGAAGATGTTTTCACCATCACCGGTCGCGGAACAGTTGTTACTGGCCGCATCGAGCGTGGAGTCGTTAAGGTCAACGAAGAAATCGAAATCGTTGGCATCCGTCCAGATTCACAGAAGAGCACCGTTACCGGTGTTGAAATGTTCCGCAAGCTGCTCGACGAAGGTCGCGCTGGCGAGAACGTTGGTCTTCTACTCCGCGGAACCAAGCGTGAAGATGTTGAGCGTGGACAGGTTTGTTGCAAGCCTGGCTCGATCACACCTCACACTGAGTTCGATGCATCTGTTTACATCCTTTCTAAGGATGAAGGCGGACGCCACACACCATTCTTTAATAACTACCGTCCACAGTTCTACTTCCGCACCACAGATGTCACTGGCATCGTGACGCTTCCAGGTGGAACAGAGATGGTTATGCCTGGCGATAACACTGAGATGGCCGTTGCGCTCATCCAGCCAATCGCTATGGAAGAGGGATTGCGCTTTGCAATCCGTGAAGGTGGCCGCACCGTCGGTGCAGGTCGCGTTACAAAGATCAAGAAGTAATAGTTCGTTACAAACCAATAACTAGTAGACGTTAAGCGGAAAGGAGGGCGAGGAGTATGGCGGGTCAGAAGATTCGAATTCGACTCAAGGCCTACGACCACGAGGTAATCGATACTTCGGCGAAGAAAATCGTCGAAACTGTCGAACGTACCGGTGCAAAGGTCGCAGGTCCTGTCCCACTACCCACAGAGCGGAATACGTACTGCGTAATCCGTTCGCCCCATAAGTACAAGGACAGTCGTGAGCATTTTGAAATGCGCACCCACAAGCGTTTGATCGACATTCTCGATCCAACGCCAAAGACTGTTGATTCCTTGATGCGCCTCGACCTCCCCGCTGGCGTCGACATTGAGATTAAGTTGTAGGAGCTGAATACACATGACTAACGTGAATAACTCGACTCTTTCGACTAACTCAACGCATGCCAATCGCAAAGGCATTCTTGGTACCAAACTAGGAATGACTCAGATTTTCGATGCGAATAACCAAATCGTTCCTGTGACCGTGATTCAAGCTGGACCATGCGTAGTCACTCAAGTCCGCACCCTTGAGAAAGATGGCTATAGCGCGATCCAACTTGCATTCGGTGCTATCGATCCACGTAAAGTGTCAAAGCCACTTGCTGGTCACTTTGCCAAAGCAGGTGCGACTCCTCGCCGTTCAATCGCTGAAATTCGCACTGATAAGGCGAGCGAGTACAACGTTGGCGATGAAGTCACTGCAGAGCTTTTCTCCGAGGGTGAGATCGTTGATGTCACCGGAACTTCAATCGGTAAAGGCCACGCGGGAGTTATGAAGCGCCATGGTTTCGGTGGTATCGGTGCATCTCACGGTGTTGACCGTAAGCACCGCATGCCTGGTTCTATCGGAGCTTGCGCAACCCCAGGTCGCGTCTTTAAAGGTCTACGTATGTCCGGTCGAATGGGATTTGATCGCGTGACAACAATGAACCTCACCGTAGCGCGCATCGATGCAGCGAAAGGTCTCATCTTGATTAAGGGTTCAGTCCCTGGTCCTGACGGAGGCCTAGTCATGATTCGCTCCGGTGCCAAAACAATTGCGGCAGGTGCATAAACATGTCACTAACAATTGCTATTAAAGATTCATCAGGTAAAGCAGCAGGATCAATCGATCTTCCTGCAGATATCTTTGATGTTCAAACTAATGTGCCTTTGATTCACCAAGTTGTTACCGCACAACTTGCTGCTGCTCGCCAAGGAACTCACAAGGCGAAGAATCGTGGCGAAGTAAGCGGTGGCGGTAAGAAGCCTTTCAAGCAGAAGGGAACAGGTCGCGCGCGTCAAGGTTCGACTCGTTCACCAAACCAGCGACACGGTGGCGTTGCTCATGGTCCAGTTCCACGTACCTACGAACAACGAACACCTAAGAAGATGATCGCTGCAGCGTTACGAGGTCTACTTTCTGATCGCGCACGCAATGCACGTATCCACGTCGTCTCTGAAGTTCTCCCAGGAGAGAACCCAACGACTAAGGGAGCAATTACTGCAGTACGTCAATTCTCCGAGCGTAAGCGTCTTCTTGTTGTCGTTGCACGTCATGAAGAAGATGCATGGAGATCACTCCGTAATGCAACTGATCTTCACCTCATCGTCTGGGATCAACTCAATGCATACGATGTAGTCGTCGCTGATGATGTTGTGTTTACCAAAGCTGCCATCGAAGATTTCATTGCAGCTCGAGCTGGGAAGGTCGAGGTCAACGCATGAGTCGCGACTATCGTTCAGTTCTGCTCTCGCCAGTTGTATCTGAGAAGTCATACAGCTTGCTCGATCAAAACAAATACACATTCCTTGTTGCTCTCGATGCAAACAAGACTGAAATCAAGATTGCCGTCGAAAAGGTTTTTGGTGTTCGCGTGCTTCGCGTGAACACACTTAATCGAACTGGCAAGAGTTTACGTAATCGTTTTGGAACCGGAAAGCGAAGCGATACCAAGCGTGCGATTGTTCAAGTTGCACCTGGGGATCGCATCGACATCTTCGGCGGACCGGTCAACTAGGGCGAGTGAGGAACTAACATGGGTATCCGTAAATATAAGCCGACCACACCAGGTCGTCGCGGAGCGAGCGTCTCTGACTTCGTCGAGATTACGCGCACCGAGCCTGAGAAGTCACTCATCCGTCCTATTAACAGTAAGGGTGGCCGTAATAATCAAGGTCGCGTAACTGCTCGCCATCAAGGTGGCGGCCACAAGCGCGCATACCGCGTTATCGACTTCCTGCGGAACGATAAAGATGGCGTTCCTGCAACTGTTGCTCACATTGAGTACGACCCAAATCGAAGCGCTCGCATTGCGCTCTTGCACTATGCCGATGGTGAAAAGCGTTACATCATTGCTCCAGTAAATCTTGAGCAAGGTGCAGCGATCGAAAACGGTCCAAGCGCTGACATTAAGCCTGGAAATAATTTGCCACTTCGTAACATCCCAGTGGGTACCGTTGTACACGCAATTGAGGTACGTCCTGGTGGTGGCGCAAAGATTGCTCGCTCTGCAGGAGCTGCTGTGCAGCTTGTTGCAAAAGAGGGAAGCTGGGCGCAACTTCGTATGCCATCTGGTGAAGTACGAAATGTTGATGTTCGTTGCCGCGCAACGATTGGTTCAGTTGGAAATGCCGAGCAATCCAACATCAATTATGGAAAAGCTGGACGTATGCGTTGGAAAGGTCGTCGCCCAACGGTCCGAGGCGTTGTTATGAACCCTGTAGATCACCCACATGGTGGTGGCGAAGGCCGCACCTCCGGTGGCCGTCACCCTGTCTCACCTTGGGGCCAACCTGAAGGTCGCACTCGAAAGAAGAAGGCAAGCGATGCACAAATTGTCCGCCGTCGTCCAAAGAACAAGAAGCGATAGGAGCCCTCAATGCCACGTAGCCTAAAAAAGGGTCCTTTTGTGGATTCACATTTGACGAAGAAGGTTGATCTTCAAAACGAGAAGAACACCAAAAATGTCATCAAGACATGGTCGCGCCGTTCCATGATCACTCCAGACATGATCGGGCACACCATCGCTGTTCATGATGGCCGGAAGCACATCCCTGTTTTTATCACTGAAGCCATGATCGGTCACAAGTTGGGTGAGTTCGCTCCAACTCGTACCTTCAAGGGCCACGTAAAGAGTGATGGAAAGGCAAAAAATGGCTAATCAACAGGTAGTCAGCGCGCGCGCTGTACTCCGTGATGTTCGCATCACGCCACAGAAAGCCCGCCGCGTCATCGATCTCATTCGTGGTCAAAAGGCTGACGAAGCGCTCACCATCTTGAAGTTCGCACCTCAAGCCGCTGGTGAGGTCTTTCATAAGCTCCTTGCATCTGCAGTCGCTAATGCAAAACAACAAGATCCTGCAATTCGCGATGCCTCTGAGTTATGGGTCACCGAAGCTTTTGTAAATGACGGCGTAACGCTTAAGCGGTTCCGTCCACGAGCACAAGGCCGTGCTTATCGAATTGATAAGCGGACCAGCCACATCACAATCATCGTGTCAGAGGTTGCTCATGGAGCAGAAGGGAGCGCCAAGTAATGGGACAGAAAATTAATCCACATGGTTTCCGTCTAGGCGTTACCACTGAATTCAAGTCTCGTTGGTACACCGACAAGCTTTACAAAGACTATGTGAAAGAAGATATTGCGATTCGCCGCATGCTCGATACAGGCATGGAGCGAGCTGGCATCTCTCGCGTTGAAATCGAGCGTACTCGCGAGCGAGTTCGTGTCGATATCTATACCGCTCGTCCAGGAATTGTGATTGGTCGTCGCGGTGCTGAAGCAGATCGCCTTCGCCAAGATCTTGAGAAGCTCACTGGAAAACAAGTTCAGCTCAACATTCTTGAAGTGAAGAGCCCAGAGACTGATGCACAACTTGTTGCGCAAGGTGTTGCCGAGCAGCTTGCAAGCCGCGTCTCGTTCCGTCGCGCTATGCGCAAGTCGATGCAGACTGCACTTAAGTCTGGCGCTAAAGGCATCCGAGTACAGTGCAATGGCCGACTTGGTGGCGCAGAAATGTCCCGCTCTGAGTTCTATCGCGAGGGTCGAGTTCCGCTCCACACACTCCGCGCCGATATTGACTATGGCTTCTATGAAGCAAAGACAACCTTCGGACGAATCGGTGTGAAGGTATGGATTTATAAGGGCGATATCGTCGAATCACGCTCCGAGCGCGAGGCAGCAGCACTTGCTGGTGCAACAACTCGTAGCCATCGTCGCGCAACTCAAAGCGCTGCTCCCGTTGCAACCCTTGGTGCGCCAAGTGAAGCTGCTGCAGCGACAAGCGCAACCGAAGGAGGGCAGGCCTAATGTTGGTGCCTCGTAAAGTTAAATTCCGTAAGCCGCATCACCCTTCGCGCTCCGGTGCATCTAAGGGTGGCACAACCGTTAATTTCGGAGATTTCGGAATTCAAGCTCTAGCTCCTGCTTATGTCACTAACCGACAGATCGAGGCAGCGCGTATTGCGATGACTCGTTACGTAAAGCGTGGCGGCAAGGTGTGGATCAACATTTATCCAGATATTCCATTAACCAAGAAGCCTGCTGAAACTCGTATGGGTTCCGGTAAAGGTTCACCTGAATGGTGGATTGCAAACGTCAAGCCTGGTCGCGTGATGTTTGAAATCTCTGGCGTTACTGAAGAGATTGCAACACAAGCGATGACTCGTGCGATGCACAAGTTACCGATGAAGTGTCGCATCGTTCGACGTGAGGAGGCGTAAAAATGGCTAATCCAAAGATTGATGAACTTCGCGCTCTCTCTGTTGATGAGCTTGAAACAAAATTGCGTGAGAGTAAGGAAGAGTTATTTAACTTGCGTTTCCAAGCAGCCACCGGCCAACTTGAAAGCCATGGCCGCCTCTCTGCCGTCCGCAAAGAAATCGCTCAGCTTTACACAATCATTCGTGAACGCGAATTAGGAATTGGGGGTGCTGCATGACAAATAACCAACAAAATTCAGAGCCTCGTGGTTTCCGTAAAACCCGAGAAGGAATTGTGACAAGCGACAAGATGGATAAGACCGTCACTGTCCTTGTTGAGGATCGCGTCAAGCACTCCTTATACGGAAAAGTTATGAGCCGTGCCAACAAGTTGAAGGCGCACGACGAAACCAACCAATGTGGCATTGGTGACCGAGTACTCATCGCCGAGACTCGTCCACTTTCTGCAACAAAGCGTTGGCGAGTAGTGCAAATTCTTGAAAAAGCTAAGTAACCCGAGTAACAGGAGAGATACCCATGATCCAACAAGAGTCGCGACTTCGAGTCGCTGACAATACGGGCGCCAAGGAACTCCTCTGCATTCGCGTGCTTGGTGGAACTGGTCGTCGTTACGCCGGTATCGGTGACATCATCGTCTGCTCGGTTAAGGATGCAATTCCTGGTGGCCAAGTAAAGAAGGGTGAAGTCGTAAAGGCTGTCATCGTTCGTACTACTAAGGAGAATCGTCGCGCTGATGGTTCATATATCCGTTTTGATGAGAACGCTGCCGTCATCTTGAAGACAGATGGCGAGCCACGTGGCACTCGTATCTTCGGTCCAGTTGCGCGCGAACTTCGTGATAAAAAATTCATGAAGATCATCTCTCTTGCTCCGGAGGTGTTGTAAGCCATGGCGAAAATTCGTAAAGGCGACACTGTTCAGGTAATCGCAGGAAAAGATAAAGGCGTTAAGGGAAAAGTCATCACCGTTGATCGCACAAAAGAACGCGTCATCGTTGAAGGCGTTAACCGCGTCCTCAAGCACACAAAAGAGAACACCACTGAGCGTGGCGTTAAAACCGGCGGCATCATTACTACTGAGGCCTCGATCCATATCTCCAATGTGATGGTTATAGATGACGACGGAAAAGCAACTCGTCTTGGCGCTCGCAAAGACGAAAAGGGCAAGAACGTTCGCATTTCGCGTCGCTCTGGAAAGGACATCAAATGAGCACAGCGACACAAGCACGTCTGAAGGCGCGCTATCGCTCTGAAATCGTCCCGGCGATGCAGAAAGAATTTAACTACGCGAATGTCATGCAGGTTCCGACGCTCGTCAAAATTGTCGTCAATATGGGTGTGGGCGAAGCAGCTCGCGACTCAAAATTGATTGAAGGAGCGATTCGTGATCTTGCGGCAATCACCGGACAACGTCCGCAGGTAACTCGTTCAAAGAAATCAATTGCCCAGTTCAAGCTCCGCGAGAACATGCCAATTGGTGCACACACCACTCTTCGCGGCGATCGCATGTGGGAGTTCTGCGACCGTCTTCTCTCTATCTCCTTGCCACGTATCCGTGACTTCCGCGGCCTTTCACCGAAGCAATTCGATGGAAATGGCAATTACACCTTTGGACTTACCGAGCAGGTCGTCTTCCCTGAGATTGAACAGGACAAGGTCGATCGCACGCGCGGTATGGACATTACCGTCGTAACCACCGCCAAGAACGATGCGGAAGGTCGAGCGCTTCTTAAGTTGCTCGGATTCCCATTCAAGGAGAGTTAAAAAATGGCTAAGACATCGTTAAAGATCAAGGCGAGCCGTAAGCCTAAGTTCAAAGTTCGGGGTTACACCCGGTGCCAGCGTTGTGGCCGTGCCCGCGCTGTCTATCAAAAGTTTGGAATTTGCCGCGTCTGTTTCCGTGAAATGGCGCACCGTGGTGAGCTTCCAGGTATCACAAAAGCAAGTTGGTAACTAACTACGGAGTAGGTCGCTGGAACTCGCCAGTGATACCGCTTCGAGAAAGGTTCTAGGTAGAGCCACTTATGACAATGACAGATCCGATTGCAGATATGTTGACGCGTATCCGCAACGCCAACACTGCTCACCATGAGAGCGTGACCATGCCTTCTTCCACAGTGAAGTCGCGCATCGCCGCAATCTTGCAGCAGGAGGGTTACATCGCCTCATACCAGGTCGATCAAAATCCTTTTGGCGTTGGAAAGACGCTCACTATCAATCTTAAATATGGCCCTAATCGTGAGCGATCAATCGCTGGCGTCCGTCGCGTGAGCAAGCCAGGACTTCGCGTATATGCGAAGTCAACCGCGCTGCCCCGCGTACTCGGTGGATTAGGTGTTGCCATCATTTCCACTTCATCCGGATTGCTTACAGATAAGCAAGCTGGCAAACAAGGAGTAGGCGGAGAAGTTCTCGCCTACGTATGGTGATCTGATATGTCACGTATCGGTAAGAAGCCAATCGAACTTCCTAAGGGCGTTGAAGTAACAATTAACGGACAAGATGTTTCCGTTAAAGGTCCAAAAGGAACGCTCTCATTAACTATCGCTACTCCTATTGCTATTGCTAAAGAGGGCGATTCAACGCTCGTGCTTACCCGCCCAGATGATGAGCGGAACAATCGCGCACTTCATGGTCTCTCACGGACTTTGGTCGCCAACATGATTGAAGGCGTCACCAAGGGCTACGAGAAGAAACTAGAACTAGTGGGCGTGGGATACCGCGTTGCTGCCAAGGGCAAAGATCTTGAGTTCGCTCTAGGTTTCAGCCATCCAGTTTTCGTTCCAGCGCCAGAGGGAATCTCTTTTGCCGTTGAGAGCCAGACAAACTTCTCTGTTCAGGGAATTGACAAGCAACTTGTTGGTGAAGTTGCTGCCAATATCCGAAAGATTCGAAAGCCAGAGCCATATAAAGGCAAGGGCGTTCGCTATGCCGACGAGAAGGTTCGCCGCAAGCAAGGAAAGGCAGGTAAGAAATAATGCCGCAACAAGTCAGCGTTAGGGTCCGTAAAGGATCTGCGCAAGTTGCCAGAAAGCGCCGCCATTTCCGTGTCCGCAAAAAGGTCGTCGGAACTACTGCTCGTCCACGTTTAGTGGTCACACGTTCTGCTCGCCATATCGTTGCGCAAATTGTCGATGACTCTGCAAGTAAAACGTTGGCATCAGCGTCAACAATGGAAGCAGATATTCGTAACCAGAATGAAGATAAGACTCGTAAAGCTCGCCAGGTTGGTGCACTTGTTGCACAACGTGCGAAGAGCGCAGGAATTACGAGCGTGGTCTTTGATCGTTCTGGAAATAAGTTTCATGGTCGAGTTGCCGCTCTCGCCGAGGGTGCACGCGAGAATGGATTGGACTTCTAATGGCCGCTGAAAAAGTTACAGATCGCAACGAAAAAGGCGCTCGCGAACGCGGTGGCCGTGAAGGTGGTCGCGGTGGCCGTGAAGGCGGTCGTGATGGTGGCGAAAAGAGCCAATATATGGAGCGCGTTGTCTTCATCAATCGCGTCTCTAAAGTTGTTAAGGGCGGTCGCCGCTTCTCCTTCACTGCGCTAGTAGTTGTTGGCGATGGCAAAGGAACAGTTGGCGTCGGATATGGCAAAGCCAAGGAAGTTCCAGCTGCAATTGCAAAGGCTGTCGAAGAGGCAAAGAAGAGTTTCTTTAAGGTCTCTATGATTCAAGCGACAATTCCACATCCAGTTCAAGGTGAGGCTGCGGCAGGAGTTGTACTCCTTCGTCCAGCAAGCCCAGGAACTGGAGTTATCGCCGGTGGTCCAGTTCGTGCCGTACTCGAGTGCGCTGGAATCCACGATGTATTGAGCAAGTCTCTCGGTTCGAGCAATGCCATCAACATGGTCCACGCAACCGTTGCAGCGCTCAAGCAACTAGAGCATCCAACAGCAATTGCGGCACGTCGCGGTCTCTCGCTAGAGCAAGTTGCTCCAGCAGCGCTACGACGCGCAATGAACGCTTCACAAACATCACACTCGACGGTAGGTGCCTAATGGGACGACTCAAAGTAACGCAACTCCGCTCGAAGGTTGGCGGACGTCCAGAACAACGCGAAACGCTACGTTCGCTTGGCCTCAAGCGCATTGGCGATGTTGTCGTTAAGGAAGATCGCCCAGAGATTCGTGGAATGGTGCATGCAGTGCGCCATCTCATTCAGGTTGAGGAGGTCGAGTAATAATGACTCTAAAGATGCATCATCTTCGTCCAGCGCCAGGCGCTAAGAAGGCGAAGACTCGTAAAGGTCGCGGTGAAGCTTCCAAAGGTAAGACTTCAGGTCGCGGTGGCAAAGGTACCCATGCTCGTAACACTGTTCGCGCAGGTTTCGAGGGTGGTCAAATGCCACTACACATGCGCCTTCCAAAACTTCGCGGATTCAAGAATCCAGAGCGAGTTGAGTATCAAGCAGTGAACGTCGCAACGCTCAATGCCCTCTTTCCCAAGGGTGGCACGATTGGCGTCAGCGAGATTGTTGCAGCTGGTGCTGCGCGCAAAGGTCTGCCAATCAAGGTTCTTGGTAATGGCGAGATCTCTGTTGCGTTGACTGTTACTGCGCATGCTTTCTCGACAAGTGCACAAGAGAAGATCACCGCCGCCGGCGGAAAGGTTAACTCACTCTAGAGATACTCTAGAGACAGAGTGAGAATAGTCAGACAGGGGAGTAGCGATGCTTGCAGCATTTGGTAAGGCGTTTAAGACGCCGGATCTTCGTCGCAAAATTTTCTTCACCCTCGCCATCATGGCGCTCTTTCGATTCGGCTCGGTCATTCCTACTCCTGGCGTTTCATATCAGAACGTTCAAAAGTGTCTTGACCAAGTTCAAACTGGTGGGCTCTTCGGTCTGATTAACCTCTTTAGCGGTGGCGCATTGCTCCAGTTGAGCGTCTTTGCGCTCGGCATCATGCCGTACATCACTGCATCGATCATCGTCCAACTTTTAACAGTTGTAATCCCTCGCTTTGAGACGCTCAAGAAAGAAGGGCAGTCAGGAACGGCGAAGTTAACGCAGTACACCCGTTACTTGACCATTGGCTTAGCAATCTTGCAATCATCGGGATTAGTCGCTGTTGCGCGTACCCCAGGTCGTCTCTTTAGTGGATGCGATGAAGCGATTATTCCTGATACCTCTTGGTCACGGATTATCACGATGGTTGTTGTCATGACTGCTGGCACTTCAGTTGTCATGTGGCTTGGTGAGCTAATCACTGATCGCGGCGTAGGAAACGGTATGTCCATCCTTATCTTCACCTCGATTGCTGCCAGCTTCCCTGGTCAGTTGTGGAGTATTCGCCTCTCCAAGGGGCTCTTCACATTCCTCTTTGTTCTTGCCATCGGAATTTTGATCGTCGCAGCTGTTGTATTCGTAGAACAAGCGCAGCGACGTATTCCTGTGCAGTACGCAAAGCGCCAAGTCGGCAGTCGCTCTTATGGCGGTGCAAGCACTTATATTCCAATCAAGGTGAACCAAGCAGGCGTTATTCCGGTCATCTTCGCCTCTTCATTGCTTTACATTCCATCGCTAGTTGCCAACCTCACCAATAGCAAGGCTGCATGGGTGGTTTGGATCCAAAGTAATTTTGTGACTGGCGATCATCCAATTTATATCGCCTCATATTTCCTCATGATTATCTTCTTCACCTACTTTTATGTTTCGATCACTTTCAATCCTGAAGAGGTCGCAGATAATATGAAGAAGTACGGTGGATTCATTCCAGGTATTCGCGCCGGCCGTCCGACCGCAGAGTATTTGCAGTACGTACTCTCACGTATCACCGCGCCAGGTTCGCTCTATCTTGGACTTGTCTCAATCATTCCGATTATCGCGCTCTTGCTCTTTGGCGCTACGCAAAACTTCCCATTCGGCGGCACTGCAATTCTGATTGTCGTCGGTGTAGGTCTTGATACCGCTAAGCAGATTGAGAGCCAGTTGCAGCAGAGGTCATACGAAGGCTTCTTGCGCTAATGCGTCTGGTACTCGTCGGCCCACCAGGAGCCGGTAAAGGAACGCAGGCCGAGTTCATCTCAGCCCACTTTACGATTCCGCATATTTCTACCGGCGATATTTTTCGCGCAAATCTCTCTGCGGGGACCCCTCTTGGTTTAGAGGCAAAGGGCTATATGGATAAGGGTGATCTCGTCCCTGATTCCCTGACTACTGCCATGGTCAAAGATCGTTTGCAGCAAGGCGATGTAGCCAATGGTTTTTTACTAGATGGTTATCCACGAACAACAGGTCAGGCGCAAGCGCTCGATCAAATTCTCTCGGAGATAAATGCGCCACTGGATGTAGTCCTTGAAATGCAGGCAAATGAAGATGAAATTGTCTCTCGTTTGCTCGCTCGCGGCCGATCGGATGATAGCGAAGAGGTTATTCGCCATCGATTAAAAGTTTATGCAGATCAAACTGCGCCAATTATTGCCTATTACAAAACCTCAGGGATTTTGCGGTCGATTGATGGCCTTGGTTCGGTATCAGAAGTTACTGAGCGAGCAATTTCCGCTCTCACTCGTTAAGCGTTGGTATCCACTTGGCAATAGAAATCAAATCACTTGATGAGATAAAGAAAATGCGCAAGGCGGGTATTTTGGTTGCGCAAACTTTAGAGAGATTACGTGAGGTTATTCGCCCTGGACTCATGACCAAAGATCTCGACCTTATTGCAAATAATTTCATCACTAAGAACGGTGGTACTCCCTCTTTCCTTGGTTACCATGGATATCCCGCCACTATCTGCGCTTCAGTAAATAACCAAGTGGTGCATGGCATCCCCGGCGATCAAGTGCTTAACGAAGGTGACATCATCTCTATTGATTGTGGTGCGATTGTCGATGGCTGGCATGGCGATAGCGCTATATCTGTTGGTGTCGGTGAAATTTCTTCAGAAGATCAGAAGTTAATCGATGATTGCGCGTATTCGATGTGGGCTGGAATCGCCGCTGCAAAAGTTGGTGGACGGTTAACAGATTTAAGTTATGCGATAGAGAAAGCGATTACTTCGCGCGGTAAGTATGGGATTGTTCGTGAGTATGGTGGTCATGGAATTGGTACGGCGATGCACCAAGAGCCACATTTACTTAACTACGGCTCTGCTGGTCGGGGGCCAAAGTTAATTGCGGGTATGGCCCTTGCTGTTGAGCCAATGATCATGCACGGCTCGGAAAAGGTGCGAGTAGAAAGCGACGATTGGACAGTCACCACTGTTGACGGGTCGCGCGCAGCTCATACCGAACACACCTTTGCACTCCTGCCATCGGGCGAGATTTCGGTCCTCACTGCTCTGGACTCAGGGGTGGCTGGCCTCTCGCCTTTTGGGGTCGTCCCCGCTCTTTTGTAGGGGGAGAAGTGACCCGATTTCTAGAAATCGACCCCCCTGGCCTAGACTTGCCGGTCTTGGGTTTACGCAGAAAAACATGGGAGTAGGTAGGGCTTGTCTAAAAAAGATGGTGCCATTGAGATCGAGGGCACCGTAGCTGAAGCTCTGCCAAATGCAATGTTTCGAGTTGAACTCACGAACGGACATAAAGTCCTCGCGCACATCAGCGGAAAGATGCGACAGAACTACATTCGCATCCTTCCTGAAGATCGTGTGATCGTGGAGTTAAGTCCGTACGACCTCACCCGAGGTCGGATCGTTTATCGATACAAGTAAGAAGATAGAGGGAGGGTAATGAAGGTCAAGCCGAGCGTGAAGAAGATTTGCGATAAGTGCAAAGTCATTCGTCGTAATGGTCGCGTCATGGTGATCTGCGAGAACCTCCGACATAAGCAACGTCAAGGTTAGTCAAGGCTAAAAGTTAGTTAACAACTAAATACATACTCGTGGTGAAACTGGATATCAATCCAGGCCCTTGGTCCAGAGGCCGAGGAATTCACTGCGGAGGACCTCTGGAATACCGAAAGGCCACTATCCAACATGGCACGTTTAGTTGGTGTGGATCTCCCACGCGAAAAGCGCGTTGAGATTGCACTCACATATATATTCGGAGTGGGGCGAACTCGTTCAATCGAGACACTCGCTGCAACCGGAATCAACCCAAATACTCGCGTTAAAGATTTAGAAGAGAGCGATCTCATCAAGCTCCGTGAGTACATCGAAAGCAAATTCAAGATTGAGGGCGACCTTCGTCGTGAGATTGCATCTGATATCCGCCGCAAGGTTGAGATTCAGTGCTACCAAGGAATTCGTCACCGTAAGGGCCTACCTGTACGTGGACAACGCACACACACCAACGCTCGTACTCGCAAGGGTCCACGCGTTGCTATCGCAGGTAAGAAGAAGGTGACTAAGTAATGGCAACTAAACCAGCCGCTGCCGCTTCCGGAAAAGGAAAGCCAGCAGCAAAGATTCGTAAAAAAGAGAAGAAGAATGTTGCAGTTGGACAAGCTCACATCAAGAGCACCTTCAACAACACCATTGTTTCTATCACTGATCCAACTGGTGCTGTTATCGCTTGGTCCTCATCTGGCCAAGTTGGCTACAAGGGTTCACGTAAATCCACACCATTCGCTGCGCAACTTGCAGCTGAGGCAGCGGCTCGTCGAGCTCAAGAGCATGGCGTCCGCAAAGTTGATGTTTTTGTTAAGGGTCCAGGATCAGGTCGCGAGACTGCGATTCGTTCCCTACAAGCAGCTGGCCTAGAAGTTGGTTCCATCTCAGATGTAACCCCAGCGCCACATAATGGTTGCCGTCCACCAAAGCGTCGTCGAGTCTAAGGAAAGGGGAGAAGAACTATGGCTCGTTATACCGGAGCAGATTGCAAGCGTTGCCGTCGCGAGAAAGTAAAGCTCTTCCTTAAGGGCTCTAAATGCGATGGACCAAAGTGTCCTATTGAGTCACGCCCATACCCACCAGGTGAGCATGGACGCGGTCGAACAAAAGAGAGTGAGTACTCACTCCAGATGCGTGAGAAGCAGAAGTGCGCACGTATTTACGGCGTTCTTGAGAAGCAATTCCGTGGCTACTACCAAGAGGCCAATCGCCTCACTGGTCGTACTGGCGAGAACTTGCTCCGCATTCTCGAATCACGTCTAGACAATGTTGTCTATCGCGCAGGCTTTGCAAAGAGCCGCGATATGGCCCGCCAATTAGTACGTCATGGTCACTTCTTGGTTAACGGTCAGAAGGTAAACATTCCTTCCTATCGCGTCGCGCCTTCATCGGTGATTGATCTACGTCCATCATCACACGACCTCACACCATTCATTGTTGCAAGCGCTGAACTCGGCGAACGCTCTGTTCCAGCGTGGATGGAAGTTGTTGGATCCAAGATGCGAATCCTGGTCCACTCTCTTCCAGAGCGATCTGTTATTGATACGCAAGTACAAGAGCAGTTAATCGTTGAGTTCTATTCCAAGTAATAAGTAGTAAGCAGTAGAGCAAGACCCGTACCGTCAGGCCTGGCGGTACGAGAAGAAAGAAAAGCGGAGATCAAATAGCGGATCTCCATTAGTTACGGAGGATCATCAGTGCTAATCGCGCAGCGCCCCATCCTTACCGAAGAAGTAGTAAGTGAATATCGTTCCCGTTTCATCATTGAACCGTTGGAGCCTGGCTTTGGTTATACGTTGGGTAACTCCCTTCGTCGAACCTTGCTCTCCTCGATTCCTGGCGCTGCTGTTACAAGCGCGCGCGTTGATGGAGCGCTTCATGAGTTCACCACTCTCGAAGGTGTAAAGGAGGATCTCACTGAGATCGTCCTTAACCTCAAGAATCTCGTTCTCTCATCAGAGCATGATGAGCCAGTAGCTCTATACATCCGCAAGAGCGGCGAAGGCACCATTACTGGCGCCGATGTCGTCGTCTCTGCTGGAGTTGAAGTCCACAACCCTGAGCTCCACATCGCAACGCTTAATTCGAAGGCAAATGTGCAAATCGAATTGACCGTAGAGCGTGGACGTGGCTACGTCACTGCAATTCAAAATAAGCAGGCCGGCCAAGAGATCGGACGAATTCCTATCGATTCGATTTATTCGCCAGTTCTCAAAGTTACCTACAAAGTTGAAGCGACTCGTGTCGAGCAACGTACCGACTTTGATCGCTTAGTACTTGATGTCGAGACCAAACGATCAATGAGCCCACGCGATGCCATGGCATCAGCTGGAAAGACGCTCGTTGAACTATTTGGACTTGCTCGCGAACTAAACGTCGATGCAGAAGGAATCGAAATCGGACCTTCTCTCACCGATGCTGCACTCGCGGCAGATCTTGCGCTTCCTATCGAAGATCTTGATCTCACAGTTCGTTCCTACAACTGCTTAAAGCGTGAAGGAATCCATACTGTTGGAGAATTGGTCGGTCGAAGCGAGGCAGATCTTCTCGACATTCGTAACTTTGGTTCGAAGTCGATCGACGAGGTCAAAGCCAAGCTCGTCTCCATGGGTCTGCAACTCAAAGATAGCCCGATTGGATTCGACCCAACTCTCTCTCCTGGATATCACGACAACGGTGATGATTTTGGTGATGACGAGTTCTATGCGGTTGATTCAGTCGAGCCTGTTGATTCAAGCGCTGAAAAAGAAAGAGAGTAGATAAATGCCAAAACCAAGTAAAGGCCCACGCCTTGGTAGTGGTCCCGCGCATGAGCGCCTCCTGTTAGGAACGCTTGCTACTCAATTGATTAAGCACGGCAAGATCGAAACTACTCTTGTGCGCGCGAAGCGACTCCGCCCTTACGTCGAGAAGCTCATCACTGCAGGTAAGAAAGGCGACCTCGCTGCTCGTCGTCGCGTTATGAAGGTCATCACAGAAAAGGGTGCCGTGCACTCACTTTTCACCGAGATTGGCCCACGTTTCGCGCAACGCAATGGTGGATACACCAGAATCACCAAGATTGGCATTCGTAAAGGTGACGCTGCAGATATGGCGGTCATCGAAATTATTGCTGAGGGAACACCTGAGAAGAAGAAGGTTCTCTCTCAAGCAGAGGCAATTGCAAAGCGTGCCGCAAAGGCCGAGAGCACAAAGAAAGCTGCTGCAGTTCGCGTAGCTGATCGAAGTGCAGCCCGCGCAAAAATCGCAGAGCGAATCGCTTCACGCTCAGCAGCTCCTGTGGCTTCTACCAAGAAGGCAACCAAGAGCGCTGCCGCTACTGAAGTTGAGGAGACCGAAGTTGCAGCTGCTCCCGCAAAGAAAGCAGCTGCGAAAAAGGCTCCTGCAAAGAAGGCGGCGACTAAAGCTCCTGCGAAAAAAGCGGTAGCAAAGAAAACTGCAAAGAAAAAAGCTGAGTAGTACTTAACCTTCGATCATCGTGTCAGAACCCGTCCTCGAAAGCGCGGACGGGTTCTCGCGTATTCGGGTTGATTGTCAATACGACGGAACACTTTTCTCGGGTTGGTCAATCCAACCGGATCGACGAAGCGTGCAGGGCGTCATAGAAGATGTTTTCTCGCGCGTTTTAGATCATGAAATAATCACAACTGTTGCTGGACGGACAGATGCCGGCGTTCATGCACTTGGACAAGTTTTTCACTTTGATATTCCACAAGCACTCCGCGCTAATTGGAACCTGGAATCACTGCTTTATATCGCCAATCGAATCCTCACATCAGAAATTCGTATTACCAGCATCACTGATGCTGCTAAGGATTTCCATGCGCGATACAGCGCGCTACGTCGCCGTTATCGCTATCAATTGCTAGATAACGCGCGGACGCTTAACCCATTGGAGCGAGTAGCAACTGCGATTTATCACCGCCCTCTTGATGAGAAGTTGATGAATGAGTCGAGCGCCTTGCTTTTAGGCGAGCGCGATTTCGCTGCCTTCTGTAGGGCGCGTGAAGGTACGACCACCATCCGCACCCTCGAAACCTTCACTTGGCTCCGCAATGCAGACGGGCTGTTAACGGCCACGATTGCTGCTGATGCGTTCTGCCACAACATGGTTCGAGCGCTCGTGGGGGCCATGATGATGGTTGGTGATGGACGGTGGAGCGTGGCCAAACCGGAGGAGATCCTCCGCGCACGAGAGCGCCATAGCCACATCGCCCCGGCGGCGGGGCTGACTCTGATGGCGGTGGAGTACCCGCCCCCAAGTGAGTACGGACGGCGGGCAAGTCAGGTCACCTCAAAGTCGGTTCGAGGGAGCTGATTTGGCGATTTTGACCGGCTTGGGCCATGGCGGGTACCCTCTACCTCTTGCCTGGTAGCGGCTCTATCGCGCCAGGAAAAGAAGGAAGAAACTAGCAAGAGCAGTTATTTCCACTAGTAGCCCGAGTAGAGAGTTAGTGAGGTTGGCGTGCGCACTGCAAGCCCAAAGGCGTCTGAGATTACGCGTGCTTGGCACATTATTGATGCCAAGGATGTTGTGTTAGGTCGTCTTGCAACCCATGCAGCTGCGCTGCTCCGCGGTAAGCACAAGCCTACCTTCGCGCCACATATGGATACTGGCGATTTCGTAATCGTTATCAACGCTGGCGAGATTGCACTTACTGGTTCAAAGAGCGCAAGCAAGTTGGCATTCCGCCACTCAGGTTATCCAGGCGGTCTCACTGCAACTACTTATGCAGACTTGATGGCTACTCACCCAACTCGCGCAGTTGAGAAGGCGATTCGAGGCATGTTGCCAAAGAATTCGCTCGGTCGTTCGCAGATCACGAAGTTAAAGGTCTACGCAGGTGCAGAGCATCCACATGCTGCGCAGAATCCTGTTCCTTATTCCATCAACCAAGTTTCCCAAATTTCCTGATAGGTGCGTGCAATGTCTGATTTTTCCAACGTAGATGTCGACCTCGATGATGATTTCGAAGTTCCTACGAGTTATTCATCCAGCACTCCAGCGCCTGCAACAAATCGCTCTGCGATCACCGCTCCTGGAGCAGGTGTAGGTCGACGTAAAGAGGCAATCGCCCGCGTTCGACTCGTGCCAGGAACCGGAAAATGGAGTCTTAACGGTCGCGCACTTGATGTGTATTTCCCAAATAAAGTGCACCAACAATTAGTGTCTGAACCATTCCGCACTGTGGGCGTCGATGGAAATTACGATGTTATTGCGTTGATCAATGGTGGCGGCATCTCTGGTCAGGCTGGAGCTCTTCGCCTAGGCGTTGCTCGCGCACTTAATGCTATTGATGTTGATGCGCACCGACCTTCTTTGAAGAAGGCAGGCTTCTTGACTCGTGATGCACGTGTAATCGAGCGAAAGAAGTACGGCCTCAAGAAGGCGCGTAAGCGTTCGCAGTACAGCAAGCGTTAAAGCGCTGTAAGCAAAGTAGCATCGCGCATATGGCGCTCTTCGGGACCGATGGTATCCGTGGTCGCTATGGCGAATTCCTCACAACTAATCTCGCTCAACGGGTAGCTTTTGCTGCTGGCCGTTTATTGCCAGCGCGCTCACGCGTGGTTATCGGTCGCGATCCGCGAAGCTCAGGCGCTCTTCTAGAAGAGGCGTTGAGTTTAGGTTTTACTCAGTCTGGCCACGATGTCATTCGCGTTGGAATTATTCCAACACCGGGCTTGGCTTTCCTTGCGTTAGAACCAGGAATCGCACTGGGAGTAATGATCACTGCTTCGCACAACCCAGCAGTTGATAACGGAATAAAAATATTTGGTAATGATGGTATGAAAATCTCTGATCACTTAGAGGAAAAGATTGAGGAGTGGGTCAACTCATCAGAAGATATTGCGATTGCAAACCAGGAAGAACTGGGAAATAGCAGCGCCGATACTAAAGCGATTTCGCGATACATCGAGCACCTCAAATCATCGATTGATATTTCGCTCTCTGGGCTCAATATCATTATTGATTGTGCAAATGGTGCCGCCGCTCATGTTGCACCTCAAGTATTACAAGAACTAGGAGCAGTTGTCCGAGTAATTGGAGGCGAACCGAACGGAACGAATATCAATGAGGGCGTTGGTTCAACTCATCTAGAGGTGCTTCAGCAAGAAATGCGTAACTCGGGAGCGGATTTAGGTATCGCACACGATGGCGATGCCGATCGCACATTGCTGGTAGATAAACAAGGACGAATCATCGATGGCGATGCAATCCTGGCAGCGCTTGCGATTTCCATGTCCGATAAAGGAAAGTTAAAGAAGAATACGGTTGTGACAACTGTAATGAGCAATCTAGGTTTCCATAAAAAGATGTCTGAAGTGGGAATATCTGTCGAGATTACAGCTGTCGGAGATAGGTATGTTCTAGAACGAATTAATGCAGAGGGTCTATCTCTTGGTGGTGAGCAGTCAGGTCATGTAATTATTAGAGAACTTTCAACAACGGGCGATGGCATCCTTACCGCACTTGCAATCTTGGCTCTTATAAAGAGTGGAGCAATTCACGCAGATTCCCTTGCAGATGTCTTTCCGCACTTTCCGCAAGTTCTTGAAAATCTACCGGTCGTTGACAAAACTCGAGCGCTTGCCGATCTCGATGTACAAAAAGCGATTGCCGATGCTGAGAGCTCGCTGGGCGAGGATGGACGAATCCTGGTTCGCGCTTCGGGTACGGAGGATTTAGTGAGAGTTATGGCAGAGGCCGATACTATTGAACGAGCGCAACGCGCCGTAAACTCTATCTCGCACATAGTGAGAGATAGATATAGCGCCCGTTAAAAATTACTCAACCGCTCGACAGAAGGTTCGACAACAGAGGGAGAAGGTCAGGAAATAATGTGTGGAATCGTCGGATATACCGGAGATTCCAATGCATCAATTCCACTCCTTGAAGGTTTGGCTCGTCTCGAATATCGAGGATATGACTCGGCAGGTATCTCGATACTTGCTAATGGAAAAATCACTACCGCTAAGCGAGCGGGCAAATTAGCAGTTTTAGTGGCAGCGCTCAACGATAAATCGCTTCCGATAGGAGAGGTTGGGATTGGACATACTCGATGGGCAACTCATGGTTCACCGATTGATCGAAATGCCCATCCACATCTAGATCCAGATGAAAAGGTTGCTCTCATTCACAATGGAATAATAGAAAATTATCATGCTTTGAAGGTAGAACTAGAAAAGCTCGGTCACTACTTTACCTCCGATACTGATTCAGAAGTGGTTGCTCATCTTCTTGGCGCTGAATATTCACAGACAAACGATTTAACAGTGGCCATGCAGAAAGTTTGCAAGAAGTTGCAGGGGAACTTCTCACTCGTTGCTATAGCAGTTGATTCACCAGGAAAAATTGTTGGGGCGCGTCGAAATTCACCATTGGTCGCTGGATTAGGTACCGGTGAAAATTTTCTTGCTTCAGATGTAGCGGCTTTTATCTCCTTTACCAAGCGCGCGCTAGAAATTGGACAGAACCAAGTTGTCACACTCACCTCCTCCACTTATGAGATCACTAATTTTGATGGGGCGCCTGAAAACGCTCGAGAATTTGAAGTGACTTGGGATGCCAGCGCCGCCGAAAAGAACGGGTTCCCACATTTCATGGCTAAAGAGATCATGGAGCAACCCAAGGCGCTTGCTGACTGTCTATTAGGAAGAATTGACGAAAAAGGGCGGTTGGCGCTCAATGAAGTGCGAGTAAGCGATGATGAATTGCGGGACATAGAAAAAATCATCATCATCGGTTGTGGCTCGGCATTTCATGCGGGAATGATTGCTCGATATGGCATCGAGCATTGGTCGCGAATTCCGGTTGAAGTGGAGTTGGCTTCTGAGTTTCGTTATCGAGATCCCATCATTACTAGAAACACTTTAGTTATTGCAATCTCTCAATCTGGTGAAACGATGGATACGTTGATGGCACTTCGCCATGCAAAAGAGCAACGAGCAAAGGTCATTTCAATCTGCAACACACATGGCGCTTCAATTCCGCGGGAATCTGATGGGGTGGTCTACACCCAAGCTGGACCGGAAATTGCAGTTGCCTCCACGAAGGCTTTTTTGACGCAGATTATTGCTGCTTATCTTGTTGGTTTATATCTGGCACAAGTTCGAGGAGTGAAGTTTATTGATGAGGTGCGCGATATCCTCAATGAGTTGGATGAAATGCCAACAAAGATTGAGAGATATCTAGAGACTTCGGAGCGCTTAAAAGAATTGGCTCAAGAATTCAAAGGTGCCCAATCAATTCTCTTTCTGGGAAGACATGTGGGATATCCAGTCGCACTAGAAGGCGCATTGAAATTGAAGGAATTGGCGTATATGCATGCAGAAGGTTTTGCAGCAGGCGAATTAAAACATGGCCCAATTGCGCTCATTGAAGAGGGCACTCCCGTGTTAGTCATCATGCCAAGCCCAAGGAGCCCGCTACACGACAAGATGCTTAGCAACGTGAATGAGATTCAAGCACGAGGCGCGCGAGCAATTATCATCGCAGCTGAGAGCGACGACTCCATTTCTGATGTAAGAGCGATTCGAATCCCAGACGCTCCACTTTTGCTTCAGCCTTTACTGGCAGTTTTGCCGCTTCAACTCTTCGCTTATGAATCAGCGGTTATTCGTGGATACGACGTGGATCAGCCAAGGAACCTTGCTAAGTCTGTGACGGTTGAATAAATGGATCTCGTGAAGCGCTCCGTCTCTTGGCACACTCGTAATGCGGCGCTGGCAATGGGCGCATTTACGTACGTCACCTTTGATGTGCTACATAGTGGACCCCTAACCGAAATTGATGCCACGATAGCTCGCTGGAATAGGCCTGATCTTCCTGCGTGGGGCGATTGGGTTGTATACAACCTAGATCATCTTGGATTACGTGGTCTGACCGCGCTCTTTTTGCTATCACTATCTATCTATCTCGCGCGCAAGTTCAAAAGTTGGCGACCAATTAATCTTTCAATAGTTTCATTGTTGGCTTTGAATTTAGTTGTGGGCTTAGCCAAGTTGGAGTTTGGTCGCACTAAACCTAAATTGCAGATCGACCTTCTTGATGCAGGAGGAATGTCTTACCCAAGCGGACATGCATCCAATGCGATTCTTACCTGGGGGTTATTTGCATATCTAGCCGTGAAGTACTCGGCCCCAAGTCGTTTTCGAACTCGAATGGCAATTTGGGCAGTCGGGTCAGTCACGACAATGGTCGTCATCATTTCGTTATTTCGAAATACACATTGGCTCTCCGATCTTGTTGGCGGCGTCAGTATCGGAGCAGCGCTACTCCTACTTATCATGGCGATAGATCGCTTAGTATCATCAAAGCGAACCCCGCGAATCTCTGAAAAGGTGCGGACATGATTAAAGGAATCGGCGTAGATGTAGTGGACATTGCCAGGTTTGCCGAATCATTAGCGCGCACCCCTGGAATGCGCGAGCGACTATTTACCGAAAGTGAGTTATCAATTGCTGACGAAACTCATCCATCCTTTCTTGCCGGTCGTTTTGCTGCCAAGGAAGCGCTCGCAAAAGCGCTCGGCGTTCCTGAAGGGCTTGCCTGGCACGATGTGAACGTGCATCGCGCTGATAATGGCGCGCCCATTATGATTCTTAACGGAATCGCTAAACAGCGGGCAGGTGCCGGGAAGATTCATCTCTCCATCTCACACGATGGTCCGGTCGTAGTGGCAATGATCGTGATTGAGAACGCTCGTGGCTGAATCTATTTTTAGCGCGACAATCGATTATGAGCAAATAACAAAGAACGCTCACTCAATCATCGCGGCAACGAAAGTACCGCTTATGGCAGTTGTTAAAGCAGATGGTTATGGCCATGGACTTGTCGATTCAGCAAAAGCAGCGCTTGCAGGAGGAGCAACTTTCTTAGGTGTGGCATTTATAGATGAGGCAGTGAAATTACGTGATGCGGGGATAACCGCTCCTATACTTGCGTGGTTAACGCCGCCCACTTCAGACTTCAAGAAGGCGTTAGATTTTACGATCGATCTATCCATCTCCTCTCTTGATCAACTCAACTCGCTTTTATCAGCTTCTAACGCGACAGGTGTGACGCCTCGGGTGCACCTAAAGGTAGATACAGGCATGACGCGAGGTGGCGCCCTCGATGAATTCCCAGAACTTGTGAGCGCAATTGGTGAATTGCTGGATGAAGAGAAGTTAGTGCTTGTTGGCACATGGTCACATTTGGCATGCGCCGATGAACCCACTCATCCACTAAACCTAGAGCAATATCGTAGATTTCTTGCTGCATTGGATTACATGGAGAGCGAGGGGATCAACCCCGGTATTAGACATTTGGCAAATTCAGGAGCAGTGACACATTTTCCTGAATTTCATTTCGACATGGTGCGGTCAGGTTTACTTCTTTATGGTTATTTTCCTGGCGGAATAGTGAATAAGCAGATTCCTATAAAACCTGCTATGGAATTAAGTGCAGACATTGCATTAGTTAAGCGAGTTCCTGCAGGAGCGAGTGTTGGATATGGCGCTACTGTCGAATTGGAGTCGGAGAGATTTATTGCTTTGATACCAATGGGTTATGCCGATGGAATTCCCAGAAATCTCAAAGCACCTATTAATATCTCAATCGCAGGTCGCCAATACTCGATTATTGGTCGAGTTTCTATGGACCAGGTGACCGTTGACCTTGGGTCAGAAACCAGTATCAAAGCGGGCGATCGAGCTATCTTCTTTGGCGCAGAGGCAGCGAGCACTGCAGATGATTGGGCAAAGGCGGCCGGGACTATTTCGTACGAGATTCTCTCGAGAATCGGGGGCAGGGTGCCTAGGCTCGCGCGGAAAATTACTCCATACTAACCCGAGCAATATAGATAGCATCACGGATAGGGAGTGGGTTAAGAGTGTCTACGCTTTTGAGCGTTGCTCAAGTAAATGTCACCTTTGGCGGGTTGCGCGCTCTTAAAGATGTCTATTTAGATTTACATGCGAATGAGGTAGTGGGATTAATTGGCCCTAATGGTGCTGGCAAGACTACTTTGCTTAATGCTATCTCTGGACTAGTAAAACCCGACTCAGGTTCTTGCACTCTCTACGGAAAGAAAGAAGATTTTCCGAAGCCCCATGAGTTGGTCTCCCACGGCATTAGTAGAACGTTACAAGGAGTAGGGCTCTTTCCAGATTTAACAGTTTTAGAGAATGTGATGATTGGTGCACATAAATTTTCTCGCGCAGGTTTAGGTCGCGCCCTTTTTGGACGGACCGCTAAAGATGAACGAGCGCTTCGAGAGCGCGCGCAACTTGCCCTTGAGAGGGTATATGCCGGAGGTTTAGCGAATCGTCGCGCCGATACTCTGGCGTATCCAGAGACTAAGCGAGTATCAATTGCGCGCGCTTTAATTTCGGAACCGAAGATACTTTTACTTGATGAACCAGCAGGTGGACTGGGCAAAGAGGATATTGATTGGCTCGGTCATCTCATCAAGAACTTACGTCGAGATTGTTCAGTTATTTTAGTTGAGCATCACATGGATGTAGTGATGGCAGTTTGCGAACGGCTATATGTGCTTGATTTCGGTGAAGTAATAGCAAGCGGAAGTGCTGAGCAAGTTCGACAAGACCCTGCTGTCATTGCGGCATATCTTGGAGCGGCGGCTAGCGAATTATGACGCTCAGAGTTCGGGGATTGACCATTGATCACGGCGCTATCCGTGCAATTTCGAACGCAACCTTTAACGTCCCACGAGGTTCGATCACTGCAATCATTGGCGCGAACGGCGCCGGCAAATCAACACTTCTTCGTACTATCTCTGGGTTAAAACGTGCCACGGCAGGAAGTATCTTGTGGGATGAAATTGCGCTAGAGAAATTGCAGACCGAACAAATAGTTCGACAAGGAATTATTCATGTACCTGAGGGGCGCTCCGTAGTTACAGAGTTAACGGTGCATGAGAACTTATTGCTCGGGGGACTTTGGCGGTTACATTCACATAAGAGCGATGTTGCTTTAGCGATTGAAGAGGTCTATCAACTCTTCCCACGTTTGAATGAGCGAAAAAAGCAGCGCGCGGACACTCTTTCTGGCGGTGAGCGGCAGATGTTAGCAATCGGTCGCGGATTAATTGCACGTCCAGAGCTACTCCTCCTTGATGAACCATCATTAGGCCTTGCTCCGTTGGTTGTTGAGCAGATATTCCAGACTTTATCCGATCTGCAGGAGAAGACTGGAATGACAATATTGCTCGTCGAACAAAATGCGATGAGCGCACTTCGAATTGCATCTCAAGGAATTGTGTTGGACCAAGGACGAGTAGTGATTGCTGATAATGCCAAAGCAATCATGAGTGACTCGGCGCTTCGCCATGCCTATTTGGGTTACTAAGAGAGGTGCGCGATGAATCTCATTAATACGCTGATAGCTGGAGTGAGTATCGGCGCCATATATAGCCTCATTGCTTTTGCCTTAATCTTGGTCTGGCGGAGCACGCGCGTTGTTAATTTTGCGCAAGCTGGGCAGGCGGCCTTCTCTACCTATATAGGTCTGAGCATCGAAAAGGCTCTCGATAATTTCTGGCTCGCTCTAATTGGGGCAATTATCGCAGGACTGGTTGTGGGAGCTTTTGTCGAAGTGGTAATTGTTCGTTTTATCGTGAAGCGCGCGACATCTGCAGCAACTGCAACGGTGGCACCTGTGATCGCAATGCTTGGACTCCTTGGCATATTTCAAGGTGTGATGGGTTTGATTTGGGGCGGGGAGTATCAGGCTTATCCAACAGCCTTTTCTCGCGATGGCATATCAATTAATGGGACTCAAATTCCCTTTTCACAGAATGATCTATTTGTGCTGCTAACAGTGGTAGTAGCGATGTCAATTGCTGCGCTTATATTTCAGAAGACAAGTTTGGGTTTGGCGATGCGCGCTGCCGCATTTGCACCGGAGGTAACGCGGCTCTCCGGAATACGTGTTAGTCGGATTCGTACTTTAGGTTGGGCTTTTGCAGGTGGAGTAGGAGGACTCGCTGGCGTTCTTGTCGCCCCAACCACATTTATTGCGCCTAACTCGTTTGATCTTCTTTTGGTGTTTGGATTTACCGCAGCGGTAATCGGTGGTCTCGACAGTTTGATTGGTGGCGTGCTTGGAGGTCTTGCCCTTGGAATCGGATTATCAGTGGTGACTGGTTACCTCGGTGGCTCCTATACATTCATGACTGCCTTCGTCCTTCTGATTGTGGTCTTATTGATTAGGCCACAGGGAATATTGGGAGCGCGAGGTGCTCGCCGTGCGTAGCTCACATAAACCAAGCTCCACAAAGCGCCTACTCCTTGCAACGGTGATTGGCGTGGCTTTATTTATTGGAAGTAACTTTGTCGATGAGTATCGAATATTCCAAGGAGCGCAGATTGCCGCTTACCTTGTTGGCATCATCTCGATTGTTCTACTCACTGGGTATTCCGGTCAGATCACGCTCGGTCAAGGTGCATTTATGGCTGTAGGTGCATACTCTGCCGCAATTGTTGTTCAGGAATTTGGATTACCAATTTGGATTACATTCTTCATAGCTGTTCTTGCTGCCGCGCTCTTTGGTGCAATTATCGGAATATCTGCTGGACGCTTGAGTGGTCCGTATCTTGCCGGCGCAACACTTGCATTTGCAGTTGGCATTCCAGCTCTTGCAAATGCGATACCAATTCTTGGTGGTGAACAAGGGTTAAGTTTCGATATTGGATATGCGCCAGGAAAATACGCCGATACCGTATCGCCCTATAAGTGGCTCTTTTGGATATGTGCGCTATGTGCAATCATCGCGGTAGTTGTTGCAGTCAATCTCACCTCGAGTGGACTTGGTCGACAATGGCGTGCAGTACGTGCCCATGAAACTGCGGCCGCGCTCTGCGGTATAAACCCTGCCCGAAGCAAAGTTCTTGCATTCACTGTGAGCTCTGGTTTTGCTGGTCTTGCTGGAGTGTCATTCTCTGCAACAGTTGGGTTGGTCTCACCGTCGGGCTTCACTCTTGCGCTCTCATTCCTATTACTTACCGGCGCAATCTTGGGCGGGATCTCGCACATCTCGGGCGCGCTAGGTGGCGCGATAATCGTGGTAATCATCCCGACTATTTTTGAAAGTTGGACAGAGGAAGCTTCCCTGGGGGTCGCTACCTACCTTCCCGGGATCATCGTCAGCGCCCTCTTACTTTTGAGCATTGCGTTAGCGCCGGAGGGGCCAACAGAGGCGCTCCACAAACTGCGCCATCGAAAGAGCAAGTCGCACTGATCTCCTGGTACTCAGCCATTTATCAGGGTTTAGGCCGCCAAAATCAGTAACGGTTAGGTAACGAATTGGCCAATTTATGGTGGCCAAACGGTGTCCGATAGGTAGGCTTGAAGCCCAAGCAGGTCCAAAAACTTTGGCCTGAGCAAAAGATAAAGTCACGAATGGAAGGACATCCATGATTCGCGCACTTAAGAGACGAACTCTTGCGGGAGCATCACTACTTGCTATCGCTGGGCTCGTGGTTTCCGGAGTTCCTGCGCAAGCTGCAGCCACTCCAGGTGTAACGAAGGACACAATTACTCTCGGAATGAGCAGCGCTCAGAGCGGTGCCGCATCCCCTGGTTACAACAAAGTTGGACCAGCGATGCGAGCTTATTTTGATTACATCAACGAGAAGGGCGGCGTTTATGGACGCAAGATCGTCCTCAAGCTCGAAGATGATAAGTACGTTCCAACAAATGCTGTTAATAAAGTTAACAAATTAATTTTGCGCGATAAGGCATTCGCACTTGTTGGAAATCTTGGAACTGCAACTCATACGGCGGCTCTCAAGAAAACTCCAATTATTAAGCAAGGTGTTCCAGATCTCTTCGTGAACACTGGATATAGTGGATTTGCCAATGCAAAGAAGTACCCAACCACTTTCATGTACTTGCCTTCATACATAATGGAAGCAAAAGTTATGTCCAAGTACATCAAGGATAAATTCCCAGGAAAAAAGGTCGGCATCCTCTATCAAGATGATGATTTCGGTAAAGATGGACTTGCAGGCTTCAAGGCGGCGGGGCTTACCTTCGTAGCTGGCGGAACACAAAAGTATGCATCGTTATCACAAGCGACAGTTGGACTTACCGCTCAGATGACTGCACTTAAGAGTTCAGGTGCTGAAGTAATCATCCTCTTCGGCGTCACAAGTGCAACCGCAGTTGCGATACGTACCGCTGCTGCACTTGGCTACGGCACAACATGGGGACCACAATTCATCATCGGCTCCGTTGGCGCTGATCCAACAACGCTTCTCACTCTTGCTGGCGCCACAACTGCAGAGGCACGTGCTGCAACCCTCCGCTCACTCACTGGTGCGCTTAGCCTCTCGTTCCTTCCAGCAGCGACGGATACCGAAGATGAGTATGTGAAGAAGTTTGTCGAAATTAACACCACATATAACAAGGGTGTTCCATGGGATAACAACGTACTTGTTGGAATGAACCAGGCAATGCTCATTGTTCAGGCACTTCGCGCTGCAGGAGAGAATCCAACACGTGCTTCTCTGATCTCAGCGCTCAAGAGCAAGGGCAGCACCTTTGCATCGGCTGGATATTCGAAGTTTGATGCTGCTAATCATGTTGGTTACACCGGTTACTGGGTTGGCAAGTTCAACTCAACTGGCGTAATCGCACCTGCTGAAGGCGGGAAGCCAGTTCTTTATGTAGCTGACTCAAGCACTTCTAATGGCGATGCGACAATCACTCCAATTACTCGCCCAGCAATGCCTGCTGATGCGATTCCGACTAATAAGTAAGCGAAGAAAAGGAGAATAAGAAATGAGACTTACTCTGAATAAGACTCGCCGCAACATGGCGCTCCTTCTCTCGGTAGCGCTTATTGGGGCAGTCCTTGGTTTCCCAACAGCAGCAACTGCGGCTGATCCAACATGTACGACTGCGGCGGCAGTGACTACCTGTAATGGTGAAACTAGCGACACTGCAAAATACGAAGTTCGCGTCCCAGATGATTTCAATGGCACGCTTCTGCTCTGGTCACATGGCTACACCTATGTAGCAAAGATTCCACAACAGGTTCCGCTACTAGGTGGCGCGGGAAATGATCTCCGCGCAACCATCGCACCTGGCGCACCAGACTCCATGGTCACTGCAAACGCGCTCCTTAATCAGGGATACGCACTTGCTGGCTCAGGATTTGCTGTTCCAGGATGGAATGCAGAATCTGCAGTGAAGACAAACGTTGAACTCCTTGGTATCGTCAAAAAGAAGTTCCCAAAGATCAAGCGCACTGTTGCTTGGGGACAGTCACTTGGCGGAACAATCACCCAACGTCTTGCCGAAACTAATCCAAAGTTGATTGATGCTGCACTTCCAATCATGGCATTTAATAATCTAGACAAAGTCACTGGTAGCAACGGTGGCTATGGCACCGATGCAGTCTGGCTCTTCAAGATGTTCTTTGACCCAACAATCAGGGGCTTTGGTTACACGGCAGGGCCGGCAGGATTTGGTGAAGCAGCGCAAGATTTCGGCAAGGTTCTAGCCGCTGTTGTTGCAATCCAAGGCGGCCTAACTAAAACTGGCGCAGCCACCTGGCCAGCAACTGCAACGCTCGTTCCAGCAGCTGTAAAAGAAGCGCTACCTGCTCGTAGCGCACTCCTAATGGTTGGACTTCTCTCCGGAATGCCAATGCGAAGCACCAGTTTCGATGGCGTAACCGGAACTCCAATTGATACCTCCAGCATTGCAGCAGCGAGTGCTTCAACATCTGCCGCTACAGGCTTCTCACTTGCAGTTCAGCCAGCGCTAGCTGTCGCTGAGAACATGGTGAACATCGCTGGCTTCGCGACTTTCGCTCGTTACGATCTTGAATCCCAAGTCGGTAATAAGAATTTCGCGGATAATCAGAAAACCAATTACGCAGCAAAGCTCTCCGAAGAAGAAGCAGCATCTTATAACGTTGCGCTCTCAGGTGAGGCTGGCATCGCTGGTCTACTTCAACTCGTCGCAGGTTTCCAAGCCGCTGCTCCACTTAAGGCAGATGCGGATGCTCTGGCGAAGTTTAAGAAGCTCGACACCATGACTGGTCAAATAAACGTTCCTACTATCGCCTTCAACAACGTTGAAGAGACAGTGGAATTCCAGCCCATGATGTCTTGGTTGATTGAAAAAGCTAACGCCCAACATGCAGCTGCAGTAGCGGCTGCCAAGGCAAAGAAGAAGAAAGCGCCAGCGAAGAAGTTTGCGGCTTTCTGGGGTACTCCACTAGACGAGTACACCCAATTCAATGCTGATGGAACTCCTAAGCAGCAAGCATTTAATGCTGGCACCGGACACGTCCAATTCACTCAAACACAGTGGATGGATATGGTCCGTCTTGGAGATATGGCAGCTCGCTTGAAGAAACTACCAAGCGAACCAATTCTCCAACTCACTCGCGAGAGCGATCCAAACTGGTACCCAACTGAAGATTTCGATGCAGATACCTTCGAATCAATTGGGTCATAACCGGTCATAACTATCAATTGGGCCTACACCTTCGGGTGTAGGCCCAATTTTTTCACTTAGCGATAAAATTGGGCGTGCAAAAAATGCGAAAATCCGGGGTACTACTTTTTCTCTCTGTGTTTATGAGCGTTTCTTTAGTGGCGCAAGCGACAGATATTTACGATCCAGGTTCAACAGTGACCAATCCAGATGATTTTGTGTTCACCGTTGGCTGGAGTAACCCATTTCTGCACTCGACTTTGTCGACCCAACCGCCAGGAGTAGATGAGACTGAGGTACGCGGAGAGTGGACTTACTGCCTCTCAACCCAAGACCCTGCTTGTGATTTTAAAAATGCAAAATGGGGCGCAAATGAACGTGGAATATTAGGTATGTCAGTTCTCCCGTACTGTGCAAACAGTGCTCAAGAAAATTGCATTGAAAGTTTCGAAATTTCTTATCAAGGAAAGCCCTTCGCTTCGGCTAAGCATCTTCGAATGTTGAGTAGTGGTCTGACTCAGGCCCCTGATAAAGAATTAGATTTCTTAGGTGGGTCAACAGCATCGATTTGGGATGATTCGAATCTTACCAATTCTCTCAACCATTCGTACCTAACTAACATTGTTTATTCTTTATTCTTCAATCCAGATTCAAAAAAATTCGTTATAACTAATATTGCTCTGGGAATCACGCCATACCGCGAAGTTTATGGAAATTTCAAAGCACCATCCATAGATCCAAATTTGCCACCTAATTCACGAATGGATTGGGGTGGAGATCGAACCACTCTTTGGTCTGAAAATGGTCGCGCCGGTATCTCGATGAATTTTCCAAGCGATGCTCGATATCGGATTACGGCACGAGTGACTAATAAAATCACTGGCTGGTATAAAGCTAGACTTCAAGATCCGATAGTAAGTATTGAAAAATTTTCACCTTCAAATAATCGTGTCACGATTGAAGGTAAGCCAGTTTCGGTGCCAACTTTTGCCTACAAGAAATCTAAGAGAGAATTTGCTCCAAAGGAAAATAAATGGTGGCAGAACAATGGGCAGTCCAATAACACCACCCCGGCAGCCGCGGATCAAGGTGATATCTTCGAATACATTGATTATTTCCGACCCTTAGTGAATGACAAAGTTGCTGGCTTTAACACATTGTGGACAGTTAACTCCACTAATTGGGGTAATGAAAATAAATGCTTGATGGATTCCTCGCGGGTTGTTGGCGTAGTAAGTACAAATGCAATGGGATATAACGGCAATTCACCAAGTTACAAAGCTGGAACTCTTAATTATCAAGTTGCGGGAATGCATTACATGCCGGATGGCACCTCTCTTGTAGAAGGAACTTATGATTTGCTGATTCGAAGTGATGCTGCACGTTGTCTCTATGGATTTTCTAACGCCCCCATCCAGGCGAGCATTTCGGTGACTGGAGAAGACAATCAGAAAGTCGCCACAACTTCGATGACTGAAGGAAATGGCTGGATCAAACTTTCTGCATATGGGTTTAATTTCTCTGACCCAACAATTTCAGTGAAACTCTCGCAAGCAAAGGCGCAAGTGAAGAGAAGTGCAACCATTACATGCACCAAAGGTAAAACCGTAAAGAAAGTCACCGGCACAAATCCAAAGTGTCCAACTGGTTTTAAGAAAAGGTAGTGATTCGGGGTACCCTCTAACTACCATGAGGGTGAAATTAACTGTTGACTCCGCTCGCGCTACCCGCGAGCTTGCTACTTTGCTTGCGAGTCAATTGCGAGTTGGCGATCTGCTTTTATTAGAGGGGCCATTAGGAGCAGGTAAAACTTTCTTTGCTCAGGCCCTGGCTAAGGCACTTGGTGTTCAAGCAGAAGTTACCTCTCCTACTTTTGTCATGGTGAAGAGCTATCAAGGAAATGTTCCAATTAATCATATTGATGCCTATCGCTTACTAGATTTAGAAAATCCTCGGCAAGCTTTTGACGAGCTCGATATTGATGTCGAAAACTCACTCACAATCGTCGAATGGGGCAAGGATTTTGATGTAACGGGCAGCGCACTTCATATCAAGTTTGAAATTGGTGAGGGGGAGGAACGTAGCCTCACCATTGAAGGCGCCGACGTTCGATGGGGTCAATTGAAATTATGAAGCGCGCGCTGACAATCGACACTTCAACCAACCACACAATAGTTGGCGTTGTTGAAGGCGAAGAAGTTATCTGGAGCGAGAGTATTGAAGGGGCAACCTCTCATGGTGGCGCTTTAGGTGAGTTAGTGTCCAAAGCTGAAGGATTGGCAACTGTTGATCATGTGATTGTTGGAATGGGCCCTGGTCCATTCACTGGCTTACGAGTAGGAATAATTTTTGCGCAAGGCTTTGCCAAGGCGCGCGCCATCCCATGCATTGGCGTTGTTTCACTTGACGCAATCGCTCGCTCTTTCGAAATTAGTGAAGAGGTAACAATCTCAATAGATGCCAGACGTAAAGAGCGCTACTGGGCACGGTATGACAACAATAGCGAGCGAATCTCTGAAATTTCTGTTTCAAAAGTGGACCAGGTCCCTGTTGGAGTGATGGATAAATATCCAACTCCACTTGGCTTAGTGCGGGCAGCGAATCATCCGCGCTCTATCCGCACCGAACCGCTCTACCTTCGCAAACCCGATGCTGCACTTAAGCCGCTTACCGAGATACATCTTCGCGAACTTCGTTCATTTGACCTAGGAGAGATTGTTGCAATTGAACGAGAGCTTTTCCCCGATCCTTGGTCCCTGGGGCAATTCAAAGAGGAGCTAAGTTTTTCACCACGTTCTCGCTACTACGTCGTGCTTGAAGATCGAAGTGGTGCACAGCCACGGATTGCCGGCTATGCAGGTATTGCCTTCACCGGTATAGGTGAACCAGTTGATATTCATACGGTATCTGTGGCAAAGGAGTATCAGGGCAGAGGTCTTGGGCAACGGCTACTCGATCATCTCGTTGAGAGAGCAAAAGAGTTGAAGGCATCGAGCATTTTGCTCGAGGTACGCGATGGAAATGAGCCAGCTCGCGCTCTCTACGGAAAAAATGGTTTCACCGAAATTTCTCGTCGCGTTGGTTACTACGCGCGATTTGGAGATGCGCTCGTCATGGAGAAACCGTTAGGTGAAGCAGGTGGTGCGTGATGAGTTTTAGCGAACCGCTGGTTTTAGGTATTGAAACTTCCTGTGACGAGACGGGAATTGGCATTGTCCAAGGGCGAAAGTTGCTCGCTAATGAAATTGCCTCAAGCGTGGCAGAACATGCACGCTATGGGGGAGTTGTTCCTGAAGTCGCAGCGCGAGCCCATCTTGAAGCGTTCTATCCCACACTTGATCGCGCACTCGCTGTCGCGAATGTAAAACTAAAAGATTTCGATGCGATAGCAGTGACGCGTGGGCCTGGACTTGCTGGTCCATTACTCGTTGGCACTGGTGGTGCAACGGGCCTTGCTGCCGGACTTGGTATTCCGATTTACGGCGTCAATCATTTGGCTGCGCACATTGCAGTTGATTCGCTGGAGCATGAACCACAACCAACTATCGCTTTACTTGTCAGTGGTGGCCACACTTCAATTCTTGAAGTGCGTGATATCAATACCGATATTTATCAACTCGGCTCAACCTTTGATGATGCTGCAGGTGAAGCCTTCGACAAAATTGCGCGAATACTCGGCTTACCCTTTCCAGGAGGGCCACATCTTGATCGTTTAGCGCGCGAGGGCGATCGCGAAACTATCGATTTTCCGCGCGGTATGACGCTCTTTGCAGATGATCTAGAGCGTGCAGAGAAAGAGTTCTCCTTTTCATTCTCTGGATTAAAAAGCGCAGTCGCGCGTTGGATTGAAAAGCGCTCTGATCTGACAGATAACGAGCGCGCAAATGTTGCTGCTTCATTCCAAGAAGCGGTAGTCGATGTATTGACAGCAAAGGCGCTCGCTGCATGTCAGCGAACCGGTATTGATCGACTCCTTATCGCTGGTGGCGTCGCGGCAAACTCGCGCCTTCGAGCGGTAGCGACCGAGCGCGCCGCCAAAGCTGGTGTAAGCCTCACTATTCCTACTCCAGATTTATGTACCGATAACGGGGCGATGGTCGCTGCGCTCGGCGCGCTCGCCCTCCAGGCTGGCGTTGCGCCTAGCTCACTTGCCCTTGATGTGGAGCCTGGTCTGCCCATCGCCTCCGGCTCTGCCCCTTCAAATTGACCGCCCCGAGGCCAGGTTCTACCCTTTGCGTTAGCACTCTCACCCGGACACTGCTAATTCGTGGGCTAACGCTTAGCCCCGAGGTCTGGCGAGGGTGGATCCATGATCACCATGAAAATTCGCAATACTGGGAAGGAACCTCGTTATGTCATCAGTAGGAATCAAGCCGCTTGAAGATCGCATCGTTGTAAAGCCAAGCGATGCAGAACAGACCACAGCATCTGGCCTTGTCATTCCTGACACTGCCAAAGAGAAGCCACAAGAGGGCGAAGTTGTCGCCGTTGGACCAGGTCGCTTCGACGATGGCGTTCGCGTACCGATGGATGTCAAAGTCGGCGATCGCGTTATGTACAGCAAGTACGGCGGAACGGAAGTCAAGCTCAAGGGATCTGAGTATCTCGTGCTCTCTGCCCGCGACATTCTCGCAATCATCGAATAGTAGGGATATATAACTCATGGGAAAAATTCTTCAATTTGATGAAGAGGCACGTCGTGGCATGGAGCGTGGCGTAAATATCCTCGCCGATGTCGTGAAGGTGACTCTTGGACCAAAGGGTCGCAACGTTGTTATCGATAAGAAGTTTGGCGGACCAACTGTCACAAACGACGGCGTCACAATCGCCAAGGAAGTTGAACTCTCCGATCCAGCAGAGAATATGGGTGCACAGCTAGTTAAAGAGGTCGCAACCAAAACTAATGATGTCGCTGGTGACGGAACGACAACGGCAACTGTTCTTGCTCAAGCTATGGTTCGCGAAGGGCTACGAAACCTCGCAGCTGGCGCACAGCCGATGGGCCTAAAGATTGGTATCGAAGCTGCAGTCACAGCAATCACCAAGAAGCTCCATGAGATTGCGACTCCAGTATCGGGCAAGGCGCAAATTGCAGATATTGCAACAATCTCTGCACAGGATTCTGCAATTGGTGAATTAATCGCTGATGCCATGGACAAAGTTGGCAAAGATGGCGTGATTACAGTTGAAGAATCTTCAACGACTAATCTTGAACTCGACTTCACCGAAGGTATGCAATTCGATAAGGGTTATATCTCTCCATATTTCGTCACCGATGCTGAGCGCATGGAAACGGTTTTGGAAGATGCATACGTTCTTGTAACCAGTAGCAAGATCTCTGCAATCTCTGAGATTCTCCCGCTACTTGAGAAGGTCGTTCAATCAGGAAAGCAACTTTTGATTATCGCTGAAGATGTTGAAGGCGAAGCGCTCTCCACTCTCGTAGTGAACAGAATGCGCGGCACTTTCACCTCTGTTGCCGTCAAGGCGCCAGGGTTTGGCGATCGACGTAAGGCAATGTTGCAAGACATTGCAGTCCTTACTGGTGGTCAAGTTGTTTCAACTGAAATTGGTTTGAAGCTCGACCAAGTTGGACTTGATGTTATGGGTCGCGCTCGCCGAGTTGTTGTCACAAAAGACAACACCACCATCGTTGATGGCGCTGGCAAGAAGAGCGATGTTGATGGTCGCGTAAACGAAATTCGTAACGAAATCGAGCGCGCAGATTCTGATTGGGATCGCGAGAAGCTTCAAGAGCGCGTTGCAAAACTCGCTGGTGGCGTCTGTGTGATCAAAGTTGGCGCATACACTGAAACAGAGTTGAAAGAGAAGAAGCACCGACTAGAGGATGCCATCTCAGCAACTCGCGCTGCGGTCGAAGAGGGAATCGTCGTTGGTGGCGGAGCTGCTCTCGTTCACGCTGCCGATGTACTCGCCGATGATCTCGGCAAAGAAGGCGATGAAGCAGTTGGCGTTCGTTTAGTTCGCAAAGCTTGCGATGAGCCACTTCGTTGGATTGCAGAAAATGCCGGACAAGAAGGCTATGTAGTCGTAGCAAAGGTTCGCGCGCTCTCAAAGAACGAGGGATATAACGCAGCATCTGATGTCTATGGCGACTTAGTTAAAGATGGCGTCATCGATCCAGTGAAGGTCACGCGATCTGCTCTAGCTAATGCAGCATCAATTGCTGCAATGTTCATCACCACCGAGGCGCTTGTCTTCGAACGTAAGGAAGAAGAAGTAGCTGCAGCTGGTGGACATGGTCACTCCCATGGACCTGGCGGACATTCACATTAAACCCAATTTAAAAAGAGGGCCTGTTACTCAGAGATTGAGTAGCAGGCCCTCTTTCCGTCGAGGGGGTAATAAAAACTTCTGTTAAATCGCCATTCGGCTTGAGCGTGAAATCAATTCGGCGCGCTCATCCTCAGATAGGCCACCCCAGATTCCGTAAGGCTCTTGAACTGCGAGCGCGTGATCGCGACATTGGACGAGTACCGGGCAGGATGCGCAAATCGCCTTTGCTTCGATGATTCGCTTCCGTCGGCTTGGGCCGCGCTCACCCTCAGGGTGAAAGAACATCTCTGCGGGGTAGTTCCGGCATGCGCCTTCGAACTGCCACTCCCAGTTATCAGCAGTTGGCATTGGTAGCCGAGAAATTTCAGCCATTTCCACTCACCTTTTCCTTTACTTTCGAGTAGGCTACCAATCGCGCCATAAGTTGTTCAAGTACCGAAGGCGCTTTGAGAGTTAATTCTTGCTGTGAGGGGGTGTGAGATGGCCCATCAGGGAATCACCGTCTCTGAGGTCGCCCACCGCCTAGGAGTGGCGCCTGCCACCTTGCGCACCTGGGACCGTCGCTACGGTTTAGGCCCCACTACCCACGAAGCGGGAGAGCATCGCCGCTACTCCGATGAAGACCTCGCCCGTCTGGCGGTAATGCGCCGATTGGTGGTCTCCGGGGTGCCAGCCGCTCACGCAGCGATTGTGGCGAAGAGCTCCCCAATCTCGATTGATGAACCGCTCCCGCTCCCAAAGTTCCAAGATCGGGAAGATGTAGTCGCGGCAATCGTTCGCGCTCTCGATGGTATCGATAGCGCCTTCGTCGAGGCTCTCATTCGCCGCGAGATTCTCTCTTCAGGTGTGATCGCAACGTGGAACGAAATTCTTGTCCCTGTCCTTGTCATCGTTGGCAAGCGTTGGGAGTCCACAGGCACCGGTATTGAGGTCGAGCATCTTCTTACAGAAATCGTCAAACGAGTCATGCGTGATTGTGTGAACGAGCTCGAGTCGCCACGAAATTCCAAACCAATTCTCCTGGCAAGTATTGGCGAAGAACATCATTGCTTGGCAATACATGCACTCGCTGCAGCGCTCGCCGAAGAGAATGTCGCAACCCACTTCCTTGGAGCGCGAACCCCTGTTGAAGCGCTCGCCGATATGGTGCGCAAGACCCATCCACCAGTGGTCTTTCTCTGGGCACAACTTTCGAAGAACGCTGATTACTCAGCGATGACCACACTTCCCGCGCTCCGCCCTGCGCCGCGATTGATCCTCGGTGGGCCCGGTTGGCAGGCCGAACGAGTCACCGGGGCGACTGTGGTCACCAATCTCCACGAGGCTTGTGAATTGGTTGGCTCGACCATCGGAAAGTGACGCGCCAAACTCTCACTAGGATTGGGTGATTATCGGTTAATCACCAGGTGGAGGTGAGCATGCGCGAGTTTGAGAAAGTTGCGATGCTCGGCCTGACCTTCGATGATGTCCTTCTCTTACCTGATGCCTCACAAGTAGTGCCAAGCGAAGTTGATATCGCTACACGATTAACAGAAAAGTTTTCTCTTAAAGTTCCTGTCATTTCCTCCGCAATGGATACCGTTACCGAGAGCGCAATGGCGCTTGCTATGGCTGGCGTTGGCGGTGCGGGAATCATCCACCGAAACCTTGCAATTGAAGATCAAGTGGCACATGTAAAAAAGGTGAAGGAAATTTCCGGTGCGCTCGCCGGTGCTGCTGTGGGCGTGGGTGAAGATGGATTTGCACGTGCAGTTGCGTTGATGGATGTGGGCGTCGATGTTCTCGTAGTGGATACCGCACATGGCCATCACCAAGGAGTTCTCGATGCTATTGCGCGAATTAAAAGTGTTAATAGCGCGCAGCAAGTTATCGGGGGAAATGTTGCTACCCGCGCAGGAGCGCAAGCGTTAATCAATGCTGGTGCAGATGCGGTAAAAGTTGGCGTTGGTCCAGGATCGATTTGCACTACTCGCGTTGTTGCCGGCGTTGGCGTTCCACAAATAACAGCAATTATGGAGGCGCATAAAGCAACAAGTTCTGCAGGAGTGCCCCTAATTGCTGATGGTGGAATTCAATACTCCGGAGATATTGTGAAAGCTATTGTCGCTGGCGCTGATGTGGTGATGTTGGGTTCGCTCTTTGCTGGGTGTGAAGAGTCACCTGGTGAGTGGCACGAAGAAAATGGCGCCAAGTTCAAGTCGTATCGCGGCATGGGTTCACTTGGCGCGATGCAGTCACGGGGTTCGACTCCTTCTTATTCGAAGGATCGCTACATGCAAGATGACATTCTCTCTGAAGATAAATTGGTGCCAGAAGGAATCGAAGGTCGAGTTTCCTATCGCGGCACTGTTGCGCAAGTTGTCCATCAACTAGCTGGAGGCCTGCGCTCGGGTATGGGTTATGCAGGTGCCCGGAATATCTCCGAGCTACAACGTAATGGCCGCTTTGTTCAGATCACCGCTGCTGGACTTCGCGAGAGCCACCCACACAGCATTGATCAGACCGTTGCCGCTCCGAATTATCGAGGAAGGTGAGGTGGCTCGATGAGTGAGATTGAGATCGCACCAGGCAAGCGCGCCCGCCAGACATATTCTTTTGATGACATTGCGATTGTGCCAAGTCGTCGGACACGTAACCCAGAAGAGGTTTCGACTGCATGGCAGATCGATGCATATAAGTGTGATATTCCAATGTTGGCAGCGCCAATGGACTCTGTCGTCTCTCCCGAAACTGCAATAGAGATAGGGAAGCAGGGCGGAATCGGAGTTCTTAACTTGGAAGGGCTATGGACCCGCTATGAGAATCCACGGATTCCTTTGGGTGAGATTGCCTCTATTCCTGATCATCAAGTGACGCGCCGGATGCAAGAGCTCTATGCCGCACCGATTCGACCCGAATTGATTAAAGAGCGAATAGCTGAAGTGCGCGCTGGGGGAGTCACTGTTGCTGCTGCGCTCTCACCAAAGCGTGCTGCTGAATTTCATAAAGTAGTGCTCGATTCTGGCGTGGATATTTTTGTGATTCGCGGTACCACGGTGAGCGCGGAACATGTTTCGCCGAAAGATAGCGCGCTAAATTTGAAGAAGTTTATTTATGAATTGGATGTGCCGGTAATTGTTGGTGGCGTTGCAACAGCAACTGCTGCGCTTCATTTGATGCGCGCTGGCGCTGCGGGAATTCTGGTTGGTTTTGGTGGCGGAGCTGCGCACACGACTCGACAGGTGCTTGGCGTTGCGGTGCCGATGGCAACAGCAGTTGCTGAAGTTGCTGCTGCTCGGCGCGAGTATCTTGATGAATCAGGTGGACGTTACGTTCATGTGATTGCTGATGGTTCTGTTGGTCGCAGCGGCGATATCGCGAAGGCAATTGCCTGTGGCGCTGATGCTGTGATGATGGGTTCACCACTGGCACGTGCGGTGGAGTCACCAGGAAAGGGTTGGCACTGGGGCGTTGAAGCGGTGCATCCTGAGTTGCCACGCGGGCAACGCGTTCATGTTGGCACTGTTGGCACTATCGCTGAGATTTTGCATGGCCCATCACATAACGCTGATGGCACGATGAATCTCTTTGGCGCCCTTCGTCGCGCGATGGCTACTACTGGCTATTCAGATGTGAAGGAATTCCAGCGAGTAGAGGTGGTTATCCATCGCCCGTGATCTAGTGCTCGTCGTTGATTTCGGCGCGCAATACGCGCAACTCATCGCACGTCGAGTACGCGAGGCGAGGATTTATAGCGAGATCGTTCCGCACACGATGAGTGCGCGCGAGATGCTCGAGAAAAATCCCAAAGCAATCATTCTCTCTGGTGGGCCATCGAGCGTTTATGAATCAGGTGCACCGCAATTAGATGAAGAACTTCTCCGCTCTGGGGTTCCAGTCTTTGGTATTTGCTATGGATTTCAGGTGATGGCGGCAACCCTTGGTGGTGAAGTTGGTAAAACGGGTGCGCGCGAATATGGCCGTACTGAATTTACCGTTCATAGCAATTCCCCCTTATTTGAAGGGCTACCTAAAGCGCAACAGGTATGGATGTCTCATGGCGATAGCGTCGTGCGTGCACCACAAGGATTCACCGTTACTGGTTCCACCGACCAGACTCCTGTCGCTTCGTTTGAATCTGCCGATCGAAAGTTGGCCGGCGTGCAGTATCACCCAGAGGTGGTTCACTCCACCTACGGACAAGAAGTGTTAACACGTTGGCTTATTGGCGTCGTTGGTTGCGATCCATCGTGGACCTCTTCCAATATTGCCGAGGAGCAAATCGCTCGAATTAGAGAACAAGTTGGTTTAGATCAAGTTATTTGTGGGCTCTCTGGTGGAGTTGATTCTGCTGTCGCTGCTGCGATTGTGCAACGCGCTGTTGGCGCCCAGTTAACCTGCGTCTTTGTTGATCATGGACTACTTCGCCAAGGAGAAGCAGAGCAAGTCGAGCGAGATTTCGTTGCTGCCACAGGGGTAAAGTTAAAAATTGTCGATGCGAAAGAGAAATTTCTCTCTGCGCTCAAAGGCGTTACTGATCCAGAAGAGAAGCGCAAGATCATTGGTCGTGAATTTATCCGTTCTTTTGAAGAAGCAGCGCGGGAGATTGCAAGTAGTGATGTGAAGTTCCTCGTGCAGGGAACGCTTTATCCCGATGTCGTTGAGTCTGGTGGCGGAACGGGAACAGCAAATATCAAGAGCCATCACAATGTTGGTGGTTTACCTGATGATCTGAAATTTGATTTAGTCGAACCACTTCGTTCTCTCTTCAAAGATGAGGTTCGTGCCCTTGGTTTGGAATTGGGGCTTCCAGAGGAAATAGTTTGGCGCCAACCATTTCCTGGCCCAGGACTCGGAATTCGGATCATTGGCGAAGTAACAAACGAGAGATTGGAATTGCTTCGCACTGCCGATGCGATTGCCCGCGAAGAGTTGCATAACGCAGGGCTAGATCGTGAGATCTGGCAATGTCCTGTCGTGTTATTAGCTGACGTGCATAGCGTGGGCGTGCAGGGTGATGGCAGAACCTATGGACATCCCATAGTGCTCCGCCCAGTTTCGAGTGAGGATGCGATGACCGCCGATTGGTCGCGCTTACCGAACGATGTGTTAGCGAAGATTTCGAATCGAATTACCAATGAAGTTCCAGGAGTAAATCGGGTCGTATTGGACATCACGAGCAAGCCACCCGGAACTATTGAGTGGGAGTAGTTTTCTTCTAGCTTTTTGCCTTGTAAATTGTCAGGATGCGGAAAGTCAGCCTTTTTCTAATTTCAATTCTCCTTCTTGCGGTATTACCCGGTGGTGCGCAAGGCGCTCAGACTCCCGATGAACATTGGCAGGCCCCTTCACCCACAGCGAATGGGCAAATTGGCGTGGGTTTCGACGATCGTGAAGACTATTTTTACATAGGCTCGCTTCGAGCATTAACTTATAGAAATAACATCCCCACTGGACTTCTGTGTAGCTCTTTGACCGACCCGAAATGTGCGAGCGCTGAATATTTCGCTATGAAAGCGTCTTTGACGCCTTGCGCCACCACAACCCAAGTAAATTGCATAGACGCATTGACCGCCACCTTGCCTGACGGTCGGATTGAAAGGGCAGAATTCAAAGGGTTCGTTACAACTGATCCATCAGTAGTTTGGATTGGCGATGCTTCACTCCAAATTCCTGATTCGAAATCTGAAAGTATTTGGAATTTTCCCACGCTTTCTCACAATGGCGGGCAAGATTTTGTTGTGAATGCAATTTTAGATGGCGTATACGAGCCTAAAAACTCTCCTCGTTGGATTC
>Ga0192647_100115_pt1 | contig 50539 bp, 47 predicted proteins | sample LauGreFa1BDMLBSN_2_FD_133046 | JGI IMG/M metagenome (GOLD analysis project Ga0192647, IMG submission 133046) | Freshwater lake microbial communities from Lake Michigan, USA - Fa13.BD.MLB.SN - reassembly | ecosystem: Environmental > Aquatic > Freshwater > Lake | place: Lake Michigan, USA... | reverse complement strand
CACCTTGGTGGTGTTGCCTTCCATGATGGCCACGCATGAATTGGTGGTGCCGAGGTCAATGCCAATGATTCTTCCCATTTTTTTCTCCTGTGCGATTCAGTCCCCGCAGGCGACCGATTCATTTCCTAAAAGCGATGTTGAACAGTTGTGGATAAGTCGGTGGATTTCAAGTGCGTCATCTGTGCCTAAGCGGCTTATTTGGGGGCAGTGACTGTGACCAGTGCAGGTCGCAGCACGCGGTCTGCGATCAAGTAGCCTTTTTGCAGCACGGTGACCACGGTGTTGGCTTCTTGTTCTGCCTCGACCACCGAAATGGCTTGGTGGTGGTGCGGGTCAAATTTGGTGCCAGCTTCGGGATGGATTTCAATCACTTTGTGGCGTTCGAGGGCAGATTTGAGCTGCCGCAAAGTGGCCTCTGAGCCTTCCCGCAATTGCTCGGCCGTGGCGTCCGCAATGGCCAGGCCCGCAGACAAACTGTCGGCCACTGGCAACAGGCTTTCAGCAAACGCTTCAACCGCAAACTTACGGGCTTTGGAGACTTCCTCATCAGCGCGGCGTCGGGCGTTTTCCACTTCGGCCTTGGCACGTAAGAACTGATCTGCCAGGTCGGCATTGGCGGCTTTGAGGTTGGCCAATTCCGCCTGCGCGTCGGCCAAGGGCTCTGGGTTGTGCGACGGTGTATCGGGTAAGGGAGAGGAGGAGGCGTCCATGACGGGCTCGGTTTGGCCCGGGGTTTCAGGCGGTTGCGGTGGTTGGGGTTCAGACATGCGGTGCGGGATGAAACATTTAAAACAGCCATTCATGTGGGAGGGTTTTGCGCGAATTCAAGAGCCCAGGTGCGCAGAGGGCAGAAATTTCATCCCACCCAACATAACCTTGGGCAAGGATTGAAAAAATAGCGGTATTTAATTGATTTATTGAATATTTTTAAGCAAATAAAACTAATATCAGGGAATCGCAGCTTGGGTTATCACCATGTCCAGAGAGTTCATTTTCGACACATTGAGCAAGCAACTGCAGGCGCAGGAGATCACACAGACGAAGTTGGCAGAGCACCTAGAAATGACTGTCGCGGCCACCAAGCAAATTTTTGAAACACGCGATTGCACACTCAGTTGCATGGAAAAAATTTGCGGCCTGGTGGGTTTGAAGTTGGAGGATTTGCTGAACTACACCCCTAAACCCGCCCTGCTGCTTGAAAATCTCACGCAGCAATACGAAATCGAACTTCTCAGCAACAAAAAATTGTTTGCTGTGGCCATCGGTGTGATGTATTTTTGGACCTTCAAAGACTTGTTGGCCCGCATCAAAGTGAACAAAGCCGAATTGATCCAACTGCTGCACAGGTTGGAGCAAATGGGCTTTGTCAAAATGGTGTCGGCCAACGATTTCAAGCCCATGCTTTCACCCAAATTTGCTTGGATTCCAGACGGCCCCATCTTGCGCATGGTCCGCCGTGAGTCGCTGGAATTTTTGTCGAACAATTTTGACGAAGAAGGCGACGTTTTACATGCCATGAATGTGTTCATCACACCCGAAACCCACCAAAAGTTGCGTCAACAACTCAACGCCGTCGCCCACGAATACAAAAAGCACATGGTGGCAGAGGCCAACATTCCCGCAGACGACAAACAAATGGTGTCCTTGATCATTGCGGCACGTTCTTGGTTGCCCAGTTTCATCCAAAGCCAATTGCGTTGATATGTGCAGGGCAGTGAGGTTGTTTAACTGTTGACTTCCAGCAGTTCAACCTCAAAAACCAATGTGGCGTTGGGTGGAATCACGCCACCAGCGCCGTAGGCGCCGTAACCCAAGTCGGGGGGGATCAGCAGCGTGCGTTTACCGCCAACTTTCATGCCTTGCACGCCTTCGTCCCAGCCCTTGATGACCATGCCTTGGCCCAAACCAAATTCGAACGGGTCATTTCGGTCCAAGCTGGAGTCGAATTTTTCGCCTTTTTCACCGTTCTCCCAAAGCCAACCGGTGTAATGCACCGACACGTACTGACCGGCAGCCGCCATGTCGCCGTCGCCGGTGTGGGTGTCGTCGTATTGCAAGCCACTGTCGGTGGTAATCATGTGTAAATCCTTGAAATTGAACAAAACGCTGGAGTGTAGGTGAGTATGTTTGTGCCTGTCATGAATCAGCAGTGAAGCCAATGCGTTTGACCACCGGGCCCCAATAGTCAAACTGGCGTCGCATGTCTTTGGCCATGTCGTCGCTGCTGCCGCCCAGCGGCAACAAACCTTGCAGCGCCAAACTGTCTAACAAGCCTTTGTCTTTGAGTGACTGGTTGATGGCGCTGTTGGCTGCCGCCACCACAGACGCGGGCGTTTTGGCGGGCGCGAAAAACCCAAACCATTCTTCGACGGTCAGCTCAGGAAAACCTTGTTCCGCAAATGTGGCGACTTCTGGCACGAATGGCGAGCGCGACTTGCCTGACGTGGCCAACAGGCGCAATTTGCCAGCTCGGTGGTTGGCCAAAAAGTCACCATGGGGCGTGAACATGGCAGCGATTTGTCCGCCGATCAGATCGCTCACGCCGGGCACCGACCCTCGGTAGGCCACATGCGTCATGGCCACACCTGTGTTCAAACTGAGCAGTGCGCCTAAAAAATGCGGTGTCGAACCTGCTGCCGGTGAGGCATAACTGGCACGGTCTGGGTGGGCTTTGCACCAAGCCACAAAATCTTTCACGGTTTTCACGGAAGCTGGCACCATCGGGCCGACGGCCAATCCGTGGGACAACACCGAAGCCATCGCCACGGGAGCAAAGTCTTTGAACGGGTCGTAAGGCAATCTGCGGTAGATATGCGGATAAATCAGCAGCATGGAATAGGCGCTCAACAGCAACGTGCTGCCATCGGGCGCGGCGTTTTTCACGGCTTCAATCGCAATGCGTCCACCTGCACCGGTTTTGTTTTCCACCACGGCAGGGTTTCGGGTGTAGGTACTGCCGGCCAATTTATCGCCGACCCGCCGACTGGTGGTGTCGGCCGTGCCGCCTGCTGGAAAACCGCACAAGATCTTGACCTGTTCAACAGGTAAGAGGCTGTTTTGTGCCAACGCAGACCAGGGTGACAAGGACGCGGCAGCCAAGCCCAGGGTTTGCAGCGCAAGACGGCGGTTGCCATGGGGGACAGTGCGAACAGGTGGTTGAGGCATATCGGTTCTCCGTCAAGGTTCAAGGCACTCCGACTGGCGAGTGCACGGGTGCGGTTTATTCCAAAATATCACATCACAGGGTTGCTGGGGTTAGCAGACCGTTGGCCGTACCGGCATACATGGCTTGCACCCACGCGTGACGCTGTTTCAACACAGCGCGTTGGTTGATAGACCCTTTGTCGGTGACTTCGCCGGAATCGATCGAAGGCGGTTCACTCATCACCAGCAGACGCGTCACGCGGTTGGCGCTGCCAGTGGCTTGATGGGCCAGTGTGTTGAGCAAGTCTTGAAAAAATGCCACGGTGCTCGGGTGCTGCAAAACCTCGCTCAACGGTGCGCTATCGGGCAGTGGGCACAAAGCACGCACCCTCGGTGTGGTGAACAACAGAGCGCCGACCTCGTTCATGTTCAAACCTGTGATCACCGCGTCTTGCACATAAGGCGCACCCGCAGCGATGATGCGCGCACGCAATGGTCCGACACTCACAAATGTGCCTGTGGCGAGTTTGAAGTCTTCAGCGATGCGACCATCAAAACGCAGTCCGTCATTGGGGTGGGTCGCATCGCGCCACACCACCGCGTCGCCGCTTTTCAAAAACCCTTCTTCATCGAATGCTTGAGCGGTGGCCTCGGGCGCACGCCAATAGCCGGGCGTGACATTCGGTCCTTGGTAACGCACCTCCACTTTGTCACCGACCGGAACCAATTTGAGCTGCAACCCGGCGCCTGGCAAACCCAAGTCGCCGGATTCCACCTCGGGGCGCGGCACGAATATGCCAAACGGTCCGGTCTCGGTCATGCCCAGGCCCGTGCCCATGACGATGCGTTGTCCCAACTCACGTTCTTGGGCAGCATGCAAACTGTCCCAAATCGGTTGCGCCAGTGCAGCGCCCGAATAAAAAAACATGCGCACTTTGCTGAGCAAATTTTTTCTAAGCACATCGTCGGTGTGCATGGCGTTCGCAATCGCCTCCAGACCGGTAGGTACGTTGAAGTACACCGTGGGCGCGATCTCGCGCAAGTTGCGCAAGGTTTCTTGCATCAGTGCAGGTACCGGCTTGCCGTCGTCGATATAAAGCGATCCACCATGAAACATCACCAATCCCACATTGTGGTTACCGCCAAAAGTGTGGTTCCATGGCAGCCAATCCACCAGCACCGGCGCGGCTTCACCCAACACGGGCATGGACTGCCACATTTGTTGCTGGTTGGCGCACCACATGCGGTGCGTGTTGATCACGCCTTTGGGTAAATGGGTGGAGCCCGACGTGAATAAAAATTTCACCACGGTGTCTGCATGGGTGGTATGCATGGCTTCATCCACCGCAGGCGTGTCATGGGTTTGGAGCAGTTCAGAAAAACGCTTGTGTGGGCGAGCGATGTCACCGTTGACCAGCACCATATCGACATCTTGTGCAACGCAAGCTTGAATAGCTGCGCCATAGCGTTGCGCATCGGCTGCCATCACCAGTCCTGGGGTGAGTGTTCGCAGTATGTGCTTGAGCTTGTCGAAGTCTTTGCTGAGCGTGGCGTAAGCGGGAGACACCGGGCAGTAGGCAATGCCCACCATCATGCAGGCCAAGGCCATCATGCCGTGCTCCAAGCTGTTTTCGCTCAGGATGACGACAGGGCGGTCCGCACTCAGATTCATTTGTAGCAAGGCCTGACCGATGCGCCGTGCGGCAGTCACGGCTTGTGCATAGGTCAAATGCTCCCAGTCACCGCTGGTGCCATCAGACAAACGCTTGCGCCGGGCCAAGAAGGTACGCTCTGGTGCCACACGCGACCAGTGCAGCAATTTGTCGGTCATGCGCTGCGGGTAAGTGTCAAGCGGAACTTCTGCTTGCACATACTGCACACCGTTGTCGCGTGTGTCTACTTTGACCCGGGTGATCCCATAACGCATGTCACGGTAGCGAGTGGATGGGTTCATGGCTTGGGTGTGACTTTGGCAGCGCGGCCTTGCAGAAATGCATCCACCCGCGCCTTGGCTTCAGGCGCGGCTTGCGTGATGGAAGACATCAGTGACTCGGTGACAAAGCCGTGGTCTGCAGGTTGCTCGGCTATGCGTGGCAGAGCATGCATCAAAGCGTAATTGGTCAAGGGTGCATTGCCAGCGATTTGTGCAGCGAGCTGCATGGCTTTGTCAAAGGCTTGTCCGGCAGGCACCAGGTATTGTGCAAACCCTGCTCGCTCACCATCGCTCGCGTTGTAGACACGACCGGTCATCATCATGTCGGTCATGCGCGCCACACCAATCAATTTGGGAATGCGTACTGCGCCGCCACCGCCGACAAATATGCCGCGCGAGCCTTCGGGCAATGCATAAAAAGTGGTGTCATCGGCCACGCGGATATGGCAGCTTGCCGCAAGCTCCAAGCCGCCACCCACCACCGCGCCTTGTAAGGCGGCGACCACAGGTACTTTGCCGAATTGAATGTGTGCAAATGCGTGGTGCCACATGCGCGAATGGTGCATGCCTTGTCCTGCGTCACGCGTTTGCAATTCACTCAGGTCTAGGCCCGCACAAAAATGCTCGCCGCTGCCATGCAAAACAGCGGCACGCGCATGCTCTGGAAATTGCGAAAAAACTTCGCACAAAGCCGCGATCAAACCATCGTTCAAGGCGTTGCGCTTGCTCGGGCGATTCAAGCGAACCACGGCGATATGGTCTTGCATTTCAAAGTGAAGATCGGGGTTCATGGGTGTCGTTATAGTTGATCAAACCATCTTAAACGACCATGAAACACCAAGACCTGATTGCCATCGACATCCATACCCATGCCGAAGTCAGTTGTTGGAACCCTTTTGACAACTATGGCGAAGAATACGACCGCGCCGCTGACAAGTACTTTGGTTCCAACCGCCGTCCCACCATCGACGAAACCGTGGCTTATTACCGCGAGCGCAAACTGGGCTTGGTCATGTTCACGGTTGACGCCGAATCGCACATGGGGCGCAGACGCATACCCAACGAAGAAATCGCCAAGGCCGCACGGGACAACAGCGACATGATGATTGCTTTTGGCAGCATCGATCCGCACAAAGGCAAATTCGGCGCACGCGAAGCCGAACGGTTGATCAAAGAGGAGGGCGTGCGAGGCTTCAAATTCCATCCCACCGCCCAAGGTTTTCATCCCTATGACAAGATGGCTTGGCCTATTTACGAGGTTATCAACGCACACAAACTGCCTGCCATCTTTCACACAGGCCACAGCGGTATAGGCAGTGGCATGCGTTGCGGCGGTGGATTGCGATTGGCGTACAGCAACCCCATGCTGTTAGACGATGTGGCGATGGATTGGCCAGACATGCAAATCGTCATGGCGCATCCGAGTTTTCCTTGGCAAGACGAAGCATTGAGTGTGGCGATGCACAAACCCAATGTGTGGATGGATCTCTCGGGTTGGAGCCCCAAATACTTTCCGAAAAATTTGGTGCAATATGCCAATACCTTGCTCAAAGACCGGGTATTGTTTGGCAGCGATTACCCGTTGATCACCCCTGAGCGTTGGATGAAAGATTTTGAAGTGGCAGGTTTCAAGCCTGAAGTAATGCCTGGTATTTTGAAAGCCAATGCGGTCAGGTTGTTGGGGCTGTGAGGTCACCTAACTCAACACCGCAGCGTTCTTAACCTTACTGTCAATCGGGGTTATAAAAAAATTCAATTCGTCTAGGGGAATTACTTAGACCGCGCTACAAACTTGTTCCTAGAATGGTTTGAGTTGTTGGTTGTTGTCACCCATGAGGAAGTCGCATGATAGTTCTTGCTTGGCTGTTTGGCATCGTTGTTCTGATTGTTGCCATCGCGGCACTTGTTACGTTTCTTAACCACTTTTACCGAAAATCCAGCCGAGATGTCGCCATCATCCGAACCGGTTTTGGCGGTCAAAAAACACTCATCTCGGGCGGTTGCATATCCCTCCCATTCCTGCACAAGATCGATGAAATCAATTTGCGCACTATCCGTGTCGAGGTGCGCCGTGTGGCTGAAAAATCGCTGATCACCGAAGACCGCATGCGGGTCGATGCAGAGCTAGAGTTTTATGTGCGGGTACAGCCCACCACCGACGGTGTCGCCACTGCGGCTCAGTCACTTGGGTCAAAGTCGTTCAATCCGGAGGGCATGCGAAATTTGCTGGAGGGTCGTTTCATCGATGCCGTGCAAGCCGTCGCGGCCAGTCGCACCATGGACCAGATCCATGAAAAGCGCTCACAGTTCGTGTCCGATATTTCGGCCTTGCTCAAAGGCAATTTGGCTGAAAACGGCGTGGTCTTGGACTCTGTGTCTTTGACTCGCCTAGACCAAACTTCCTTTTCTGCACTGGATGAAAACAACGCTTTCAATTCGGTGGGTATGCGTCGTTTGGCAGAAATCATCGCAGTCAACCGCAAAAAGCGTGTGCAAATCGAATCCGAAGCAGACATCTCTGTTCGCCAAACCCAACTTGATGCCACCAAGCAGCGCTTGTTGTTGAACCAACAAGAAGAAGAGGCGCAAATCAACCAGCGCTTGGAGCTTGAAAAAGTCAAAGCGCAAAGCGATGCGGCGACCGCTCGCTCTCGCGAAGAGTCGCAAGCCGCCACTGAAGCTGCGCGCATTTCGCGCGAGCAAGAAACCCGTATGCGTGAAATCGAAAAGCAACGGGAACTGCGCAAATCTGAGATAGAAGCCCAGCTCAATTCAGAGGTGAGAAAACTGGAAAGTTCCATCACCTTGTCGGTTAAGCAAGCCGAAGAAGCCCATGCCCAAGCGGCGGCCGAACTCGCTCGCACCGAGGTGATCTTGGCGCAAGAAAAAGTTCAGACCGATCGCGAGCGTGCGGTGGCAGACCGTTCGCTTGAAATGGCTGTCAAGCGCGTGAAAGAGGCGGGTGAAGTCGCCGAAGCCAATGCGGCTACCGAAGTTGCGGTGCTTCTGAAAAGAGCCAAAGCAGAAGCCGAGGCCACACACACCCGCGCCGCTGCTGAAAAAGCACGCATGCTGGCTGAGTCTGAAGGCTCACGAGCATTGATCGATGCAGAAAACGCACTCAGCACGCCTGTGCTGCACATGAAGCTAGAGCAATACCGTCTTGACCGATTGCCTGAAATCATGTCGCACATGATGCGTCCGATTGAAAAAATCGACAGTATTCGCATCAACCATGTCAGCGGTTTTGGCGCCACCAACGGTGCCGGTGGTTCCCTCGGGGGTGCTGCATCTGGCGATGGCGGTGCTGGCAAGCCGCCGGTGACCCAGGTCATGGACAGCATCCTAGGCATGGCCTTGCAGTTGCCGGCTTTGAAAAGCATTGGTGACCAAATTGGTGTCGATTTATCCGGCTCTATCGATGCCGCATCGGGCAAGTCATCTTCCGGCGGTGACAAGACCTGACACTTTCTCTGACTGCCCGTTTTCTTTTCCCTAACCACGAGCAATCCGCTCATTTTTCAGGAGTAACAGCATGAGCTTTTCACGTCGCAAATTTTTGGCTGGCACGGGTACTGCCGGCCTGACAGCGCTGGGTGCAACCATTCCATTCGAAATGGTGTTGGCGCAAGGTGCGCCGATCAAACTCGGTTCTATTCTTGACAACTCTGGCAACTTGGATGCCTATGGCAAACCCATGGTGATGGCCACCACGCTGGCTGCGGAAGAAATCAATGCAGCGGGCGGTTTGCTCGGCCGCAAAATACAAGTGGTGCAATACGATTCTCAATCCGACATAGCCCTCTACACCAAATACGCTCAGCAGTTGACCCGCGATGACAAAGTGGATGTCACACATGGTGGCATCACCTCTGCGTCACGCGAAGCGATTCGCCAGACTTTTCACCGTGCCAATTCTTTGTACTTCTATAACGTGCTGTACGAAGGCGGTGTGTGTGACCGCAATGTTGTGTGCACAGGCACGACCCCAGCACAAGCGGTGGAACCGATTGTGGAAGTCGCGCTCAAGCAGTGGGGCAAAACGGCTTATGTGCTGGCCGCTGATTACAACTACGGCCAAATCACTTCCAAGTGGTTGACCCACTACATCACCAAAGGTGGCGGCAAGGTTCTGCAAAGCAGTTTCTTCCCCTTGGATGTGTCTGACTTCGGTTCGACCATCGCCAAGATCCAGCAAGAAAAGCCCAAGTTTGTGGTGGCCGCGCTGGTCGGTGGCGCACACATGTCTTTCTTCCGTCAATGGGCGGCTTCAGGCATGAACAAAAAGATTCCGTTGTGCTCCACCACATTTGGGGTCGGCAACGAGCATTTGGCGTTGTCTGCGGCTGAAGGCGACGGCATTTTGATCGCGGGTAACTACAGCCAGGAAAACAACAACCCTGCGAACAAGGACTTCTTGGCCAAATGGGGCAAGCGTTTTGGCGACACCAAATTGGTTCACGAAATCGCAGTGTCGCAATACCAGGGCATCATGTTGTGGGCGGCTTGTGTCAAAAAGGCAGGCTCATTGGACCGCGAAAAAATGCTCGCTGCCATCGAATCAGGCATCAGCATCCAAGGCCCAGGCGGCACGGTCACGCTGGATCCCAAGACCCACCACGCGATTTTGGACATCAATGTGATGGAAGTGAAAAACCAAAAACTCACCATCAAGCAACAGTTCAAAGCGCGTCCACCTTCAGACACGCTGCAATTCTGTGACTTGCAAAAAAATCCGAAAGACAACAAACAGTACGAAGTCAAAATTTAATGTCGGATTGCGTCTCGGCCCCTGTGGGTCGGGACGCGCAAGTTTCAGAGAGTTGAGATGGATTACGCCGCGGTTGTATTTTTAGAAATCATTTACATGATTGCATTTTTGGCGCTGACCAGCGCCGGACTCGCGGTCGTTTTCGGCATGATGCGGGTGATCAACCTGGCGCACGGTGAATTCGTCATGATCGGCGGCTACACCACCATTGCCTGCGCCAAGGCTGGTATCAATATCTACTTCGCCATGCTCGTGGTTTCGCCTTTGGTGGTGGGTATTTTGGGCTTGCTGGTCGAACGCTTGGTGGTGCGGCAGTTGTACGGTCGCATGATCGACACCATGCTGGCCACCTGGGGTTTGTCTTTGTTGATGGTTGGCATCGTCACCTTCATTTTTGGCAACACAGCCGTCAGTGTGCCTGCACCCATTCCCGGCTACGAATTGGGTGAATTCCAAATGGGTGGCTATAACTTGTTCATCATCGGCATTGCCACTTTGTTGATCATTTGTATGTGGCTCGTCATGCGCTTCACCCGCTTGGGCTTGGTCGCTCGGGGCGCCATGCAAAGCGCCGATGTCGCTTCTTCCTTGGGCTACGACCCCAAGCGTGTTTACATGTGGACATTCGCTGTCGGCGCGGCTTTGTCGGGTTTGGCCGGCGGCGTGTTGGCGCCATTGACCGGACTGCTTCCTTCTTCGGGGGGCGCTTATATCGCCAAGGCATTCATCACCGTCATCACGGGCGGGGCCGCAGTGATCACGGGTACGTTGTCTAGCTCTGTGATTTTTGGCACGATCAACCAAATCGTGTCGTTTGGATCCACCCCAGTGATTGGTGAAATTGCCATGCTGGCGTTTGCGGTGGTGTTGTTGCGCCTCATGCCCCAAGGCATCACAGGCCGCTTTTTCCGTAACGCGCCATGATCGGAGACGCTGCCAATTTCACCAGCGCAGGTCGCACCCATTGGGGCTGGATCATCGCCATTTTCATTCTGCTGCTGCTGTTGCCCGCGGTGTTTGATACCCACACGCCCACGTTGCTGGGCATCTGGGCATTGTTTGCTTTGTCACTGGGATTGATGTGGGGCTATGCAGGCATTTTGAGTTTTGGGCATGCCGCCTATTTTGGTTTGGGCGCATACACCTATGCCATCACTTCCATGAACTTGGGTGAGAGCACGGCAGCCTGGATATTTGCGATTGTCTTGCCTGCGTTTGTCGCTGCACTCATCGGTGCCATGATGTTTTATGGACGCATCAGCGATGTGTACATGGGTGTCATCACCTTGGTGTTCTCGTTGATCATGGCCAAATTCATGGGTGCCACTGCAGGAGATGCCTACAGCATTGGCAATGCACGCTTAGGTGGTTTCAATGGTATTCCCGCTTTTCCTATTTTGAACGTTCCGGGTGATCCTTCCACACCCATCTTTGGCACTGCGCTGTATTACGTGGTGCTGTGTTGTTTGGTCTTGTGTTACTTGGTATCGCGCTGGGTGTTGTCCAGCGCCTTTGGCCGCATTTTGTTGGGCATTCGCGAAAACGAAGCGCGTGTGGAACTGTTGGGCTACAACGCACCCGCTTACAAGACTGCGATTTTTTCTTTGTCTGCTGCCATGGCGGGCATGGCAGGATGCTTATTTGCAAGTTGGGCTGAAATCGTCACGCCTGCTTTGTTTGGTTTGGGCCAATCGGTAGAGGTCATCATTTGGGTGATTGCTGGTGGGCTGGGTACCTTGATGGGCCCCATCATTGGCGCGGTGTTGCTGGGTACCATGAAACTCTTGTTGGGTGGCCAGACTTTCATCGACAACTCGTTGGTGATTGGCGCGATTTTGGTGTTGGTCGTGTTGTTGCTGCCCAAAGGCCTGCTGCCCACGGTCTTGGGTTGGCGCAAGCAACAAGGTCAACGCAGCGTCAACCGCGCCCATTCCAACAGCATGCGTCGACGCGGCGGTGAGCGCAGACAACAGCGCAGCGCTGGCGAGCCAGACAAAACGGGGCACCGGTCATGAGCGAAATGGTGGTTGAAACCCGCGATTTGTCGATGCGCTTTGGCGGTGTGCTGGCTGTCAACAACGTCAATTTCAATTTACGCGAGCGCGAATTGCGTTGCCTGATTGGCCCCAACGGTGCTGGAAAAAGCACCTTGTTTAAATGCATGACAGGTTTGCATCAGATCAATCACAGCAATGGACGAGTGTTCATCCATGGCCATGATGTCACGGGATGGCGTCCCCATGAAATCGTGCAATTGGGGGTGGGTATCAAAACCCAAGTGCCCTCGGTCATGAATGGTTTGACGGTGTGGGAAAACCTGTGGTTGTCTGCCCGGCGTATCCATGGCAAAAAAGGTGCGTCGCCTGAGGTTGATCGGGTCATCGCTGAATTGGGATTGCAAACCCATGTGCGCCGCATGGTGGGTGAACTCGCGCACGGTCAGCGACAAATTGTGGAAATCGGATTGGTGTTGTGCCAACGACCCAAACTGGTGTTGCTTGACGAACCCGCCGCAGGCATTACCGGCGCAGAAGCCGACCGCTTGGTTGAATTGATCCACGGTATCAACCAGCAAGCCGCGGTGGTCGTGGTGGACCACGATATGAATTTTGTGCGCATGTTGGGTGGCACTGTCACGGTGTTGCACCAAGGTGCTGTGTTGATGGAGGGTGCCACCGATGCGGTGATGAACAACGCCAAGGTGCGTGAGGTCTACATAGGGAACCGAGCGAAATGAGCATGGCTGATTCACACAACCCTTCCGCAGACAGTTTTGACCGCGCCGATGTCGTGCTGCAAGTGGCCGATTTGCGCGCCGGTTACGGCCGTGTGCCCGTGCTGCATGGCGTGAATTTGCAAATCCACGAAGGCGAAGCCGTGGGCATCGTGGGTCACAACGGCATGGGCAAAACCACGTTGCTCAAAGTCATCATGGGCTTGATGCCGTCGACGGGTGGACGCATCGAGCTCGACGGCACAGAAGCCACGGGGTCCCCCGCGCACCAGCGCTCACAAATGGGCATTGGCTATGTGCCGCAAGGGCGCGGCATTTTGCCAGGCCTCACCGCTTTGGAAAATTTGCGCATGGCATGGCGCGAAGACATCGGCGAAACCGAAGAGCAATCGGTCGAGCGCGTGGTGGATCAGTTTCCTCGTTTGCGCGTTTTGCTCGACCGCAAAGGCGGTTCCTTGTCGGGCGGCGAGCAGCAAATTTTGGCTTTGGCCAGAGCGCTGGTGCCCAAGCCTTGGTTGTTGTTGCTCGATGAACCCAGTGAAGGCATTCAACCTTCTATCGTGCAAGAGATTGGCGCGACACTGGCGCGCTTGCGTGACGAATTTGGTTTGGCGTTAATCATCGTTGAACAAAATTTGGATTTGGTCCTGGATGTGGCGCATCGGGTGGTGGTGTTCGAGCGCGGCACCATCATCAAAGAATTGCAAGCCCACGAATTGCGCGGCGGCGGTTTGAGTGAATTGCTTGGCATGGGCTCTGCACGCATGACGCACAGTCCCCACACCGCTTCGGCGGCTTCAAGCAGCCATGCTGCATCAGCCAACAAACACCGCAGTGCGCCAGCCGTCTCGACTGCACCGAGTTCTCATTCATCTGCAACGCCCGGCCACACAGAGCACCGTGCGCCTGCCAAGTCCACATCAACCAATAAGCGGTCGCATTCAACCGCCATCGATTCAATGGCCACTGGCCCCGGGGGAATCATGTCAACTGTCAAACGTCCAACTGTCGATCAGATGCACGCCATCGTCGAGTCTTTGCACATGAACATGTCGTCGCGCGAAGTGGCCGAATACCTGGAGATCATGGAGGGCACGTTCCAGTCTTATGACAGGCTCACACAGTTGCCCGACAACTTGCCGCCGGTGCGTTATCCCAGAACGCCGGGCATCAAACCCAGCCCAGCAGACAACCCCTTGAACGCTTGGGCGGTCAAGAGCGAAGTGCGCGGTGCCGCACACGGACCGTTGGCTGGTAAGCGCGTAGTGCTCAAAGACAATGTTTGTTTGGCAGGTGTGCCCATGATGAATGGCGCATCTTCCCTAGAAGGCTATGTGCCCGATCTGGATGCCACCTTGGTCACGCGCATATTGGATGCGGGCGGCACCATCGCTGGCAAAGCGCATTGCGAATATTTCTGTTTGTCTGGCGGCAGCCATACCAATGCGGCCGGTCCGGTACACAACCCTTACCGCTATGGCTATTCCGCAGGCGGTTCTTCATCGGGCTCGGCTGCCTTGGTAGGTGCCGGTGAACTCGATTTGGCGATCGGTGGAGACCAAGGCGGATCGATCCGCATGCCTGCGTCATGGTGCGGCATTTACGGCATGAAGCCCACCCACGGCTTGGTCCCTTACACCGGTGTGATGCCGATCGAGGCCACCATCGACCATGCCGGTCCCATGACGGCCAACGTCGCTGACAACGCTTTGTTGCTCGAGGTGATTGCTGGGGCGGATGGATTGGACCCGCGCCAATACAGCCCGCGTGTCGACCGTTACACAGCCGCATTAGGACGCGGTGTGTCAGGTTTGCGCATCGGTGTCATGTTGGAAGGCTTTAACCGCGCCGACAGCGAGCCCGATGTGGACCAAAAAGTGCGTCAAGCTGCCGAACGCTTGCGGGCCATGGGCGCGATTGTCGAAGACGTGTCAGTGCCCATGCACATGGATGGTCCGGCGATTTGGACCGCGATCGCAGTGGAAGGCTTGCAAGCGCAAATGATGAACGGCAACGGCATGGGCTTCAATTGGAAAGGTTTGTACACCACCAGCTTGTTGGATGCGCATTCTGCTTGGCGTGCGCGTGCCGATGAACTGTCTCCCTCCCTCAAGGTATCGATGATGGCCGGTGAATATTTCATCAAAAACTACCGTGGCCATTTTTATGCCAAGGCGCAAAACTTGAGCCGTGTTTTGGCCCAGGCCTATGACAAGGCCTTGTCGAAGTTTGATTTGTTGTTGTGGCCCACCTTGCCGATGAAGGCCACGCCTTTGCCACCGGCCAACGCGCCGCTCAAGTTGTATGTTCAGCGTGCATTGGAAATGTTGGGCAACACCTGTCCGTTGGATGTCACCGGTCACCCCGCCATGAGCGTTCCTTGCGGTATGTCCAACGGCTTGCCCATTGGCATGCAGTTGGTTGGCAAGCATTGGGATGAATCCACCATTTACCGAGCTGCCCATGCGTTTGAGCAGTCGGGTGATTGGCGCAATTTCTGATCGCGCCAACCCACTTTTGGCAGCAGGAAACAGGCTAACGTGTCTCACAATCCATTTTTGTCCGACTGGGTCAAAGGCGGTGCCAATCTTTCATTGAGCCCGCCGGGCTCGCTGTCGTATGTCGCGGGTTCAACCGATGCATCGTTGCACTTCATCACGGTTTCCCAATTGCTCGACCGCACTGTGGCCAGACATGGCTCGCGCGATGCCGCGGTGTTTGTCGCGCAAAACCAGCGTTTGAGTTGGTATGACTTGCAGCAACAGGCGGACCGCATGGCGGCTGCCATGTTGGCCATGGGCATACGCCGTGGCAACCGGGTCGGCATATGGTCACCCAACCGTTTGGAATGGTTGCTCACCCAATTTGCCACCGCGCGCATTGGCGCGGTGTTGGTCAACATCAACCCCGCTTACAAGAGCAGCGAACTGGAATATGCGCTCAACAAAGTGCGTTGCCGCATGCTGGTGATGGCGCGTGGCCACAAATCCAATAATTACCTTGAAACCTTGCGACAGTTGGCGCCTGAGATCGACCGCCCGGGCGTTGCTGGAGATTTGACATCCTTGCGGCTTGAGCACCTCAAGCATGTCATTGTGTTGGACGATTTGTCGATGCCTACTCGCCAGGCAGAGCAACTGCCGGTACCTGTTCGTGCCTTGCGTTTCCAAGCCTTTCTCCAGCAAGCAGGTCCTGCGCAACACGCCAGGTTGAAAGATTTGTCTGCGTCACTTGATCCGGACGACGCCATCAACATCCAATTCACCAGTGGCACCACCGGTCACCCCAAAGGGGCAACCCTTTCGCATTTCAACATCGTGAACAACGCCCGTTTCGCCGCGAAATCGATGGCGTTGACCCATGAAGACCGGTTGTGTATTCCAGTTCCGCTCTACCATTGCTTTGGCATGGTCTTGGGGGTGTTGACTGCCACGGCGGTGGGCGCGGCCATGGTGTTCCCGGGGGAGGGTTTCGACGCCGAAGCCACGCTTCGTGCGGTCTACCAACAGCGATGCACGGCTTTGCATGGTGTGCCCACGATGTTTGTGTCTATGTTGGCAGAGCCTGTGGTCCATCAACTCGACTGGAGTTCTTTGCGCACCGGCATCATGGCTGGCGCACCCTGTCCGGTGGAAACCATGCAAGCGGTGATGCGTACTTTGCACATGCAGCAAATCACCATCGGTTATGGCATGACCGAAACCTCGCCTTTGTCGTTTCAGTCGCACGTGTCCGACCCCGTGGAACGCAGGGTGGCCACCGTGGGGCGTATTCAACCGCATGTGCAAGCGAAAGTGATTGACGAAAACGGCCGCATGGTGCCTGTCGGCACCGCAGGTGAATTGTGTATACGCGGTTATTTGGTGATGCGTTCTTACTGGGAAGATGCCGCGCAAACCCAAGAGGCGATTGACGATGCAGGTTGGATGCACACCGGCGACCTGGCAACGATCGATGCACAAGGGTATTGCAATATCGTGGGACGCGTTAAAGACATGCTGATTCGTGGCGGTGAAAATGTTTTTCCGCGCGAGATTGAACATTTCTTGATGCAGCATCCCAAGGTGCTTGATGTGCAAGTGTTCGGTGTGCCAGATGCCAAATACGGTGAAGAAATCGCGGCTTGGGTGATTCTCAAGCCGGGTCAATCCGCAGAGCCCAATGAGTTCGTGGAATTTTGCCGAGCCAGTTTGGCGCATTACAAAACACCGCGTTATGTGCGTTTGGTGCGCGAATTTCCTTTGACTGCAACGGGCAAACCGCAGAAATTTCAAATGCGACAACGCATGGTTGAAGAACTCGGTTTGCGTTCACCGCAAACTGCCTGAGCAGCATTCACGGAAAACGCCAAGTGACCGACGATCAACTTGCTTTCCTTGATGCCAGTTCGCTGGCGGGCTTGTTGCATAGCAAAAAACTCTCACCCGTAGAACTCACACAGATGATGCTGCATCGCATCGAACGTGTGGACAAGCGTTTGCTGTCTTACGCCACCGTCACCCATGACACCGCATTGAAACAGGCCCGCGAAGCAGAGGCCATGATCATGCGTCGTCAAATCCTCAGTCCCTTGCATGGCGTACCGATCGCCTTGAAAGACCTTTGCTACACCAAAGGCATCGTCACGGCGGCAGGCATGCCCATGATGCGTGACTTCGTGCCCACGTACGACGGCACGGTGGTCAAGCGCTTGCGAGAGGCAGGCACGGTGTTGCTGGGCAAATTGACCATGACCGAGGCTGCGTTTGCCGATCACCATCCCGATGTGCCGCCACCGATCAACCCTTGGCATGCTGACCACTGGTCTGGGGCTTCTTCCAGCGGTTCGGGTGTGGCAGTGGCAGCAGGTTTGTGTTACTTGGCCATTGGCACTGATACTGGCGGATCGATCCGTTTTCCTTCAGCGGCCAACGGCGTGACCGGCCTCAAACCCACATGGGCGCGGGTGCCGGTGCACGGTGCATTTGAATTGGCAGCGTCTCTGGACCACATCGGTCCGATGGCACGCACCGCCATGGATTGCGGACACATGTTGGGATTGATTGCAGGCGCAGACCCCGACGACAGCGTGGCACTGCATGCACCCGTTCCCGACTATGTGTGTGGGGACAACACCCAACTGAAGGGTTTGCGCATTGGTTTTGACGAAGACTACTGTGCTGGATTGGATGCTGACATGCAAACGGCTGTGATGTCCGCTCACAAGGTGCTGCAATCGTTGGGAGCAGACATGCGCCGTGTGCGTTTTCCTGATGTCACCGATGCCGTCGCCGATTGGGGCACCGCATGCGCTGTTGAAACGGCGGTGGCGCATGAACCTTGGCATCCACAAAACAAACATTTGTATGGCCCCGGTTTGGGCGGGTTGATTGAATTTGGCCGTTCAGTACCGGCGGTGGAGATACAAAAAATTTGGCTGCGTCGGCGTGCTTTCACAGGGGCTGTGCGTGGATTCTTTCAAGACTGCGACTTGCTGTTGATACCTGCACAACCCATGGCTTCGCCGACCCACCAAGAGATGACGGTGATTGGCACGGTGCCGTCTGAATTGGCGCGTTTGATCAAATACACCGCACCGTTTGACATGAGCGGCAACCCCACCATCACCTTGCCCGCAGGCTTCACTGCCAAGCAAACACCGGTTGCCATTCAACTGGTGTCTGCCCATTTGAACGAGGCCACCTTGGTACGCGCGGGCAGTGCGTTTCAGCGTGTCACCGATTGGCACAGCAGGGTGCCAGCGCGCTTGTGATGTGCGCCGCCTGTGTTGACGGCTCACAGCGCTACATGCACACAACCCCCTTGGCTTGATATGCGCAAATTCCCATGAACATTGCCCAGCCTTTTTTGAACCGAGCGCGCAGCCATTCGCAGTTGCCAGCGGTGACTTGCTCCGGTCACACCATGGTGTATGGGGAACTGGCGCAGCGCTGTCAGGCCTTGGCGGGCGGCATGTTGAGCCGCTTGGGCTTGCAGTCTGGACAGCGTGTGATTTTGTGCATGGAAAACCGCCGGGCATTTTTTGAAACGCTGTTTGCATGCTGGGTCGCGGGTGTGTGTCCCGTGCCTGTGAATGCCAAGTTGCATCCCAAAGAAGTGCGGCATATAGCCATCGACTCGGGTGCCAGCGCATTGTTTTGTAGCGAAAGCTTGTATGACGGTCTGCAGCAAGCATTGAATGACGACTTGCCCGGTTTGCATGTGGTCTCGGTCGATGACCCGGCCTATGCACACATGCAAATGCATGCGCCCATACCCGCAGCTGCTTTCCATCCCGATGACATCGCTTGGATTTTTTACACCAGCGGCACCACGGGCGTACCCAAAGGGGCCATGTTGTCGCACCGCAATCTGTTGCACATGTGTTTGCAATACGGTGCAGATATCGATTGCGTGCGAGCTGGCGACACCCATTTGCATGTCGCCCCTTTGTCGCACGGATCGGGTTTGTACAGCTTGCCGCATTTGTTCAATGGTGGGCACCAAGTGATCGAACCGGGCTTTCAACCGGATGGGGTGTTTGAGGCATTGCAACGCTATACACGCGTGACTTTTTTTGCCGCACCCACCATGTTGACCCGTATGCTGCGGGCCAGCCACGGACTGACCGACCCGGCTCGCCATTTGCAAACCATCACCTATGGCGGCGGGCCGATGTATGTGTCCGATTTGCTGCAATGCTTGTCTTTGTTTGGCCCGCGCATGGTGCAAATTTACGGGCAAGGCGAGAGTCCGATGACCATCACCTGTTTGTCGCAACAAGACCATGAGGGTACGCAAGACGCCGCGCATCTGGCGCGGTTGGCGTCCTGCGGCACGGCACGCACGGGGGTGCAAGTGCGCGTGGTTGACGAAACGGGGCGCGACCTGCCCTTGGGTGAACCGGGCGAGGTGGTCACCCGCAGCGACACCCGCATGCTGGGTTACTGGAACAACCCGCAGGCCACAGCCTCAGCGATTCGCGACGGTTGGTTGTGGACCGGCGATATCGGCTCGCTCGACGCGCACGGTTATTTGACTTTGCGTGACCGCTCCAAAGATTTGATCATCCGAGGCGGCAGCAATATTTATCCGCGTGAAATTGAAGAAGTGTTGTTGCGTCATCCGGCGATTGCCGAGGTGTCTGTGATCGGTGCAGCCAGCGCGGATTTGGGCGAAGAGCCTGTGGCATTCGTGGTGTGCAAGCCGGATGCATCGGTGGACGCCAACGCGTTGGATGCGCTGTGCTTGGACAACCTGGCGCGGTTCAAACGTCCGCGTGACTATGTGTTTGTGGCCGACTTGCCCAAGAACAATTACGGCAAGATTTTGAAAACCGCATTGCGACAACAACTCAAACAAGGGGGCGCATGATGCGACCGGTATACGTGGCAGGCACAGGCTCGACGCGATTTGGCAAACATGTGAATACCCCGATCGAGGCATTGGCCGTGGATGCCGGTGCCCAGGCTTTGTTGCAATCGGGCATTGACCGCCAGCGCGTGGGTGCGGTGTATTTGGGTAACTTCATCAGCGGCCCGCTCAACGGCAAAGAAGTGTTGGCCGGATTGGTGGCCGAGCAATTGGGTTTGACGGGAATACCGTGCACCAAAGTAGAAGGCGCTTGCGCCTCGGGTGGCATAGCTTTCAGACATGCCTGCTTGATGGTCGCCACCGGTTTGTGTGATGCGGTGCTGGTGGTGGGGGTGGAGACGATGACCCATGCCAGCACCACTGAAATGACCACCGCGCTCAATTGCGCCATGGACAACGAATACGATGGCATGAGCGGCCTGACCTTTCCCGGTTTGTTCGGTTTGGCTTGGCGAGCACATGCACAGCAATACGGCACCACGCGCGAAGACATTGCGGCAGTGGTCATCAAAAACAAAGCGCATGGTTTGAAGAACCCCTTGGCCCAAATGGGCGCCGACTTGTCATTGGCGCAAGTGTGCGCATCGGCCATGATTGCCGATCCACTGCAGTTGTTCGATTGCTGTCCACCCAGCGACGGTGCCGCTGCCGTAGTGGTGTGCGCCAAGGAAATGCTCAACAGCCCTCAACGCCAACCGTTGATTCGGGTGATGGCCAGCGCGCAAACCAGCGGTTCCGCGCGGGTGTCGCAGCACCCGGATTTGTGCACCTTTGAGGCCACGGTGTTGGCAGCACAACAGGCCTACCAGCAATCGGGATTGCAAGCCCGTGACATCGATTTGGTGGAGCTGCATGATTGTTTTTCCATCGCGGAAATCATCGACAGCGAAGACTTAGGCTTGGTGCCCAGAGGCGAGGGCGGGCGCTGGGCGGCGCAAGGTCGCACGGGGATGCAGGGCGATATCGTCATCAATCCCAGCGGTGGTTTATTGGCCAAAGGGCATCCTGTGGGCGCCACAGGGGTGGGGCAAATTGTGGAAGTGGTGTTGCAGTTGCGGGGTGAACATGCCAATCAGGTGGCGGGTGCAACCACAGGCATGACACACAATTTGGGCGGCACCGGGGTGGCTTGCACGGTGCATATTTTGGGACGCGAAGCATGACATTGCACAGCCCTTTGTCAGCGTTAACGGTTTTCCAATGCCACGATTGCCAAACCTTAACCCAGCGTTCGCCGATGGTTTGCGCTCGTTGTTGGGGGCGACAGTTTTCAGCGGTATCGGTCGCTGCCACAGGCACACTGGCCAGTTGGACAACGATTCGCAAACCTCCCTTGCGGTTCAAAAGCGAAGGTCACTACCAAGTTGGCGTGGTCGATTTGGACAACGGTATGCGTATTTCAGGGCGATTGCTGAACGAAGCGAACGACCAAGCCGGTGACCGCGTGCAAGCGGTTGCTGTGGTTGGCATGCCGACCGATATTCCTGTTTTCAAGGTGACTCCACATGGCTGATATTTCCTGCGACAAACACGGCGGTGTTCGATTGATCACCATCCACCGGGCTGACAAAATGAATTCGTTGGACTTTGCCGCCAACGATGAGTTGATTGAAATATGGCGTGCGTTTGACCAAGACGACGATGCCCGGGTGGCGGTGATCACGGGAGCGGGTGACAAAGCGTTTTGTGCCGGTGCAGATTTGAAAACCTACACCTTGAAATTTGCGCAGGCCGCCGCACCAGAGTTTCGCGCCAAGTACACCAACGGGCCGGGTTTTGGTGGCATCACCCGAAATTTGGACATTGACAAACCGATTCTGGCGGCGGTCAATGGATTTGCCATTTCCGGTGGCTTTGAGTTGGCATTGGCCTGCGACATGCGCTTTTGTTCACCCAATGCAGAGTTCGCTTTGCAAGATGCCAAATGGGGTTTTCATGCATGCGACGGCGGTTTGATTCGCTTGCCGCAAATCGTGGGCATGGGGCACGCCATGGAAATCATTTTGTCGGGCGAACGCGTGGACGCTGAACATGCGTTTCGGATGGGATTGGTCAACCGCATTTATCCGCAGGCGGAGCTTTTGTCCAAAACCCTGGACTATGCGCAGATGTTGGCCACACGTGCACCTTTGTCGCACCGCTTCGCCAAAGAAGTGGTGCGCCGCTCAGTCGGCATGCACATGGGAGAAGCCTTGCAATGGGAATCGCGGTCGTTTCGCGATGTGGCGTTCACCGATGACCTCAAAGAAGGGCTGGCCTCGTTCAAAGAACGCAGAACCGCCGATTTCAAGGGCCGTTGAACGGTTCAGCTGTTGCCCCAAACTTCTTGGGCTGTTTCCACCACCAAACGCAACTTGTGGCGTTGGTCGTCCACCGCGATGTTGTTGCCGTGCACGGTGCTGGAAAAACCGCATTGAGGCGACAAGGCCAATTGTGAAAGCGGCGCATATTTGGCCGCTTCATCGATGCGACGTTTGAGCTTGTCTTTGGTTTCCATGGCGCCAAATTTCGTTGTCACCAAACCGAGCACCACCCATTTGTCTTTGGCCAAATAACGCAAGGGGCGGAAGTCACCGCTGCGGTCATCGTCGTATTCCAAAAAATACACATCGATATTCATCTCTGAGAGCAATGCTTCTGCCACGGGTTCGTAGTTGCCTGCCGCCGCATGCGTGCTTTTGAAATTGCCACGACACAAATGCATGGCCAGCGTCATGCCGGCTGGTTTTTGTGCCACGACTTTGTTGATGAATGCCGCATAGCGGTGTGGCAATTCGTTGGGGTCGTCACCCCGCGCACGCGCGGCTTCGCGCATCTTGTCATCGCACAAATACGCCAGGTTGGTGTCGTCCATTTGCACATAGGTGCAGCCTGCTGCTGCCAATGAACGCAATTCATCACCGTAGGCTTGCGCCACATCGTCATAAAAAGCCGGATCGAGTTCGGGGTAGGCCTGTTTGCTGATGCCAGCGCGACCGCCACGGAAATGCAACATGGTCGGCGACGGGATGGTGACCTTGGGCGTGCTGCCTTTGGCAATTTGTGATTTCAGGTAGTTGAAGTCAGCCAGTTGAATGTCTTTGACATGGCGCACTTTGTCGATGACGCGAATCACCGGTGGTGCCAATTCTTGGGTGCCGTCAGGGCGTTCGATGGTGACCGGTATGTCGGTTTTGACGCCGCCGATTTGCTCCAGAAAATCGATATGGAAATAGGTGCGACGAAATTCGCCGTCGGTGATGGATTTCAATCCGATGTCTTCTTGAAATTTCACAATTTCCGCAATGGCTTTGTCCTCGACCGCGCGCAGTTGATCTGCATGGATCACGCCTTTGGCTTTTTGCTCGCGGGCTTCAAGCAAGTAAGCAGGCCGCAAAAAACTGCCGACATGGTCATAGCGTGCGGGTATGTGGGGCGTGGTCATGGCGGCTCCTAGGAGGACTGTGGAAGGGTGTCAGAATGCCACAAAGTATACATAGACAGCCAAAACGTCCAGGAATTTTGCGTTTTTAGCGGATTTTCTGGGTTTGCTGTATACAATTTCTGTCGTTCCCCGACTTGATGACGAAAAAAACCTTTTGAACACGCCCGACCCGACAATGGTGTCTCCAGAAGCCGCACCCGGCCATTCACAGGCAGTTCGTGCGCAATTGCGCTTGCGAGAAATGGTTTTGGCGGGCGAGCTGTCTGCCGGTTCACGCATCGCAGAGCTGACATTGGTCGAGTTGCTGGGCGTGTCTCGCACGCCGATTCGCACCGCATTGATGAAGCTTGAGCAAGAGGGGTTGTTGGCGGCTTTACCTCATGGCGGATATGCCGTGCGAACGTTTACCGAGCAAGATGTGTCAGACGCCATCGAGTTGCGCGGCACGCTCGAAGGTTTGGCGGCGCGTTTGGCCGCCGAGCGTGGTTGCCCAACGGTGATGTTGGCAAATGCACATGCGTGTTTGGCGCACATAGACCAAGTCTTGGCGGCAGACCGTTTGAACGAAGAAGCGTTTGGCAGTTATGTGGCGCACAACGAAATATTCCATGCTTTGTTGCAAGACATGGCGGGCAGCCAGGTGCTTCGCCGCGAATGGGAGCGGGTGGTCGGTTTGCCGTTTGCCTCACCTTCTGGATTTGTTGTCAGCCAAGCGCACAGCCCGCAAGCCCGCGACATGTTGATCGTTGCGCAAGACCAGCATCGCCAAGTGTTGCAAGCGATTGAGCGACGAGAAGGTGCCCGTGCCGAGGCGATCATGCGGGAACACTCTCGATTGGCGCAACGCAACCTGAGTGATGCCATGCGCAGCACCCAAACCGCTGAATGGCCCGGGGGTAACTTGATCAAACGCAGCCTGCCATGAGACCTTGTCGCAAAGCCTCGAGAGAAGCTGCAGTGCCTGTCGCCGGATCAGTTTCACTTCAGTGTCTAAACGGTATAGTCTGCGGTGCCAAAGCCCATGGGCGGCCTGTATTTTTCTCCCCTTTGAAGAGTAAGCCATGCTGAATCATTTGCGTTTATCGGTGCTGTTTGCGGGATGGGTGACTGTCACCCAAATGGCTGTTGCCCAAGAGGTGGTGTTGAAGTTTCACCATATTTGGCCCACCACCGCCATGGCTCCAACCCGTGTGATCGCTCCTTGGTGCGAGAGGATTGCCGCTGAATCAAAAAACCGGTTGAAGTGCCAGATGTTGCCCGCCATGTCTGGCGGCGGCACGCCGGCCCAATTGGTCGACCGAGTGCGCGATGGCGTGGACGATTTGGTCATCACCCTGCCGGGCTATACCGCTGGACGTTTTCCCGCCATGGAAGTGTTTGAGTTGCCTTTTTTGACCAATTCCGCCGAAGTGGCTGCCTCTGCGGCTTGGGACTATTTGCAAAAAAATGCCCTCAAAGAATTTCCTGGCACCAAAATTTTGGCAGTCTGGGTGCATGACGAAGGCTATGCCCACACCGCTACCAAGCACATCAAAACGCTGGATGATTTCAAAGGCCTCAAGATGCGAGCGCCCACCCGTTTGACCAACAAGTTGTTAGCCAAGCTGGGTGCGACACCGGTGGGCATGCCGGTGCCGGCCGTGGCAGATGCTCTGTCCAAAGGAACCATTGACGGTTTCTTGTTGCCATGGGAAGTCATCCCTGGGTTCAAGCTACAAGAGATGACCAAATTTCATACCGAGACGCATCCTTCCAAGCCGGCCATGTACTCGGCTGTGTTTGTTTTTGCCATGAACCAATCGCGTTACGACAGTTTGGCACCCGACGTCAAAGCCGTGATAGACCGCAACAGTGGCCCGTTGCTGTCGAAACAAATTGGCAAGGTATGGGACGAGAGCCAAGCGGCGGGCCGCCAATCTGCGCAAACACGCGGCAACACCGTGTGGGTGCTGTCTGCCACCGAGACTGAACAATGGATGAAAGCCGCTGCGCCCTTGCGCGATGAATGGTTTGACGAAGTGGGAAGACGTGGATTGAATGGCCGCCAATTGCTGCAAGACGCCACCGACTTGTTGGCCAAACACAAAAAGTGAGCCGACTTCTCGCCCGAATGACTGCTTGGTGCGCCATCGTCGGTGCGGCCTTGGCTTTGTTGATCGGTGCCATGACCACTTGGAGTGTCATCGGTCGCGCCTTGTTTCAAGCCCCCGTGCAAGGCGATGTTGAAATGGTGCAAATGGGCATTGCGCTCAGTCTTTCGCTGTGTTTGCCTTGGTGCCAGTGGCGCAGAGGCCATATTTTGGTGGACTTCTTCACACAAAAAGCCTCAGACAACACCGTGTCCCAACTCGATGCCCTGGGTTGTGCGCTGTTGGCCTTGATGTATGCGGTGTTGTCTTGGCGCTCAGCGGCCGGTGCTGCGGTCGCCTATGAAACTTTTGAAGCGACCATGATCTTGGGATTGCCAATGTGGTGGGCCTATGCCTGTTTGGCCCCGGGCTTGGCATTGGCAGCGCTGGTGGCTGTGTTGCAGGCGTGGCAGTTGTTTCGGGGTCGCGCCACAGCGCAAACCGAAGCCGAGGCAGTGTCATGATGTCACCCACCACCATCGGATTGGCCATGTTTGCCCTGATGCTGGTTTTGATGGCGGTGCGGGTGCCTATTGCTGCGGCCATGTTCATTCCAGGCGCGTTGGGTTATTGGGCGATCAACAACGAAATGGCCTTGTTGAATTTGCTCAAAGGCAGTGCCGTTGCCCGTTTGACCGTCTATGAATTGAGCGTTATCCCCCTGTTTTTATTGATGGGTAATTTCGCCACGCAAGGTGGATTGAGCAGAGACTTGTTTCGCGCGGCTTCAGCCTTTATCGGCCATGTGCGTGGCGGTCTGGCCATGGCGGCCATTTTGAGCGCGGCAGCTTTCGGCGCGGTATGCGGCTCATCGGTGGCGACATCGGCCACGATCACTCAAGTGGCGTATCCTGAGATGAAAGCCCAAGGGTATCAGGGGCGGTTGTCCACCGCGACTTTGGCCACGGGTGGCACATTGGGTATTTTGATACCGCCTTCCGTGCCCTTGGTGGTCTATGCCATATTGACCGAACAAAACATCGCCAAGCTGTTTGCTGCTGCTATCGTGCCCGGTATCTTGGCTGCGCTGGGTTATATCGCGGTGATTTCCTTGTATTGCAAATGGCGTCCTGACATGGCCGCGCCCAGCGAAAAATCGACCTATGCAGCTCGCTGGCAAGCGCTTTGGAAAATCTGGCCGGTGCTCATGATTTTTGCAGTGGTGTTTGGTGGCATTTATGGCGGCATGTTCTCTCCGACTGAAGGAGCGGCCGTTGGCGCATTGCTCACTTTTGCGGTCGGTTTAGCTCGGGGTGAACTCCAAGGTGCAGGCATGCGTCAAGCGCTGCTCAGCACGGCAGAGACCAGTGCCATGGTGTTCATGATTTTTTTGGGTGCCGACATGATGAATGCCGCGCTGGCCTTGTCTGCCATGCCAGCATTGGTGGCAGACTGGGTCAGCCATTTGCCCGTGATACCGATCGTGGTGGTGATGGCCGTCATGGTGCTGTATGTGGTCTTGGGTTGCGTCATGGACGAGTTGTCGATGTTGTTGCTCACCATTCCTGTTATTTTTCCTGCCATCATGCAATTGGATTTGTGGGGCTTGCCGCCCGATCTCAAAGCCATTTGGTTTGGTATTTTGGTGTTGATGACCGTGGGCATCGGCTTGATTGCGCCGCCCGTGGGTTTGAATGTGTATGTGGTGAATAACCTGGCTCGCGATGTACCCATGTCGGAAACCTACAAAGGCGTGTTCCCTTTTCTGGCCTGGGATGTTGTGCGTTTGTTGCTGCTGTTGTTCTTCCCAGGGTTGTGTTTGTGGCTGGTGAGAATGATGTGATGGATATTTTTGACAACTTGCCTTGGGCGTGGGCACTCGTAGCAGGATTGGTGGGATTGCAAATTGGCAGCTTCATTAATTTGCTGGTGTGGCGACTGCCGCAAATGATGCAGCACCAATGGCAACGCGAATTTGCGTTGGCCAACCAGCAGCAAATGATCGTTCCACCTGTTTTCAATTTGGCGTTTCCGAGATCGCATTGCACCTCTTGTCACACGCCACTGCGTGTGCGCGATTTGGTGCCGGTGCTGAGTTTTTTGTGGCTCAAAGGCCAATGTGCCCATTGCGGTGCCAAAGTGTCGTGGCGTTACCCGTTGGTGGAAACCTCAGTGGCCCTGCTGTGGGCGGGTTGTGTTTGGTATGCCGGACCCACAGCCGCCGCATTGGCTTGGGCAGTGTTTGCAACGGTATTGATTGCGCTGGCTTTGATCGATGCAGACACCATGTTGTTGCCCGATAGCCTCACATTGCCTTTGTTATGGGGCGGCATGTTGTGTGCCTCGCTCGGTTGGATACCTGTGACGCTAGATCAAAGCGTATGGGGTGCCGCATTGGGTTATGGTTTGCTGTGGTCTGTGCAAGCGGTATTCGGTTGGTTCACGGGCAAACAAGGCATGGGTGAAGGCGATTTCAAATTGTTGGCGGCACTGGGGGCTTGGTTGGGCTGGACCGCTTTGCCTGCTTTGCTGTTGTTGGCCTCGGTCAGCGGCGTGTTGTTCGCGATTTACAAGCGCGTGCGCGGACGACTCAAAGCCGGTGAGCCTTTGCCTTTTGGTCCGCATCTGGTGCTGGGCTCGGGTTTGTTCAAAGTGTTGACGCCATGGCATGTATGGGGCATGTGAGCCCTGCCGTAAAGTGTTTTGAGGAGTTCAATGATGGGTCTGGTTATAGATTGTCACGGTCACTACACCACGGCGCCCAAGGCGCTTGAAGCATGGCGCAACCGTCAGATCGCGGGCATCAGCGATCCCGCCAACATGCCTCGCGCTGCTGAGCTTCGAATCAGCGACGACGAATTGCGCGAAAGCATAGAAAGCAATCAGCTGCGATTGATGAAACAGCGGGGCAGTGACATCACATTGTTCTCGCCGCGTGCTTCATTCATGGCCCACCACATTGGCGACTTTGCCGTGTCTTCCACCTGGGCGGCCATTTGTAACGAATTGTGTTTTCGGGTGTCCACTTTGTTTCCCGACCACTTTGTGCCTGTGGCCATGCTGCCGCAGTCGCCGGGGGTTGACCCGGCCACTTGTATCCCTGAGTTGGAGCGCTGCGTCAAAGACCATGGTGTGGTCGGTATCAACCTAAACCCCGATCCTTCCGGTGGGCATTGGACCAGCCCACCGCTGAGTGACAAGCATTGGTATCCGATTTACGAAAAAATGGTCGAGTACGACTTGCCGGCCATGATCCATGTGTCTACCAGTTGCAATGCATGTTTTCACACCACAGGCGCACATTACTTGAATGCAGACACCACAGCCTTCATGCAGTGCCTGACCAGCGACTTGTTCAAAGATTTCCCCACCTTGAAATTTTTGATTCCCCACGGCGGCGGTGCGGTGCCCTACCACTGGGGGCGGTTTCGGGGCTTGGCGCAAGAATTGAAAAAGCCTTTGTTAGAAGAACATTTGCTCAACAACATTTATTTCGACACCTGTGTGTATCACCAACCCGGTATTGACCTGCTCAACACGGTGATTCCTGTGAAAAACATTTTGTTTGCATCCGAAATGATTGGTGCGGTGCGCGGCATGGATCCGCAAACAGGTCATTTCTTTGACGACACCAAGCGCTATATAGAAAACAGTTTGATCTTGGACGGCTACGACCGTGAAATGATTTATGAGGGCAATGCACGCAGGGTGTTTTCTCGACTCGATACCCGACTCAAGCAGAAAGGTTTGTGACATGCACTATCCACTGGGAACCGTCAAACGCCATATCGTTCGGGCTGACCCGGCGGTGGCTGACAAACTGGGTCAATTCGGCGTGGCCACAGTGCACGAAGCCATGGGCCGCTTGGGGTTGATGCACACCGTGATGCGCCCGATTTATGCGGGTGCGCGTGTCAGCGGTACCGCTGTCACGGTGTTGCTGCACCCGGGTGACAACTGGATGATGCATGTGGTGGCCGAGCAAATCCAGCCGGGTGATGTGGTGGTAGCCGCCATCACTGCGCCATGTACCGATGGTTATTTCGGGGATTTGTTGGCCACGTCTTTCATGGCACGCGGTGCACGCGCCTTGGTGATCGACGCAGGTGTTCGCGATGTGGCCGAACTCACGCAGATGGGTTTTCCGGTGTGGAGCCGTGCAATCAGCGCCAAAGGCACCATCAAAGCCACGGTGGGATCTGTGAATGTGCCTGTGGTGTGTGCCGGAGCCATGGTGCACCCCGGCGATGTGGTGGTGGCCGACGACGACGGTGTGGTGGTGGTACCTGTGTCGGTGGCGGCATCTGTGGCTGATGCCGCCGCAGCACGCGAAGCCAATGAAGGCGAGAAACGGGCGAAGCTGGCGTCGGGTGTGCTGGGCTTGGACATGTACAACATGCGTGAAGCCTTGGCCAAAGCCGGTTTGAAGTACATCGATTGACACGCTTGACATGACATGAGCAAACCCACTTCAGGCGATTTCACCAAAACCCAAGGTTGGCTCGATTGGCACGACGGTCCCACCAAACCGCGTTTTGTGTTGCCCGCAGGAGCGGTGGATGCACACTGCCATGTGTTTGGGCCGGGCGATACTTTTTCTTATGCGCCTGAGCGCAAATACACACCGTGTGATGCGTCTGCCGAGCAGTTGTTTGCCTTGCGTGACCATTTGGGCTTTGACAAAAATGTGGTGGTGCAAGCCACTTGCCACGGTGCTGACAACCGTGCTTTGTTGGATGCTTTGCAGCGTTCGCAAGGACGTGCGCGAGGGGTTGTCACGGTCAAGCGCAGCATTGGCGATGAAGCATTGCAAGCCATGCATGATGCTGGTGTGCGCGGTGTGCGGTTCAATTTCGTCAAGCGATTGGTGGACTTCACGCCCAAAGACGAGTTGATGGAAATCGCCTCTCGCATCAAAGCCTGGGGCTGGCATGTGGTGATTTATTTTGAAGCGATCGACCTGCCCGAACTGTGGGATTTCTTCACCGCCTTGCCCACCACGGTGGTGGTCGATCACATGGGGCGGCCCGATGTGTCCAAGCCCTTGAGCGGCCCGGAGTTCAGTTTGTTCATGCAGTTCATGCGCGAGCATCCGAACGTGTGGAGCAAAGTGTCATGCCCCGAACGCTTGAGCCTGACTGGTCCGAAAGCCTTGCACGGTGAAACAGCCCCGTACCGCGATGTGGTGCCGTTCGCTCGCCATGTGGTCGAGAGCTTTCCCGACAGGGTGTTGTGGGGCACCGACTGGCCGCATCCGAATTTGAAAGACCACATGCCAGACGACGGTTTGCTGGTCGATTTCATTCCACAAATTGCAGTCACGCCAGATTTGCAAAGAAAGTTGCTGGTGGACAACCCGACACGTTTGTACTGGCCTGAATCACAAACACAGGATAGGAAACATGGCGCTTGATAAACCATACCTGGATGTGCCGGGCACCACCATATTTGACATGGAGCAATCGCGCAAAGGTTATGGGTTGAACCAGTTTTGCATGTCGCTGATGAAGGCTGACAACCGCGCACGTTTCAAAGCAGATGAACGCGCTTACCTAGACGAATGGCCCATGACCGAAGAGCAGAAACAAGCGGTGCTGGCGCGTGATTTGAATGGGTGCATTCGCACCGGTGGCAATATTTATTTTTTGGCCAAGATTGGCGCGACCGACGGCAAGAGCTTTCAGCAAATGGCCGGCAGCATGACAGGCATGACCGAGGACGAGTACCGCCAGATGATGATCAGCGGTGGCCGTTCGGTCGAAGGCAACCGCTACATTGGTGAAGACGGCAGTGCGCAAGCCCACAAGCAACCGCAAGGCACAGGCGCTTCACCACACAACGCCACTGGCAAGAAAGCAGTTTGAACATGGCACGCATCACCGCATCGGTTTACACCTCGCATGTGCCAGCGATTGGCGCAGCACTAGACATGGGAAAAACCCAAGAGCCTTATTGGCAACCACTTTTTGCGGGATATGAATATTCCAAGTCTTGGATGGCAAGCAACACACCCGATGTGGTGATATTGGTTTTCAACGACCACGCCACCGCATTCAGTTTGGACATGATTCCGACATTTGCCATCGGCACGGCCGCGCACTATGCACCGGCTGACGAAGGTTGGGGCCCGCGCGCAGTGCCTGTGGTGCAAGGCCATCCCGAGTTGGCTGCGCACATAGCGCAGTCTGTGATTCAACAAGATTTCGACTTGACCATCGTCAACAAAATGGACGTGGACCACGGCCTGACCGTGCCGCTGTCATTGATGTGCGGCCAACCGCAAGCTTGGCCGTGCCCGGTGATTCCTTTGGCGGTCAACGTGGTGCAGTACCCCGTGCCCTCTGGGCAGCGTTGTTTCAACTTGGGCAAAGCCATTGCCCATGCCGTGCGCAGTTTTGATGGCGATTTGAATGTGCAAATTTGGGGGACGGGTGGCATGAGCCACCAATTGCAAGGGCCACGTGCAGGCTTGATCAACAAAGAGTTTGACAACGCGTTTTTAGACCGCTTGATTGCAGACCCCGCAGGCTTGGCGCAAATGCCGCATATCGACTATGTGCGCGAGGCGGGCAGTGAAGGCATTGAACTGGTGATGTGGTTGGTCGCACGCGGTGCCATGGCCGATATCACCGGCGGCAAACAGCCCATGGTCAAACATCGTTTCTACCATGTGCCCGCGAGCAACACGGCGGTGGGGCATTTGATTTTGGAAAATGCATTGAACTAAATTGTTGCTTCAAAAAATAACAAAGGACTTTCCATGACCCTCAAAGTTGCTCTCGCCGGTGCCGGCGCTTTCGGCATCAAACATTTGGACGGCATCAAGTTGATCGACGGCGTTGAAGTGGTGTCGTTGATTGGGCGTGAATTGGCCAAAACGCAAGAGGTGGCTGATAAATATGGCATTGCCCACGTCACCACCGATTTGAAAGACAGTTTGGCGATCAAAGATGTGGACGCGGTGATTTTGTGCACGCCCACGCAAATGCATGCGTCTCAAGCGCTGGCTTGTCTGCATGCGGGCAAACACGTGCAGGTGGAAATCCCTTTGTGCGATGTGTTGCGTGAGGGTGAGCAAGTGGTGGCTTTGCAAAAGCAAACCGGCTTGGTCGCCATGTGTGGCCACACGCGCCGATTCAACCCCAGCCACCAATTTGTGCACCAGCAAATTCAAGCGGGCAAATTCAACATCTACCAGATGGATGTGCAAACCTATTTCTTTCGCCGCACCAACATGAATGCATTGGGCCAGCCGCGCAGCTGGACCGACCATTTGCTGTGGCACCACGCAGCGCACACGGTAGATTTGTTTGCTTACCAAGCGAGCAGCCCGGTGGTCAAAGCCCATGCCATGCAAGGGCCGATTCACCCGACGCTCGGCATTGCCATGGACATGAGCATTCAATTGCAAGCCGCCAATGGCGCGATTTGCACGCTATCGCTCAGCTTCAACAACGACGGCCCGTTGGGCACGTTCTTTCGCTATATCGGCGACAGCGCGACCTATATCGCGCGTTACGACGACTTGTTCAATGGCAAAGACGAGAAAATCGATGTGTCCAATGTGGCGGTGTCCATGAATGGCATCGAGTTACAGGACAGAGAGTTTTTTGCGGCCATCCGAGAAGGCCGCGAACCGAATGCCAGCGTGGCGCAAGTGCTGCCTTGTTATCAAGTGCTGCACGATTTGGAGCAACAGTTAACTGTCTAAGTTCTAAAGACTGATCAAATGCGAGGCTTTGGCACCTTTGACCGAGTTCAAGGGTATGCGCTTGTACAAGGTTATCAGTCTGCCGCCGTGTTTGACTGCGAGTGTCAATAGATACGCATCGGTGAGTTGACGTGGGCTAAGCAACTTGTCTGCATCGATGAAGGCTTCGTCCAGAAGGCTGATGTCGTCAGGCCAGAACACGTGGTGCTTTGTATCGGTGAAATGACGCAAACGCTTGACCAAGTTTTGCAAAGACTGGTTGTTGGTGTAGCTGCTTTGACTCATGACGCGTAGCATGCCGTTTTGCGTCAAAGGGCAACTCGCCCAGCCTTGATCCATATGCCTGTCCAGCCACTCATAAGCAAGTCTGTGGTGGGCGTGGTCACGGTCGTGCAGTGCAATCAGGACATTGACATCCAGCAAAGCCCGCATCAAATACCCTCCTCGTCACGGATACGGTCAACCATTTCATTGGTGATGATGACGCCACGGTGAGGCAAGGGGATTAAGCCGTATTTCTCAAATGGGACTTCTGTCTTCGGCGCTGGTTCGGTGGCTTGGATGGGATGGGCCGGCATGTGAAAAGCCCGGCGTGCCTGTTCGCTCACCACTTGGCCTATGGTTTTTTTCTCGCGCTTGGCGATTTCCTTGGCGGCAAACAGCACGTCATCGTCAATGTCTAAGGTGGTGCGCATGGTCGAATCCTCAAGATGTTTGATGATTTTGCATCAGACATCATTTTTTTTCAAGTTCTAAAATACTTCGATGAATACACGCCAGGTCGGTCCCTTCCAGGTCAACCCCATCGGTTTGGGTTGCATGAATATTTGTCCGGTCTACGGCACTCCGCCTTCTGAGGCTGATGCGCAAAAACTGTTGCTAACCGCGCTGGATGAAGGCGTGGATTTTTTGGACACTGCGGCGCTTTACGGGTTTGGTGAAAGCGAACGCATCATCGGAAAAACCTTGTCGGGCAAACGCAGCCAATTCACATTGGCCAGCAAATGCGGGTTGCACGGTGTGGATGTCAAAGGCGATGGCAAAAAAGTGCGCGTGCTCGATGGCCGACCCGAAACCCTTCGTGCTACGTGTGAAAACAGTTTGCGCAGTTTGAAAACCGATGTGATCGACTTGTATTACCTGCACCGTTGGGACAAGTCTGTTCCCATCGAAGACAGTGTCGGCATGCTGAGCGATTTGGTACGTGCTGGCAAGATACGCACGATTGGCTTGTCAGAAGTGTCCGCTCAAACTTTGCGCAAAGCGCATGCGGTGCATCCGATCACTGCTTTGCAAACCGAATATTCCTTGTGGACACGCAACCCGGAAATTGCCGTGCTCGACGCCTGCCGTGAACTCGGCATCACGTTTGTGTCTTTCAGTCCGTTGGCTCGAAAGTTTTTATGCGGTGACTTGAAAGACACGTCTGCGTTGTTGTCGACCGATTGGCGCCACACTTCACCCCGGTTTCATGCAGAGCACTATGCCAAAAACCTGCAATTGCTAGACCCCTATTTGGCCATTGCGCGTGATGTGGCTTGCACACCTGCGCAGTTGGCCTTGGCTTGGGTGTTGCATCAAGCGCCGCATATCGTGACCATACCCGGCACTTCACGCATTGCCCATTTGAAAGACAACATGGGTGCGCTCACCATCAAACTGTCTCTCGAGACCCTGGCGCGTCTGGACCAAGCCATCAACCAACACAACGTGTCGGGTAACCGCTACAACGAGTTGGCCAGCAGCGAAGTAGATACCGAAGTTTTCTAATGCTCGCTCACGTAATCGGGTTGTCGATGTAGCCTGAGCATCAAGATGCCCGCGCCCACCAACAACAGCATGCCGCACCAGGCCAGTGGGTTGGGCATATCGTCCCAAATCACATAGCCCGCCAACACAGCAGTCAATAAACCGATGTAACGAAACGGCGCCACCACGCTCATGTCTGCCATGCGTGTGGCCTTGATCAAAAAGAAGTAGCCGCAGCTTAAAAAGACAGCGGCAGCAGCCATCATTCCCCAATGTGTGGCCGAAACAGCTTGCCATGGGGTGAATATGCTCCATACGCCAGACAGCACGGTGGCTGCCAATGCCGTTCCGACTGTGATCACCATGGAAGGTACTTCAGGTGCAATGAATCGCATACTCAGGTCGCGCAGCGCATGTAGCACAGTGCCTGCCAGTGCCACCCAGGCCCAGGCGTTAAACCCATCGGCTTGCGGTTGCACCACCATCAGCACACCGACGAAACCCAAGCCAATGATCAGCCAATTTCGAGCGCTCACATGCACACCCATGAGCAAGCCAGAGAGCAGGGCGATCAGCAAAGGCGTAGACATGTTGATCGCGGTAGCGTTACCCAGCGGCATGTGAAACAGGGCGCTCAAATAGACCAGACTGGCAACGCCGTCGAGCATGGAGCGCAGCACCACCCATTTGTCGACCATGTGCAGCAGGCCAGCGCGGCTGAACTGACGGCGATCAGTCGCATAGACCAGCAAAAGCAAACCCAGCACAGCCAATACACCGCGCAAAAAAATCAATTGGGAGGCGGGCAGGTCATCACTGACAAACTTGACCAGTGTGTCGTTCAACACAAAGCACACCATGCCCGCCGACATGGCGATCACGCCACGTCGGTTATGCAAAGCGGTCACAGGGTGTCGATAAAGCTGCGCAGTTTGTCAGAGCGACTGGGATGCTTGAGTTTGCGAAGCGCCTTGGCTTCGATTTGACGAATGCGCTCACGCGTCACGTCAAATTGTTTGCCGACCTCTTCCAAGGTGTGGTCGTTGTCCATCTCAATGCCAAAGCGCATGCGCAAGACTTTGGCTTCGCGCGGCGTGAGACCGTCCAAGATTTCTTTGACCACATCGCGCAAACCGGCTTGCATGGCGGCTTCGATAGGTGCGGTGTTGGCACCGTCTTCGATGAAGTCGCCCAGATGAGAATCGTCATCGTCGCCAATCGGTGTTTCCATCGAAATAGGCTCTTTGGCGATCTTCATGATCTTGCGGATTTTGTCTTCCGGCATTTCCATTTTTTCAGCCAACACTGATGCATCGGGCTCAAAACCAAATTCTTGCAAATGTTGACGGCTGATGCGGTTCATCTTGTTGATGGTCTCGATCATGTGCACCGGAATACGGATGGTGCGTGCCTGATCGGCGATCGAGCGGGTGATGGCTTGGCGAATCCACCAGGTGGCATAAGTGGAGAACTTGTAGCCGCGACGGTATTCGAATTTGTCCACGGCTTTCATCAAACCAATGTTGCCTTCTTGAATCAGGTCCAGGAACTGCAAACCTCGGTTGGTGTATTTTTTAGCAATCGAGATAACCAAACGCAAGTTGGCTTCGATCATTTCTTTTTTGGCGTTGCGTGAGGCGCGTTCGCCTTCGTTCATGCGCTTGTTGATGTCCTTGAGTTCAGCCAAGGGCACCACCACGCGGTTTTGTATGTCTGTCAGTTTGGTTTGCAATTCCTGAATGGCAGGAATATTGCGTGTCATGGTGACCGACCATGGCTTGCCCGCAGCCGATTGCTTTTCAACCCATTTCAGGTTGAGCAAATGGGTGGGAAATTCTTTGATGAACATTTCCTGTGGCATGCCGCAGCGGTCGACAATGATGCGACGCAATTCGCGTTCTTTTTTGCGCACATCGTCTACTTGTGAGCGCACCAGATCGCACAGCTTTTCGATGGTGCGTGCGGTGAAACGCACGGTCATCATCTCTTCGCTGATGGATTTTTGGATCTTCATGTAGGCCGGCGTACCGTAGCCTTCCTTGTCGAAACTTTTGCGCAGCTTTTCAAACAGAATTTGAATCCGATCCAGTCGGGTCAGGGCTTCGCTCTTGAGTTCCTCCAGCTTTTTGGTGAGCGCTTTGGAGCCGCCTTTGCCGTCGTCATCGTCTGAATCGTCGAACTCGTCGAAATCTTCTTCAGCCACATAGTCATCGGCTTCGTTGGCATTGGTGAAGCCGTCAACGATGGTGGAGATCACCACTTTGTCTTCGCGAATGTCAGCAGCCATGCGCAGAATTTCTGCAACCGTTGCGGGCGACGCGCTGATGGCTTCCATCATCGCCATCAAACCGCCTTCAATGCGTTTGGCGATTTCAATCTCGCCTTCGCGGGTCAACAGTTCTACCGTGCCCATTTCGCGCATGTACATGCGAACCGGATCGGTGGTGCGGCCAAATTCACTGTCCACGGTCGACAGCGCTGCCTCTGCTTCTTCTTCGGCTTCCTCTTCACTGGCAACGGTGGGTCCAGTGTTGTTGATGATCAACATTTCCGCATCGGGTGTTTGCTCAAACACCGCCACGCCCATGTCGTTGAGCATGGTGATCACGACTTCCAGGGTTTCGGCATCGACCAGTTTGTCAGGCAAGTGGTCGGAAATTTCGCCATGCGTCAGGTAACCACGGGTTTTGCCGAGCTTGATCAATGTCTTCAGACGCGAACGGCGTTTGGCCAAATCTTCTTCAGACAGAACGGCTTCATCCAATCCGAACTCTTTCATCAAGGCGCGTTCTTTGGCCTTGCTGATTTTCATGCGCAATGGCTTGACTTTTTCTCCACTGTTGGCGGTTTCGTCAGCGAATTCGGCTTCGAGGTCGACAATGTCATCGTCTTCCAAGGCTTTTTTGGCAGCGCCTTTGCCTTTGGCGGCTTTTTTGTCAACGGCTTTGGGAGGCTTGGCGCGTTCAGCGGAGGGTTTGGCCGGTGCTTTGGCCGCTGTTTTGGCAGCGGGCTTGGCAGAGGCTTTGACAGGCGGCTTGACTGCAGGCTTGGCAGCTGGTTTGGCTGATGGTTTAGCGGCAGCCTTGGTCACGGGCTTGGCGGGTGTTTTGGAGGCGGGTTTGGCGGTTGCTTTGGGCGCAGGTTTGGCTGAGGCTTTGGTCACGGTTTTGGTCACAGGTTTGGCAGCGGTTTTGGTCGCAGGTTTGGCAGCGGTTTTGGAAACAGCTTTGACGGGTTTGGCGGGTTTCTTGGCAGGCATGTCAATCCTCATTCAAAAAAATAACACGCGCTCGGAGAACCGAGTCATGCGCTAATCAAGGAGGGCAAACAAGCTGGGTGGGCGAACATTTGGTGTGCAATCCTTGCGGGGTTTGGCGGGTCGTGGGCTGTGTGTCACGGTTGGCCGGGTCCGGAGGTGTTGCTGTCGCGCTTGTAAGAATATGGATTATACCAGAGGCGCTCTTTTCAAACCTGCCAAGCGTGCGTTGAGTTGCTTGATGCTGGCATAAGCCTGGGGGTCGGTGGCCATGCGGCGTGTCAACTCGTCGATTTGGTTCGCCAGATGGGCTTTTTCCAACTCGTGCATGATGCTTTGCAATTCGCTCGCGTCGACATCCATGTCCAAGGGCATGTTGTCTATTTGTTGCGCCAACGACGCCTCATTCTCGTGACCGCGCAGTCCTTCGCGTAACGCTGCCAAGGGTTGCACACCATGTTCATGCCACTGCTGGTCCAGCCATGAGAACAATCGGCCATGCGGTGGTGCCAAATCCATCAACAGGTGTTGCAATGCAGGAGACAGCGCCGCCCACTGCTGCATGTCGGCAAACAGAATTTGCAAAGCGCGGTCTTGGCGGCTGGGAATCTGTCGGCGCAATGACACGCCGCGTACCGCTGGGCCCGAGGCAGCGGTTGGCCAGGATTTGCCAGTTCTTGTGGCACCACGTCGGCGATCATTCGGCGACGCAGCAGTGCCTTGCCAAAGACGCAGCAATTCGCGCTCACCGATACCGACCAATTCTGCCAATTCGCCCAATAACTGCGTTTTCAGTACGCCCTCTGGCAAGGCCGACCACAAGGGTTTGGCTTGGGTCGCCAGCATGGCGCGTCCTTCCGCCGTGTCTAAGTCGCATCCCTCTCGGGCGACTTCCACCATGAAGCGGCTGAGCGGGGTGGCATCGGACACCATGCGTGCAAATGCGTCCTTGCCGTGCGCACGGATGAAGCTGTCGGGATCATGTTCGGCGGGCAAGAACAAGAATTTCACATTGCGTACATCCGTGGCATAGGGCAGTGCGCCATCCAAGGCCTTGCGTGCAGCCCGACGACCGGCCGCATCGCCATCAAAGCTGAACACCACGGCATCGGTGAATCGAAACAATTTCTGCACATGCTCGTTGGTACAAGCCGTGCCCAAAGTAGCGACTGCGTTGGCAAAGCCCAATTGCGCCAGCGCCACCACATCCATGTAGCCTTCGGTCACCAGCACATAGCCTGAGTCACGCAACGCCTGTCTGGCTTCAAACAAACCGTACAGCTCACGTCCCTTACTAAAAACAGGTGTTTCGGGTGAGTTCAGGTATTTGGGTGTGCCTTCGCCAATGATGCGCCCGCCAAAACCAATGCATTCCCCTTTGACATTGCGAATCGGAAACATGATGCGGTCGCGAAACCGGTCATAGCGTTTTTCTTCACCGTCTTCAGGCGGGGTTTGAATCACCAGACCCGATTCCACCAGCAAGGGGTCTTGGTAGTCAGCAAACACGCTGGCCAAACTGCGCCAACCGTCGGGTGCATAACCCATACCAAAAACTTTGGCGATTTCGCCGCTCAATCCTCGGCCTTTCAAATAGTCCACCGCTTTGGCGCTGTCCTTGAGTTGTTTGCGATAAGCGTCAGCGGCTTTTTCCAGCACATCGCTCAACGTGGACTGGCGTTGGCGTTGTTGCGCAGCACGTTGGCGATCCATCGGGTCTGAATCGTCTTCGGGAACTTGCAAACCATACGACTGCGCCAAGTCCTTGACCGCATCGACAAAAGTCATGCCGGCATGTTCCATCAAGAAACCGATGGCATTGCCATTTTTGCCACAACCAAAACAATGGAAAAACTGTTTGCCAGGACTGACCGTGAACGAGGGGGATTTCTCGCCATGAAACGGGCACAAGCCCATGTAATTGGCCCCGCCTTTTTTCAACTGCACATAGCGGCCAACCACTTCCACCACATCTGCGCGTGCCACCAACTCCTGAATGAAAGACTGGGGAATGGCCATGGGTTCAGTCGCCGCTGACCCAGCCTTCGCGGCGTGGATCGGCAGCACCTGACCAAACTTGGGCTTTTCTTTGAAGCGCTTGCAATCCGCTGGGCATGTCGATGCTCAACACCTCATGACCCCGGGCCCGCAAACCGTCGATGCTGACTGCGTTGAACCGGTTTTTTTCCAGGAGCAAAGGGCCGTTGGGGCTGCTGACGCCGCTGTGCGGTGCATTCACAGCTTGTTGCGCATCTTTACCGTGGTGCAACATGGCCCACAAACTTTGGCTGGTGAAATGGATGATCATGGCGCCGCCCGGGCTGCCCATGTTGATCAACAACGGACCAGGCGTAGCGCGTGAACTGTCAGCTTGCGAAAACACCAGAATCGGGTTCATGGAAGAGCGAGGCCGTTTACCAGCTTGCAAGCGATTGGCGATCGGCAAGCCCTGTGCGTCGCTGGGCATGAAACTGAAATCGGTGAGTTGGTTGTTGAGCAAAAAACCGCCGCGTGGTCCGGGGCTGACCATGAGGCGGGCACCAAACCCACTCTCAATCGTGGTGGTCATGGACACTGCATGGCCCAGGCCGTCGATGATGCTGATGTGGCTGGTGCCAAGCTCCGTTTGCGCAGGCATGGGCGCATAGCTGCTTTTGAAAGCCTCTGGAGAGCCGGCCTCGGCCTTGGGCAGGCGTTGCGCGCCAATCAGCGTTGCGCGCTCTTCCAAGTAAGACCTGTTGAGCAAGCTGCCCCAGCCTGACCCAGGCGCTTGCACAAACAACGGATCGGCGATGTACATCGCCCGGTCGGCAAATGCCAGCCGGGCGGCTTCGTTGTATTGGTGCCGCCATTCCACACTGTCCATCTCGGGGTCAGCCGAGGGGCGCGAGGCCAGCATCCCAAACAGTTGACCCATGGTGATCAGACCGGAAGAGGGTGGCCCAACGCCGCAAATGTTGACCGCTTGCGAAGGGGCGGTGGCCGTGTGTGAAAAACACATGGCGTCGCGAACTTGTGGGCGGTACTTTTGCATGTCCCCCATGGTCAGTAGCCCCGGGTTGTTTGCATGCAACTGCACTTTGTCCACGATACGTTGCGCCAAAGGCCCGGTGTAGAAAGCATCGACGCCTTGTTTGGCCACCATGCGCAACGCTTTTGCCAAGCCCGGGTTGGTCAGCACATGGCCCACGGGTAAGGGCGTGCCATCTGGGTTGAAAAAATAGGCGACGGCTTGCGGGTCTTTGAGCAAACTGGGTTCGGCCTTGAGCAAAGCATGCAGCCTGGGGCTGATGGCAAAACCTTTGTCGGCCAATTCAATGGCCGGTTGGAACAAACTGGCCCAGGGCAAGCGCCCGTGTTGTTGGTGTGCGATGGCCAGCATGCGAAGCAAGCCCGGCACGCCGACAGCGCGCCCGCCAGCGACCACCTGGTTGAAAGGCAAAGGCTTGCCATGCAACATGAACAGGTCCGGTGGCGCCAAAACAGGCGCGGTTTCGCGGCCATCGAACACTTGAAGTTGCTGGCCATCGTGGTGCAGCAAAAACGCACCGCCGCCGATACCGCTGGATTGCGGCTCGACCAAGGTCAACACCATTTGCACGGCAATCGCCGCATCTACTGCTGAACCCCCAGCTTGCAAAATGCGGTATCCCGCTTCGCTGGCCAAGGGGTGCGCGGCGGCCACACCGCGTTGTTGGAGTGTCCAGCCTGGCTTGGCAGTCCAACCACTGGTCGCTTCGGGCTGAACGCTGGTGGCGTTTTGCGCCAACACCAGTGGCGTGAAGAAAACCGGCAAAAGCCAAGCCAGACCTTGGCGCACCAAACGACGGCGCAGTGGCCAACAGCTTGCCATCAACGCTTGAAAACAGTGGGCTGGCTGCATCGCGTTACTTCGGGGGCAAACGAATTGCGCCATCCAAGCGAATGACTTCACCGTTGAGCATGTCGTTGTCCAGAATATGCACCACCAATTTGGCGTAATCGTGTGGCGTACCAAGCCGCGAAGGAAACGGCACACCGGCGGCCAAAGCGTCTTGCACATCTTTGGGCATGGAGAACATCATGGGCGTGCCAAAAATACCCGGGGCAATGGTCATGTTGCGAATACCCAGTTTGGACAAATCTCGCGCGATAGGCAAGGTCATGCCCACAATGCCGCCTTTAGAAGCTGAATATGCCGCTTGACCAATCTGACCGTCATAGGCCGCCACAGACGCGGTTGAGATCAGCACACCACGCTCGCCGGTTTCCTCCGGCGTGTTCGTGCTCATGGCCTGCGCGGCCAAACGGATCATGTTGAAACTGCCGATCAAGTTGATGTTGATGGTGCGTTGAAATCCGGCCAATACATGCGGCCCCGATTTGCCGACGGTGCGCTCTGCCGTTGCAATGCCCGCGCAATTGATCAAGCCCGATAGCTTTCCCAAGGTTTGCGCTTTGCTAACCACGGCTGAGGCTTGCTCTTCATGGGATACATCGCAATGCATGAACACACCGCCCAACTCAGCGGCGATGGCTTGGCCTTTCTCATCTTGCATGTCGGCGATCACGACTTTGCCGCCGTGTTGTGCCAATAAACGTGCGGTGCCTTCTCCCAAACCCGATGCCCCGCCGGTCACGATAAATACATTGTTTTTGATTTGCATAAAGCTTCTCCATGAAAAATCTGCTGTGACAGCATTGATTAGCCGAAAGATTATGGCAGTGAAGTCCTGCCACAATCGCACGCTTGACTTTGCCCCGAAACACCATGAATTTCTTTCAAAAAACACTTTCACTGGCCGTGTTGCTGTTGATGGTCGCTTGCGCAAGCGTGCCGACACCGCCAGTGGCCCCCACCCAACCCCCCGTGGTGGAAGCCCCGGCTCCCAAAAAAATTCCCACGCTCGGCTTGGCCTTGGGCGGCGGCGCTGCCCGGGGTTTTGCCCACATAGGGGTGTTGCAGGTGCTGGAGGAAGAGGGCATCAAGCCGACCTTGGTGGTGGGCACATCGGCTGGCAGCGTGGTGGCGGCTTTTTACGCCAGCGGCAAGACTGCTTCGCAATTGCAATGGTTGGCCGACACCATGGACGAGTCCCAGTTCACCGACTGGGCCAATCCTTTCACCGGGCGCGGCATGTTGCGTGGTGAAGCCTTGGGCAAATACGTCAACAGCCAGCTCAACGGCATGAAAATCGAAGACATGAAGATGCCACTGGGTATTGTGGCCACCGATTTGCGCACTGGCGACGGTATTTTGTTTCGTCGCGGCGATGTGGCCACCGCCGTGCGGGCTTCCAGCGCGGTGCCGTCGGTGTTCGAGCCGGTGCGCATCGGCGGCAAAGATTATGTCGATGGCGGCTTGGTTTCGCCCGTGCCCGTGCGCTATGCCAAACAAATGGGTGCCGATATCGTGCTGGCCATTGACATTTCCAGCCGCCCCGAAGATGCCAAAACCAGCGACTTACTCAAGGTGTTGTTGCAAACATTCAGCATCATGGGCAAAAGCATCAGCCAACTTGAGTTGGCGCAAGCCGATCTGGTGGTGCGACCCGCGTTGCCGGATGTGGGCAGCGCAGAGTTTTCAGCCCGCAAAAAAAGCATAGAGGCGGGACGCGCTGCCATGAAACAAGCGTTGCCTCAACTCAAAGCTTTGATGGCGCGTTGAGCCTGTTTCGGTTGAATGTCGTTTAGGTGCATTTGGCGCATAAAAAAAGGCCCGCCTTGTGAGCGGGCCTTGTGAACGGATCCCTGAACCCGTGTTCCTGAGGATCCGAGGAGACAATCTATGCGATAAATCAACGCTTGCGTGAAGCTGGCTTGGCGGTTGCTGTGGCTGTGTTGGCCATGGCGTGCAAATTGGATTCAGCGGCTTCGGTGGCCTGCTTGACCGCTTTTTGAACGCTCTCAATGGCGGTTTGGCTGGCAGAGATGGCTGACTTCATCATGGCCACGGCGCTTTCAGAGCCAGCAGGTGCGTTCTTGGACACGGAATCCACCAAACCCACGACAGATTTTTGGGCTTCAGCGGCTTTTTCTTCAAAAGCGTGACCAAATTCTTTGCTGGTGCTGGAAGCGATGTCATACACATGGCGGCTGTAAGCCACGGCTTTTTCGCTCAGGGGTTGCAGGTAGCCGGCTTGCAGGGCCATCAATTCTTGAACGTCTTTGACGTTCATCAGTGCATGCGCTTGTGATTGGGTGTCAGCGATGGCGGCTTTGGCGGCGGCCATGTTCAGTTCCACCATTTTTTCAACGCCGGAGAAAGCTTTTTCGGTCAGGCCGAACAAGGTCTCCATGTTGGCTTTTTGGGCGGCGATCAATTGTTCTGCGGTCATCATGGTCATTTCCTTCGAGGTTGTTAAAAAAACTGACTTTGGGCTGCTTGGCTGGTTTGTTGCACCGCAGCATGGTTTGAAGTATAGGGTTTATCCTAGGCAATTCAAGTCTTTTTTGTTGCGATGCAACAATTTAGACTGGATTGCCTAATTCCCGTGAAATGACGAAAATCCTTAAAAATCATATAGATACAGAAATTTTCTGAACCATGAAACTTTTTTATGCCGCCACCAGTTTGCAAACGCTGCCGGCGGGCCACCGTTTTCCGATGGGCAAGTACGAGATATTGCGGCAACGATTGGCGGCAGAACTGCCGCAATTGCAGTTGCAGCTGGCTGATCCTGCCAGCGATGGGGAGTTGGCTTTGGTACACACGCCCTCTTATGTGCAAGCCGTGGTCAAGGGCGAGTTGAGCGCATCTGCGCAACGAGAAATTGGTTTTCCGTGGTCTGAAGGCATGGTGGAGCGGGCGCGTCGTTCGGTCGGCGCCACGGTCAGTGCTGCACGACTGGCTATGCAGCAGGGTATCGCGGCGAATCTGGCGGGGGGCACGCACCATGCCTATGCCGACAAAGGCAGCGGTTTTTGTGTGTTCAATGATGTCGCGGTGGCAGCGCGTTTATTGCAGACCGAAGCCGCGCGTTCTGGCAAGCAAGCCTTGCAAGTGGCGGTGATTGACCTGGATGTTCACCAAGGCAATGGCACGGCCCGTATTTTTCGACAAGACCCGTCGGTGTTCACGTTGTCCCTGCATGGGGCGAAAAATTTTCCGTTTCGCAAAGAGGAAAGCGATTTGGATATCGATTTGCCTGATGGGTGTTCAGACGGGTTGTATGTGTCGCAACTGCAAGATGCATTGGCTCAGCTAGAAGCGCGTTGCTCACCGGATTTGGTGTTTTATTTGGCGGGTGCCGATCCGCATGAGGGTGACCGATTGGGGCGGTTGAAATTGAGTTTTGAAGGCTTGATGGAACGAGACCGCATGGTGTTTGAATGGGCTTGGCGAAAACGTGTTCCGCTGGCCATGGCCATGGCGGGAGGCTATGGCAGAGAGATTGCAGACACGGTGCAGGTGCAAATAAATACTTTTTCGCAAGCCTTGAGCGCTTGGGAACGCTGGCAAAATCAGCGGCCATGACTTCTCAACCATTGCGTGTACAAGCGCTTGACCGCTCGTCTTTCCGATGCTTTCGCGATATTTCCACGCGCTGGATGGACAACGATGCTTACGGCCATGTGAACAACGTGGTTTACTACCAGTGGTTTGACACCGCCGTCAATGCACACCTGATTGAAAACGGTGCGCTGGATATTCACAACGGCCAGACCATCGGTTTGGTGGTGGAAACCCATTGCAATTATTTTTCACCGTTGGCCTTTCCGCAAACGGTACAAGTGGGGTTGCGCGTGGCGCGTATCGGCTCATCTAGCGTGCGCTATGAGTTGGGTGTGTTTGCACAAGGTCAAGCGTTGAGCGCGGCGCACGGCCATTTCATTCATGTGTATGTAGACAAGTTATCGCGGCGGCCAGTGTCGCAACTGCCAGAAGTTTTGAAACAAGTATTGGAACAACTCACATGAGCACAGCAACCACTGTTGAACAAGCCATCAACACACGCATGTCAGCCCGCGCATTCACAACGCAACCTGTGCCACGCGAACTCATCACCCAGTTGCTGGCGCAAGCGTCTCGTGCACCGTCTGGCACCAATACCCAGCCTTGGAAGGTGTATGTGTTGCAAGGCAAAAGCCGCGATACCTTGGTGGAAAAAGTGTGCGCGGCGCATGATGAGGTCAGGGCGCATCCTGAAAAAGCGGCGGACTACCGCGAGCCCTACGACTATTACCCAGAAAAATGGGTCAGTCCCTTCATCGACAGACGACGTGAAAACGGTTGGAGTTTGTATGGCTTGCTGGGCATCACCAAAGCAGACAAAGACAAAATGCATGCACAGCACCAGCGCAATTACCGTTTTTTCGATGCGCCTGTGGGCCTCATGTTCACGCTGGACAAGGTCATGGGCAGGGGTTCTTTGGTTGACTACGGCATGTTTTTGCAAACCTTGATGCTGTCAGCGCGTGGCATGGGTTTGCACACCTGTCCGCAAGCGGCCTGGAACGGTTTTGGCAGCATCATCTTGCCGCATATTGGCGCGGGCGACAACGAAATGCTGGTCTGTGGCATGGCACTCGGTTATGCCGACACATCTGAAATCGTCAACACATTTCGCACGCCGCGCGAACCTGTCGAGTCATTCACCCAGTGGCTGGAATGAACAAGGCCATCGCATGATCATCACCAGTTTGCTCGACACCGATTTATACAAATTCACCATGATGCAATCGGTGTTGCATCAATTTCCTGGCGCACAAGTGGCTTATAAATTCAAATGCCGCACGCCTGGTGTGCAACTCGCGCCCTACGTGGACGAAATACGCAGCGAAATCAAGTCGTTGTGCAAACTCCAATTCACCGAAGAGGAACTGGCTTGGATGCGGGCCATGCGCTTCATCAAAAGCGACTTTGTCGATTTCTTGGGCATTTTCAGGCTGAACGAAAAATACATCACGGTCAACGCCAATGCCGATGGCACGATGGATATTCATATCAAAGGCCCTTGGTTGCACACCATCTTGTTTGAGATTCCTGTGCTGGCCATTGTCAATGAGGTGTACTTTCGCCATGCGCAGCCAGTGCCCGATTACGTGGAGGGTCGCAAGCGATTGCAAACCAAAATTGAACAATTGCAGGCGGTCGATTTGGGCGATTTGAAAATCGCTGACTACGGCACCCGGCGTCGATTCTCCAAATCCTGGCATGAAGAAGTCTTGCGCGTGCTGACTGCATGGTTGGGTGCAGGCCAGACCGGTCGTTTTGCCGGCACCAGCAATTGTTTGTTCGCCAAAAGTCTGGGCTTGACGCCGTTGGGCACCATGGCGCATGAATATTTACAGGCTTGTCAGGCCTTGGGCCCGCGGTTGCGTGACAGCCAAGTGTTCGGCTTTGAAAGCTGGGCGCGGGAATACCGTGGTGACTTGGGTATCGCTTTGAGCGATGTGTATGGCATCGAACCTTTTTTGCGTGACTTCGACATGTACTTTTGCAAATTGTTCGACGGCGCTCGGCATGACAGCGGCGACCCATTCACCTGGGGCGAACGCATGATCGAGCATTACAAAAACAACCGGGTTGACCCTCTGACGAAAACTCTGATCTTCAGCGACGGTTTGACTGTGCCACGCACCATCGAGTTGTACCAACGCTTCCGTGGTCGCTGCCAACTGGCTTTTGGCATAGGCACCAACTTGACCAACGACCTGGGTTATGAGCCTTTGCAAATCGTCATCAAAATGGTGGAATGCAACGGACAGCCAGTTGCCAAGTTGTCCGATACTCCCTCCAAAAATATGTGCGAAGACACCAATTACATGGCGTATTTGAGGCAAGTCTTTCAAATTGAATCACGCTGATTGGTCCAGATTGCTCAGGAAATTTCATGGAAATACTTTTAGTCACTGTGTTTTTTGTCACCTATGCCGCCATCACGCTGGAGCATCAAACGGGCGTCAATAAATCTGCACCCGCGCTGATTGGTGCAGTTGTGTTGTGGGCCATTTATGCCTTTGGCCTTGGCGACATGCCATTGGTCACCAAGCAATTGAATGAATCCTTGGTGACCACGGCCCAAATTATTTTTTTCCTCATGGGAGCCATGACGATTGTGGAGGTGGTTGACTCCCATGGCGGGTTTGAAATCATCACCTCGCGGATTCGTACCAAGCGTTTGTCCACGCTGATGTGGTTGGTAGGCACCCTCACTTTTTTTCTCAGTGCGGTGTTGGATAACCTGACAACAGCCATTGTGATGGTGTCATTGATGAAGAAATTACTGTCCAAGCGCGAAGACAGGCTGGTGTTTGCCGGTGTCATCATCATTGCCGCCAATGCGGGTGGGGCTTGGTCCCCGATTGGCGACGTGACCACCACCATGCTGTGGATTGGCGGACAGATCACCGCCCTGGTCATCATGCAGAGTTTGTTTTTACCCTCGTTGGTAGCGGCATTGGTGCCTATGCTTTTTTTCTCTTGGAATATGCGTGGCGGCTTGGTTGAGTCGCCACAGACCCATTTAGCGTCTCAGGAAGATATGCATCCCCACGCCAAGTTGATGTTCTTTCTGGGTCTGGGTACATTGATTGCGGTACCCGTGTTCAAAACCTTGACAGGCTTGCCACCCTATCTGGCCATACTTTTGGGCTTGGGCTTGGTGTGGTTGGTAGGGGATTTGATACACAGGAACAAAGATGCCGATGAAAAACAGCATTTGACGTTGGCCAGTTCTTTGTCGCGCATCGACATGGGCTCATTGACATTTTTCATTGGGATTTTGCTCGCTGTTGCGACGCTGGAGCACTCCCATGTGCTGACTTCATTGGCCGATTGGTTAGACAAGGTTGTCGGACGGCAAGATGTGATCGTGGTCCTGATCGGTCTGGCCAGCGCTGTGGTGGACAACGTCCCGTTGGTGGCAGCGGCCATGGGCATGTACGACTTGGCCCAATACCCGCCCGACAGTTTCTTGTGGGAATTTTTGGCGTTTTGTGCGGGCACGGGCGGGTCGATTTTGGTGATCGGCTCTGCCGCAGGTGTGGCCGCCATGGGATTGGAAAAAATCAACTTTTTTTGGTATGTGAAGCACATCAGCGGTTTGGCTTTGGTGGGTTATTTCGCTGGCGCATTGCTCTACGTGATCCAATTCAACCTGACCCATTGAAACCCATGAAGCCGTCCATCATTGTTTCGCGCCCGATTTACCCAGAAGTCATTGAAAGACTGCGCACGCATTTCGATGTCACTGCACACCAGACCGACCCTGAGTGGACGCCACAGACGTGGACACAAGCGCTGTCACAACATGACGGCGCGCTCACCATGGGCATAGAACCGGTGAACGACACAGTGCTGGCTGCGTGCAAACGCTTGCGCATTTGTGCCAATTTGTCTGTTGGCTATAACAATTTCGATGTGCCTGCCATGACCCGTCACGGTGTATTGGCCACCAACGCCCCCGACGTGCTGACAGAGACCACTGCCGATTTTGGTTTTGCATTGCTGATGGCAGCCGCACGGCGCGTGACCGAAGCCGAGCGCTACATTCGAGCAGGTCAATGGCAAAAATGGACGCTGGACATGTTGCCCGGCATGGCGGTGCATGGCAGCACCTTGGGCATCATTGGCATGGGCCGAATTGGCCAAGCCATCGCCAAGCGCGGCGCGCTGGGTTTTGGCATGCGCGTGCTCTATCACAACCGAAGCCGTTTAAGCGCTGAGGCTGAAGCCGAATGCCGTGCCAGTTATGTTTCTAAACCATCACTGCTTCAAGAAGCTGACCATGTGGTGCTGGTGCTGCCTTACAGCCAAGCATCGCACCACACGATTGGCGCAGCGGAGTTGGCCTTGATGAAGCCTACGGCCACATTGGTGAACATTGCCCGAGGCGGTATCGTGGACGATGCTGCATTGGCCAAGGCGTTGCTAACCCGTCAGATTGCCGCAGCGGGGCTGGATGTGTTTGAAGGCGAGCCGTCGGTGCACCCTGATTTGCTGAAGGCCACCAATGTGGTGCTCACACCCCATATCGGCAGCTCCACCCGTGCCACCCGTTTGGCCATGGCCCATTTGGCGGCTGACAACTTGGTGGCATTTTTCGACAGCGGTACCGCTGTCACCCCACTCAACCCTGAAGTATTGACACGCCCATGATGTCCGATTGGTCTTATGTGATTGTCTTGGTCGTCATCATTGGCGCGGCTTTTTACGTCATGCGACGTTTCACCCATGCGCCATCCTCGGGCAACCAAGCCATGGAGCAGTTGGAAGAAAAATTAGAACGTATTTCGCGTGACATGCGTTTCGAAGTCAGTGAAAACTTGCGCGCTAATCGACAAGAAATGTCGCAAAGCATGGCGCAGTTTCAGCAAACCCTGACCGAGCAACTCTCGCTGATGCAGGCCAATCTCAACACCCAATTGCAGTCACTGTCCGAGGGCAATACGCGGCGCATGGCAGAGGTGCG
>Ga0192647_100112_pt1 | contig 50740 bp, 42 predicted proteins | sample LauGreFa1BDMLBSN_2_FD_133046 | JGI IMG/M metagenome (GOLD analysis project Ga0192647, IMG submission 133046) | Freshwater lake microbial communities from Lake Michigan, USA - Fa13.BD.MLB.SN - reassembly | ecosystem: Environmental > Aquatic > Freshwater > Lake | place: Lake Michigan, USA... | reverse complement strand
GTGGAATCAGAACCATCAGTGGAATCAGAACCATCAGTGGAATCCGAAAAAGTTTTATCGCCGATACCTAGTATAAAAGAGTCATTGCCTTCAGAACCATCAGTGGAATCCGAAAAAGTTTTATCGCCGATACCTAGTATAAAAGAGTCAGTACCTTCAGAAACATCGGCGGAAACCGCAAAAATCTTATCACCGTTACCCAGTGTAAAAGAAACCCAGAGTGAGCTCGTGTTGGATAAAGAAATTGCTTCGAATGAAGCAGAAGTTAAAGCAGATGAAGCAATAGTTGCGGCGGATGAAGAAGATGAAGAAGATGAAGAAGATGACTCGGAAGATGAAGAAGCAGATGAAGAACCAATGAGAGAAAAGGATAAAATTGATAGTGAAGACAATATAGTGAAAAATATTGATGGTATGAAATTAAATAAACCCTATTATTTTCAAACGTTAATTGAGAAGAAAGACCCTGTATTAATTTTAAAAGAAGACACTCCAGAATATAACGCATATTCTAGAACTTGTAGGTCAGATATGAGAAGACAACCAGTTATTATAACTGATACTCAACTAGAACAAATAAATAAAGAACACAATGGGTTTTTAAGAGAAGAGGATGTTATTAAATATGGGTCTGACCCTAAAAATAAATTCAATTATATTTGTCCGCGTTATTGGTGTCTAAAAAATAATACTGTAATAGACCCGAAAGATTTAAAAGAAGTTATAGGAAAAAATGGTAAAAAAGAATTAGTCCATCCTACTTGCGGTAAAGTATTACCTCGCAACGAGAAACAAGTAAAACCAGGTTATTATATTTATGAGTTTTATGATGAAAAAGATAATAAACGTTATCCTGGATTTCAAACTGATAAACACCCACAAGGGTATTGTTTGCCGTGTTGTTTTGATAAATATAATACTCTAGGTAGAATATCCGCAAAAAAGAAATGCACTGGAGAGGAAGAACTAGATGATAAAGATAAAAAAACAGAAGAAAAACAAGAAGAATACATTAAAGGGCCCGATAAGTTCCCGCTTTCATCCGGTCGTTGGGGATATTTACCGGTTGAAATACAAACAATGTTACATGTATCAAACGCAGATTGTCAAATAAGTAAAACAAATACAAATGTAAAACAAAACTTTCCGTGTTTGTTGCGTCATGGAGTAGAAGTAAGTAACAAACAATCATTTATTGCCTGTATTTCAGATATTTTGTTTTTTGGTAAAAAGAGTATAAATGTAGAGGACAAAACGATAAGCAATACTACAAAAGTATTAACTATTAAAGAAATGAGAGAAATAATTATTAAAGCATTAACTATCGATACTTTTATCAAATACCAGAACGGAAATTTGGTAACAAATTTTTACGATGCTACTAAAAAATCTGCTATTGATAAATATACCAAGACGAAGACATTTTCCAGACTTAATATGGAAAATCAAGAAGATAAATTTTATTTTACAAAGGTTGTATCTGCTTTCGAAAATTTTATAAGCTTTTTAAAAGACGATGATGCTATTATAGACCATACGTATTTATGGGATATTATAAGCATGCCGAATAAATATTTATTTCCGATAGGTGTAAATCTTGTTATTTTCCAAATCCCAAATAATGATATTACAAATAATGTTCAACTGTTATGTCCTACTAATCACTACTCATCGGAATTTTATCAAGCGAGAAAACCAACCGTTTTTTTAATAAAAGAAGATGGATATTATGAACCTATTTATTCATACACAAATAATAATAAGAAATTCACAGTATTAAAAGAATTTAAAGAATATGATCCGCAACTTTCAAAAACAATGAGAGCTATATTTAAAGAAATACTCAAACCCTTTTTTACTTTAGTTTGTACCCCATTGGATAGTATGCCAACTGTTTATAAATCAAAAAGACCATTACTTCTGTATGACCTGATTAAAAAACTAGACAAATATGAATACAAACTACTGAAGATGGTTTTAAATTTCAACAATAAAGTTATTGGAGTCATTTCTGAGGAACCCGGAGTTTCAACAAAAAGATGTTTTGTACCGTGTTACCCCTCATCATTAGACGAGGATTTAAAGCAAGATATTGAGGTTGTGTTTATGACCGACCCAGAATTATGGAATACATATAGTAACACGGTTATTTTTTTGAACAAATTAGATAAAAGAACTAAAAAAAGGAGAAATGCCGCAGACATACCGTGTAAACCACTTTTCAAAATAATTGAAGATGAATTAGTTGTAGGTATTTTAACTGAAACGAACCAATTTATTCAATTATCTCAACCAGTTCCAGAATCTGAAATAGCTGCCAATATTGATTTACCATCAATTAATAATGATAACTATATTGTAAACAGCAAAGAACGCCCGATGGTTCCTATTGACGTGCCAATATCCACCACTGATGAGGTAGATAAAGAACGGTTTGATTACATTAAAAAGATTAAGCTTGAGACGAGTTTCTATAATGTTTTTAGAAGTACAATTAGAATTTTGTTAAATGACTATGAAAATATACAAGTTAGAGAGAAAATAGAAAACGAAATGAGTAAGGAATATATAATATATTCAGAGAAACTAGAAAATATTAACACTTTATTACGTGAATTAGTAAAAACAAAAATCCAATTTATAGGAGATGAAAATTATTATAAACTAATTAATGAAGTATCCACGTGCGTTGTAAAAAATAAAAACGAGTGTTCGAATACTCCGAATTTATGTGTTGTCACAGAAAACGGAATTTGTAATTTGATTCTTCCTGAGAAAAATTTAATAACGAATAAAAACAACGAACCGATGTATTTTGGAAGAATGTCAGACGAATTAATAAGATATAGTAGAATAAAATCTTTTATGCTTGAGCCGCAAATTTATCTATCATTTGGAAATGTTAGTTATAATTTAAGAGAAAACGAAATAATAATGATACAATCATTGTTGACACAAGAATATTTTGAAACTTTAATACCCACAGTCTTAAATAAATTTGTAAAAAATAACTCTTATGATGAAACTGAACCAATAATAACACAAATTTATGAGAATACTATTCCTTCACTAGACCACGCAATTGGACGTAAAAACGAGAAGGAATGTACTAAAAAAATAAAGACTACTATTTCTTCTAGTTTGTGGAAAAATTGTTTCCCTGAAGATTACAACGTAATCGAATACAGCAAACAAAACTTTTGTACTTTTAATTTTATAATTGACTTGATTGAGAGAAAAACTGGTACAAAGTTGTCCGTTAACAAAATAAAAAATGATTTATTCGCGGAATATAAACCGTATTTGGAAAAATATACAGATAAAATTATTGATATTCTAATAATAGAAGGAAAAAAGACATTAGGAGACCAAGTAAAGGCCGAAACCCTATCATTTTCTAGTTTTTTATATACTGATAATTATTTTTTAACTACTTTTGATTTGTGGTTACTAGTACAAAAATATAAAATTCCTACTATTTTTATTTGTCAGAAATTTATATTACAAACGAATTATGAGAAACACGCTTTTGTAGGATATGGAAATAGAAATGATGATTTCGCTTTTATTCTTATTCCAGGGTTTAGACCAGAAACGGTACCGGTATTCAGGCTTGTTCAAACCGAAAAAGGAGACGCATTTGTTTCTCTCAACAAACTAGAGAATAGTTGTGTTGACAAAATATATGAAGCATTTGATAATAAAATTTCAGTTGTTGAATATTTGGAAGATTTAAAAAAAATAACAAAAACAACATACAAGAAGAAGAAACCTATGGGATTAATTATTGATTCCGACTCTGATTCTGATAAAATTAAAAATACTAAAAAGAGAGAAATAATTATAGAAGAAACCCCTCCTGCTACTCCAGAAAAAGTCGAAAAGCCAAAAAAAGCACAAACAAAAAGACGTGTTAACCAGAGTGGGAAAAAACAACAAACCAAGAAAAACGCAAAGGCCGCGCTAATTATAGAAAGTTCTAGTTCAGCAGATTAACTTATTGAATCGTTATCAATATCATCATATGAGTCAGGCCAGATTGAGTTTTCTTCAGCGACACTTTCAACTGGTGTTGTAATCATTGCTTCATCTTCCTCTGTATCTTCATCTTCATCGTCAGCGTCAGCGTCATCCTCATCTTCCTCATCTTCCTCATCTTCCTCATCTTCCTCCTCATCAGCCGCTATAATATTTTCATTCAGAATTAACGCTATATTTTCTCTATTTGTGTATATAAAACGTGAATTCAATGCGTTAGGTATTGTATAATCTTCGAAACTATTTGTATTAACCGTAGTATGATCTTGTAGAAAGTTATCCTTTCGTTTTTCGTTAAAATTAACATGGGTATTGTTATACTCATAATGTTGTTCACGTCTTTTTTTACCAAAAATATTTGTTTGTATAACTGTAGTCTTGATAATTCTTCTTCCAAAATGTGGATTAAATTTTTGAAACCTAAATAGCTTGTCATTCAACTTATTATATGCTTTATTTTTAAGCGTCGGTGTTAAAGAGTAACAACTTGTCAAATATAACAATACATATGGTTTGAAAATTTCAACAAGTTTGTTTTGCGGAAAATCTTCATGAATTATAATTTTTTTTGTAGATAAAACGTTAAACGTGGTAATCATTTTTTTTATCTCATACACAACTATACTGTTGGTTGAACTACTTACAAAATTTTGAATTGAATATTCTCTCAGCAATGTTTCGTATTTATAAAAAAACTTGGTTAGATTGAAGTTACACTCGAAAAATTTAATTATTAATTCTTGATTGATTAATGTTTTGAATTTTATAAAAAAATAAATATTGTAAAGGGTTGACTTATTAAACGCCAAATTATTATACGGATTTTTACATGATTTAGGCTCAACAAAAAATAAATATGATTGGGTTAGTGATGTATTGATAATTTTAATTAAATCATTTATAGAAAAAATATATCGTGACTTCATATGATAAATACAAATGACGTTCTTATCTGTAATTTTTATTTCGTTCAAACACATATCCGTATTTACGACAACTTCAGATTTATTAAATTTATATAAATACGCAAATTTGTTTAGTGCGTTGTATATTTTTTGAAGTTTACAAAAAATAGTTATAAACTCGATTGTAATTGAGTTTAAAAACAAATTATTAATAGTCTCTTCAAAAAATATAAATTTGTTTTTCTTATCTTGGTTGTTAAGATAAATTGAAAAAATTGTTTTAATTAAATTAAATGAACTATTGGTATTTGTATTGTCTCTTCTATTAATACTCTCATTAATACTGTCGGGAATCTCAAAAAAAGTTTTAATGATATTATTAAATGTAACCATAGTAACTGGTAATAATTATATTTAGTATTTATATTTAATATTTGTTTTTAATAAATATTAAATAGACTTCTATTTAATTGAAATATTTATAGAATATTTGTATTTTAAAATCCCGGATTGTAATCTGTATCTTTACCCATATCTTCTGCGTGAATTGTAACAATATTGTTTTGGATTGACAATTTATTAATACCACACGGGTCTTCTGGATTTTGTGAAGAACCGAAGAATTTATCGATTTCTTCATCAACATTAACTGGTTTATATTCACTTGACGCTTCCATTTTCTGCATCTCCTCGATATCCAACACAACTTGAAAGCAACTTGTTCCAAAGAACCCCTCTTGTCCGCACATGACATTCGCAGATACACCTCTTAATGTATCAAGTTCAGCATGTCTTGCGGCCTTTAAGAACATTTCTGGTGTCTCCTCGAACGATGCTTTAGCAATAGGTCCGATATTATCATTATTGATACCATGTCTGAATATGGAAATTAGTTTGTGTGTAAAAGTCATTCTATCAACTAAAACACTGAAATTGTGATAGTTAATATATGTACCATCAAACTCAATTACATCAACAAGTTCATTGTATATTGCCTGTCTGGCCGCTTCAATTCCAAGAACATTATAAATTTCAACAATATCATTACTAAATGTTCGTTTGTTGTCGATAAAATCAAGTCCTAGAACATCCAATAAATTTGTGCCGATTGTATCTAGAACCCAAATTTCTTGCTTTTTATATATTCCGTTACTTTCTACCATGTTGTCCTTGATCTTACGAAGGATAACCTTATTAATACCTTTAATACCTCTGATTACAATATTTTGTAGTAATTGGTCTTGGAAATTCTTAAGAATATAAATCTGGTCTGACTGGTCCAACGGATTAACCTTTATTTTTTTTTGACCTCCACGGCCAGTACTGGTTTTAATGACCTCATTCATTCTTATTCTAAATACAAGCTTATCAGAATTAAAATCAGAATATACACAGGTGATTTGACTTTCATAACAATTATTCAATGTGAAATTAACATCATCCATAGTAATATTTTTCTCGAGCATAACCTCTGGGTCCATTATCATTCTAATGATCCACTTTGATTTTTCATTTTCATCATTTTGTAAAGATGTCTCGGTACAGTCGTCAAACATATTTTCAAATGCCCTGAATTGTTCGATAGTTTCTTTATCATCGTTTATCAATGTGTTGAGGTCATCTGGGTCAAAACAAATTTCAATAGATTTCACAATTTCTACAAGTCTTGTATGCTCTAACATATACATAATAGAACGTGCTTTATCTTTTTGTGTTTCATCATCTGCCTTTAAATAAACACTTAATGAAGGATTTTTAATTTCACTTGATAAAGACAATATCTCCTCAATTCTTGGCACACCACGAGTCACGTTTGATTTAGAGGCAACACCCGCAAAATGGAATGTGTTTAGAGTCATTTGTGTTGAAACCTCTCCAATACTTTGACCCGCAATCATGCCAACCATTTCACCAGGAGTAACTATAGCTCGTTTATAATCAATCGTAATTGTATCTAATAGCAAGGTTAATGCCGCTTTATTGAACCTCTTTATAATTAATAAATCCTTTGGAGACAAATAATAGAAGAACAACGTCTTAAATAATTCAGTTGGAGGCGCGTAATGAATCTTACTTAAATTTGCGTATGTTGTTTCTATCATTTCTAGTGCTTCAAGCGGAGTAATATCAACTAAAGATGAAATTGTCAAGTTTGTTTGTCCTTGAATATTATTAATGATATATGAGAACGCTACTGGACAGTTAACAACAACATCTCCCTTATTCTTGAAAACTTTTTTAATTATTTCTTCACGGTTTTTAATCATGTAATCAATATATGTTTTTGTCCTTTCCATCATCTCATTTTGCTGTTTTTTATATCGTGTCATTGTATTTTTTAAGAATATATTACTTAATGATTTAACACCTCCACTCGTTTCAGGTAAAACATAATGTGCGTAAATTTCTTGAACACTCATTGACACTGTGGGAATAATTTGGTTTTCTACTTTAACCGTATCGATATTATCATCACCATACTTGAATTGGACGACTTTATTTTTATTTGTTCGAACAGTCATATCGTACGAGACCATTAAATCCTCCAAACCTTTAATCAATCTTCGTTGAATATAACCAGTAGTCGATGTTTTAACCGCGGTATCAATAAGACCGACACGACCACCCATAGCATGGAAGAATAATTCTTGTGGTGATAACCCATTAATATAAGAACTTTCAACGAACCCTCGTGCTCCAGGGGAATCGTCATATTTGGTGAAGTGAGGTAATGTTCTATGTTCGAAACCATATGGTATACGCTTTCCATCTACGTTTTGTTGTCCCAAACAAGAAATCATAAATGAAATATTCAAATCTGACCCCTTGGACCCAGCGTTAACCATTGTTACGAAACGATTATCTTTACTTAAGTTTTTTAAGCCGACTTTCCCCGATTCGGATGTTGCTTGGTTAAGAATATTATTTACTTGAGTCTCGAACTCTTCCTCATTTGTTTTTCCAGTGTTGTTTTCAAAAATGCCAATTTGTGTTTGGTCGATTAGATTCTTGACATCTTGTTTTTTTTGTGTAATAATTGTAACAATTTCTTCGTTCGTTTTATTGTCAGATATCAAGTCGCTAATACCAACACTAAACGCACTTGAGTTCATGTATTCGGTAACAACATTTTGTAAATCATCGATGAATTTAGAAGACGCCATATTACCAAAATCATTACATGTTCGTTGAAGAAGACCTTTGGTTCCAGCACCTAGGACTCCTTTATCCATTTGTCCTCGTATATATTTACCATTTCTAATTTCAAGGACAGCATTAGATGTTTTCATATCATCCTTATCATCCTTAAATGCTTTAGTTTTGTATTTCATTGATAAAGGGAGCATAATTTGCGTTATGATATCAAAACTAGTGATACCCTTGTCACTTTCTGAATTTTTAATCAATTCATTTTCATTCACACCATCGAACATCATTAGAAGATTCATCGCATTTCTTGGTGTAAAATGTATGTCTGGTCTTGTGAACAAATAACACCCAAGCATTGAGTCTTGATAAATACCAATAATCGATGAGTTATTTGCTGGACTGATGATTTGATATGGAACTGCTGCCAAATTTTTTAATTCTGCTTCGGACTCGGGGTCCTGCGGCATATGTAAATTCATTTCGTCTCCCGACGAACTCCCCCATGTTTCCAAGGGGGTCGGACTGTATCTTAAGCAAGCTCTGGATGGCTAATCCTTCATCGCTCACCAACACCCGTTCAGTCTCTGAATGCCCTCCATAGTCTACCAAACGACTTTAGGAAGTGACACTGCGGATTACCCAATCCTCCACATTATTACTATACCCGAGTTCTAGCTCGGCCATCTATGTGTTTCCAACATAGACTTAGTAGTGGTTCTTCTATTTATTAGATAGAATAGGCTCTAAGGGACTCCCCGCAACAAGGTGTTTCGCCAACTGATTCTTTAAATTTTGTATAAATTCTATTGCATCTTTTTTACTTTTTTCTATAGGAATATGAACTCCACCAAAATCTGCTTTACATTTTTCAATGTAAACATACCAACCATATTGTGATTTATTTCGGTTCAGAGGCTTAATATATTTTTCAATATCATCCTCGATTTTTGTAATATTTTTGAACCTTTCATATTTTCTTTCTTTAAAATAATTTATTACTCCATTTGATACACGCTTTTTACTTTCGTCACTATGAGTAAATACACTACCACCGTTCTTCAAGTTATATCCATAAGGAAATAAACTATTGAGCTCTTTAATGTAATGTATTTCTCTTTCGTCTGCGTTTGATATCTCGCACACTTCTATTAACTCAGATACAAAATCATGAACGCCATATTTCCGTATGGCGTTATTTAAATAATGTGACTGGTTTTTTTTTGTTGAGAAAGCTTCTGAAATATGACATCTAAATCTGCCTTCGTGTCCATATGGTCGGTATCTTTTATGGTTTAAAATATGTGAAACTGCTTGTCCCACGTATATTTTACCATTAGAGATATTGGTAATTTTATATATCTCACAACATCTTTTGGCTGAGTCGTCCAAAATCTCTTTTGATAGTTTTTGGTATTTTGATGGTTCCATATTATAATCCTTTATATTTTATATTTAAGTTGTTTTATAGTTGAATCAGTTGACTATGAGGTAACACGCTTTTAGCGCCTCATGTTTTCGACAGAGAGTTTATCGAAATCGGCATTGTAAGGTTTGGTGTCAGCAACGTTCATTCGGAACGTATCTCCTCTCTTCATAATACGTGCGATATGACACATCATACTCATTCGGTGAAGAGTCGGCTGACGGTTGAATAGAACGGCATCGCCATCCATCATATGTCTGTGAACTATATCACCGTCTTCAAGAACAATAGATTGTCTATCAATGAAATAACGCAATGTGATAGATTCTCCATTCTTCTTTTCCAATATTTTAGCACCAGGCCAAACCTCTGGACCATTTTGAACTAGTTTTGTCAAGAATCCCTTATTGAGTTGGTTTACTATTACAGGCTTTGTAATATTTTTTGCTATTTTCATTGGAATACCCAATTCCTTGATTGAAATATTAGGGTCAGCAGTAATAACAGACCGAGCACTAAAATCAACACGTTTTGCCATGAGATTTCCCCTCATACGACCGCCCTTTCCATTCAAACGGTCCTTGATTGATTTTAGAGGGCGGCCAGAACGTTGCGCGACGGATGCTACACCAGGGATTTTATTATCCACTTGTGTAGCAATATAATATTGCAAAACGGTTGTCCAATCGTCAATTACATTAGCAGGTGCGTTATTTTGAATTTTCTCTTGTAATGTCTTATTGGTTTTAATAATGTTCACCAAGATATGGCTCAAATCGTCCTCGGACCTTTGTTGTGCGTCATGTTTCACAGAAGGTCTGACTGCTGGAGGTGGAACCGACATTACTTGACATATCATCCAATCTGGTCTAGAATAAACAGGACTGAATCCCATAAAAGATACATCCTCGTCTGATATCCTCTTTAAAATTTTAAGAGCCATCTCTGGAGTAACTTTTATAACTATTGGCTCCGATTCAGCATTTTCATTTTTCCATTCTGCGAAAATAGTTGCGAGTCCTTCTTTTCTGATTTTATTTGGTTGAAGGCACCCACACCCGTCTTCAGTGTCTTCTCCGCATCGTTTTATACCACTCGCTAACGAAAATACATATTTCCATCTTGCGTCACCTTGTAATTTAATTGCTTGTTTATATTTCTCTTTGCTAATCTTTAATTTACTACATTTGAAACATACACATCTTAAACATTTCAGAATACTAGATAAATATTGGATATAAAACACAGGACGTGCTAATTCAATATGACCTGCGTATCCAGGAGTTTTCATGTAATCAAGACCATCGGTAGGACATATTAGCCCTGGCTCTAAAACGCCCATTCTAGGGTCAAAGAGCCCGCCAATTACAGGTTTATTATTTATATAAGTATCTCGACTTGTTATTTCAGCAACTGAGCCTTTTCGTATTTCATCAGGAGACAAAATACTAAATTGGATACCAATTACCTTGGAACAATTGATTGACATACTATTTGAACTAGTGTATTTGGACATCTCTTATATTATAACAAAATAGATTTAAATTGTTTTATAATCAATTTTATTTAATTATATTATTAAATAAAATTCAAATATATTAACAATTTTACAATAAAAACTCGAAATCTTTAAATATATTTCAAATGCTAATTTTGTGAATATATATATATTATATATATATCACTTTAATGTTGTTAGTATAATATAATAATTTGTTATAAAATAAAATTGATTTTGATTTAAAAAATAAAAATAAGAATATACATAAGAAATGACAAAGGATACTCAAATCAAAAGTAATAAAAAGGAACAAATAAAACGGACCACTAAAGCTCGTGAAGAAAAAAAACGAGATGTTAAAAAACACATTGATTCTGATAATGATAATGACAACGGCTCAAGTGAAAGTGATAATGATGATATGAACACACACGAATATCGTAAATTTTTATCAAAAATATTTCCATCTAAACATTTAAATAAAAAAATCAAAGCTGGTGAAAAATTAAAAAAAACTCTAGAGAATGAATCTGAAAAAAAAAAGAGTAATAAAAAAAAGGTTGAAGAAGAGTCGGAAGATGAGAGTGATTCTAGTTCTGAAGAAGAGAAAAAGACTAAAAAACCAAAAAAACAGTCTAAAAAAAAGAAGAATGATGTGGAGTCTGAAACAGACGACGAAATTAGTCTTGGTTCAGAGGATACTTCTGAAGATGAGTCTGAAGATGAAGAAACTACAATTGGTAAAAAAAACAATAAATTTAATATTGTATTTACGATAGGTGGTGCAGAGGAAGATGAAGAGGAAGAATGGGAAACCGATGACGATTCAGACTATGAAGATTCAGAAGATTCAGAAAATACAGAAGATGAGGACGCTTCTGTATCTTCAGATGAGGACGAAGATGAAAATGATGAAGATGATAAGGAGCAAAAAAAGGGGAAAAATATCAACGACGCTAAAACGGCCGAGTGTAAAAATAAAAAGGAAATATCAGATTTAAAACATGTAGAGAAAGGTAATGTGGAACTGTTATCACAATTGAAAGAGTTACTTGAGAAAAATAAGGAAAATAAGTCTATTCAAAAATGTATAAATTTTTGTGAAGAGGACATAAAGAATAAGTCAAAAAAAATGGAGAAAAAGACAAAAAAATACAAGGAAAGGAATATGAGAATTTTTAAAAAAATTGTTAAAGATAAAAATACCATGAACGACTTTTCGTTTTACGAAAAACTGGAAATTCCAGACCAGAAAAAAATTATAAAAGAATTAAAAGAAATAAACAAGATTACGCGTGTAGAGAAACCATACAGAATGACACTTTTAGAATCTAATATTCCAGTTCAATTCAAAGGTGCTGCTATGAAAAAGATTAACTCTCTTCGCTATTTGGAACCAGGTAGTGGCGAGTTTTATAAAATTAAGAACTGGGTTGATAATTTTATGCGTATGCCATTTGGAAAATACGAAAATTTGCCTATTAGTATTGATGACGGTGTCGATAAGTGTCACGATTTTATGGAAAACGCACAAAAAACACTAGATGACGCAGTTTATGGGTTGAACGACGCGAAGATGCAGATTATGCAAATGTTGGGTCAACTGCTTACAAATCCGAAATCAATTGGAACTGCGATTGCCATTCACGGACCTCCTGGTACGGGTAAAACCAGTTTGGTAAAAGAAGGTATTAGTAAAATTCTAAATAGACCCTTTGCTTTTATAGCTCTTGGAGGTGCTACAGACAGCAGTTTTCTTGAAGGTCATGGATATACATACGAAGGAAGCACATGGGGAAAAATAGTTCAAATTTTGATTGATAGCAAATGTATGAACCCTGTTATTTACTTTGACGAACTTGATAAGATAAGTGATACTCCGAGAGGTGAAGAAATCGCAGGAATATTAACTCACTTGACAGATACGACACAAAATAGTCAATTTCATGACAAATATTTTGCGGAGATAAACTTTGATTTGAGTAAGTGTTTATTTATATTCAGTTATAACGACGAGAGCAAGGTGAACCCTATTTTGAAAGACCGAATGTACAGAATCCAGACAAAGGGTTACAATCAAAAACAAAAAACAGTTATTGGAAAGAATTATTTGCTTCCAAAAATTCAAGAACAGGTTAGATTTAATGAGAAGGAAATAATCATTCCTGATGAGACAATTCATTATATTATCGAGAACCATTGTAACAAAGAAGATGGTGTAAGAAATTTGAAACGTTGTTTTGAAATAATATATACAAAGCTTAACTTGTATCGTTTAATGAAACCTGGCTCTAATTTGTTTGAAGAGGATATGTCTCTGAAAGTAGAATTCCCATTCACGGTAACAACTGAAATCGTGAATAAGTTGATAAAAATCGACAAGGGGAATGTTTCCGCACTATACAGCATGTATGTATAATTTATAAATTACAAAAAGGTTTAAACGTTGTTCTATAATCTATATTATATATAATAAAAAATGGATATTTATAATTTTTTATTATACAAAAAGAATTTGAATAGTAAATTGAGGTATAATGAAAGTATTCTAACTTCGTTCGATGAACTTCTGTATAAGTTGGATCATATTTTGAACGCAGATACTAGTAATGCTGATAAGATTATTCATGAAATCGTACAAATAAATGAAATTAAGCTTACATATATTTGTAAGAAAGATACGATAGAACAAGAAATCATTAAGTGCGATAACAAAATTTATAAATGTTGCAAACATGAATTCGTAGAAGATTATATTGACGTAACACCAGATATAAGTAAAAAAATTATTTATTGTACTATATGCGAACTATCAAAAAGAGATAATATTCCTTTAAGTAGGTTATAAAATTTATTATTTAAATGGCAAGATTTTACATTACAGTATCTGTGTTATGCCACCACATACCATCGCCCTTTTTCACGTCATATATAGCCCTGAACAAAGTATTTCGAGATAGAGGAATATTACACCTGTATTTATCAAGTGGATGAGGATTTGTTTTAAGTTGTGCGGATAATGCCTTTTTACTAACTTTTTGTTTTTGCTGGAATGCGTAATATGTAAACAATATTTGGAATGACAAATATGAGATGGGTACCAAATCTTTGTTGTTTTCTTGGAAATCTCTTAAAAATTCCGTTACAATTGCGAGACCAGAAATGTCTGCCATATCTTCGCCGACACCAATAGATGCGTCAAATTTAATACCATCTCTTGCAGCAAAATCCTCATATTGTTTTATGACATCATTCTGAATTGCCTTGAATTTTTTCTTATCTTCTGCGGTCCACCAATCGTGTAATTTTCCAGTTTCATCATATTGACTACCCCAATCATCAAAACCATGAGACATTTCATGACCGATTGTAAAACCAAGATGTGCCAAATTATATTCAATTCCTCTCTCATCCAAGTCAACAAATGGTTTTTGTATGTAGCCTAAATTGATATAAATTTTGTTTTTCGAAGGAGTGTATGAAGCATTTACAATATATGCTTGTGACCCAGCCATTTTAACAGGATATTGATTCCAATCCATCATAGGTATATCGATAACAGGTTTACCTTCTAGTTTTAAAAAATTCTCAAACCGCCAGGTATGTATTTTCATCATATTTTCATATAAACTTTTATTCCCATAATTAAGTTGAGGGTCTTCTCTCAAATTATCAGGTTTACCTATTATAAAATCAAAATGGTCTAACTTATTTAATGCGGCTTTTTTGGTAATCGGGGACATCCATTGGTTTCGCTGTATTATTCTCCTGTAAACAAGTTTCAAGTCATTACAGAATAATCTTACATATTCAATCGCTTCAGGATTTCCATACTTATCTACATACTGATTTGTTAAAAATGTATTAAAAGGAACGGACATGTATAGTGAAGCACTAACTGCATTAGTCTTATTTATGCCAAGTTGTCCTCTTTCAAATTTTCCTGAAAAACTAAAAGGTACGGTTTCCCATTTTCTGGTTATTCTTATTAATCTTCTTAACAATATGTAAATCCAATATGTTCTCCATTTTGCGGAATCCCAATTTTTTTCCATTAAATCTGTGCCGCATTTTAAATAATTCAAACTTGTTGTAATAAAAAATGGAGGTGTATTACTGAACCCCAACTCTTTACTAAATTCTTTCCAGTTGAACCCAAATTTAGTCATCGCATCATTTGCGGTAACTTTATTGTATGATGTTTCTGCCTTAGTTGTAAAATCATTACAACCTAGAGCGTTAAAAATTTCAACTTCAACGTCATACACGTCAGAACCATTAAAGCCGTGACCTTTACCAAGACACGTGTCAAATATTAAATTACATGTTTTTTTGAATTCATTTCTGTATTTTTTCTTATATTCTACGTCAGTGCCATCATCATAATAAATATTCAAATCTAGCGTAAAAAATGAATGGGCGCTTATAGAACATCTAAATGTATTAGGGTCTTTATCGTCAGGGTTTAAAGACCATACAAATGGAGCTCCTCCAGCAATCATCTCATCTTTATTAAAAAATGCTAGCATCTTCCACATATTTTTACTTTGTATCAAGTCGTCTATAGTTTTCACAGACTCTATTGCTAATTTTTTACTTTGGTCTATCGGGTTCATATTTACGACTGTAGTATAATAATTCTTAAGGTTTTTTGATAAAGTGTTATTATGGGTTTTAATATAATTTAAAATAAGCTCGTTAAGTTCGTGGTATACTTTATCTTGCGCTAATCTAAAATCGTCTACTTGTACTATATATTCTTGCTGTTTTTCAAGACTAACATTTTTTAACCATCCATAATTAATGTAATCATAAAAATCGTTATTTGGTTGAATATTCTTCGGTGCGAATCGTGCGGTAACTTCTTTTACAAACTGTCGTTTTTTTTCTTCGTTAGATTTTATCAATTGATTTTGTGGAATTGTTTTACTAAATTCTTCTTCAAACGGCTTAAAATTTACAGGACATTTTGTAACAAGTGATTTTGTTTTTACTAACATAGGGTTTCTTTTTGTGACATTCTGATTTGTCATTTTACGGCGTTGTGTTTTAACCATTTGTATATATATATATATAGATGGTTAAAAGTATTTATTTATTTATATAAATTGTGATATATTACGTACAAATTAGTATTCAGAGTAAGGAGCGTTATTACCTCCTCTCATAACCAAGTAGTTGTATTGGTCAGTTGTCATACACGCGCATCCAGTACTGGTTGAGAAAGTATTAGGACAACATTCTGGTTTAAATGGGGTGTTTGCAAACAGTAACATTTCACCTTCTGGTAAAGGGACCGGTTGGGGTTGACGATTTAAAATGTTTTGTACGCCTTGACTTAATGGTTTACCAGGAGTTACCGTTAAATTAGGCCTACTCCAAGAAGCAGTATCAACTTGGGTATTATTTGTTAAACTATATGCGGAAGATTCACCATAATTTGTGTTTGCGCCTGAAAACCCTTCTTTTTTAATAGTAGAATTTGATGTAGAAGAGGGTCCGGTTTGGGCCATATTATTACCTGTAACATTCTTTTTTGTGGGAGTTCCACTTTGCATTCCCTCCATTAATCCATGAAAATTACAACATCCTCCAACAGTATGGCCAACTATTATGAGATAAACAACGCCAATCAAAATTAAAATCTCGACATTTAACTTCAAACCTAATATTGAAATATCCATATTATACATATTTCATAGATAATAATTTTCCTTTACTTTTGTCTAAAAACATGTCAATCGAAGCATTATAATCATAAAATTTAATATTTCCAATGTTAAAAGTATTTTTATCTGTTAATAAATGATATAGTTTTTCTTTTTTAATTTCAAGTTCTTCTTTATAATTTAAAAAGTGACGTTCTTTGTCTAAATCAATTGTTTTAGTAACACTTATGTTTTTATCGCATATTATTAAATTAGGTCCTCCTGATATTTTTGTATTACCTAAAGTGAATGTATTTTGTTCGTGTAAGTCTAGTCCACTTATTTCAACTAAACCATATACATATTCTGTGTTAATAAGTATATCTCCAACTTTTATATCTTTAATAAGTTTACTGCTTCCATCTTTTAACTGGATAATTGTATTTTCTGTAAACCCGCCATCAAGAAACTTATGAATGTCTTTTCTCTCTTTTAATGTAAACGGTGACCTTTCAAAAATAGTATTTATATCTGTATCGCTTATTTCGTCCCAATCAGTAAAAATCTGACTATTAATTGTGATAAATTTTGAACTAGTATTTAAGCAGTATAAATAGGGTTCTTCATATAGACCAAATTTTTTAGAATCCGGATGGGCTGAAACCGGTATCCAATTTTCACAATGTTTAACAATATGTGAATCGGAGACTATAATATCATTTAAGATATACATATCTGAACCCTTGGTTTCAACCTTAAATTTGCCAGTAACCGAATTGTTATGCTCAAGAATGTCACCAACATTTATATCAATTATTTTCTTAACTGTTCCATCATTCATTGTAATTAATGTATTTTTATCAAAACATTTTACTTTGGGTATTGAAAGACTTGTTTGTACTTTAAGAACATCAACCATAAAGATAAGAATAATAGACATTGGAATAGCTATAGCTACAAAAATTGCGGTATTCGCAATTGCAGCACCCCATGTGAATGGTACTACCCAAAAAACCGCAATCATTATTGCTAAGGCAATTAAAATAGTAATAATAAACTGTGCTATTGCGCCCATTAATGATTTAAGAGTATAATAAGCACCAAATAATGTAAATAATCCTGCTGTCATTGAGCCTTGTATTTTGGCAAGGAAATCTTTCATACTGATAATAATTTGTTGCAGTGGTATCATCATATTCATTATTCTCCCCATTAATTCTTGTGCCATTGTTTTAAAAAAAACTCTTATTTTATCAAACATAGCTCTAACAGAATTTATAGCTTCTTTAATAGTATCTAGTACTTTTTTAATTGTATTAATAACAAATGTAATTGGTTCGACCATAGTTCCAGTGATTCCTGATAAAATATTTTGAGTACAATACGTAAAATTAGTCAAAGTGTAATCAGTGCTTGTTGTACCGTTTGGTTTTGTTACCCAACCAGCAAATGGAATTATGTATGGTTTACATCTTTGATTAGGCCAGTCATCTATAATAGGTTGAATGTTAATCATAGTAAAGCAATATGATACCAAAATGATTAACAAAATTGTAGTTATGATAAATAATAATACAGAAGCACCGTATTGGTCAAAATATGTTAATTTGTCATACATTTTTTCTATATTTTTTATTCCTGTTGTATTATCCATATATATAGTAAATGGATAATATTCATTTACTATATTTACATAATTAGATATCTAGACTAAAGCATATTATTTTTTACAAAATGGTCTTCCCAGTCCCAAAATTGTTCTGCCCCTATTTGTATTCTATTGTCCGTTGTAATTAGACAACTAAACCATTCTATCTGTACGTTAGTTTTTACTGCTTTTGTATAATTTTCAACTTTGATAAATGTATTTGTTTCCTTGTCAAATACTAAATGTGAGCCTGTAACATAAATATCTTCATTGTCAACACCCGATTTTGTAATTACATAAAGAGGAACAGGGTTTAATTTATTATCTATTTTCATTGTTGACTCAACTATTGAGCCATTTTCTAAAATATCTCCTAAATTAATGTCTTTCATAGCTACAATATTTCCGTTTTGTAATTTTATTTTTGTATTTGGATCAAAACATTTTCCTAATGCTCTGACAAGTTGACCGGTAGGACCTTTCCAGGCGCTGTTCATCGTTTTAATACTACCGTCCATAACATATATTAGGGTTACAAGTATGCCAATACATTTTCCAATTAAATCTTTAATACTAATTGTAATTTTTTGAAATTCTATAACTAAATTCAAAAACACGCCAAAGACTGATTGAATTATAGATGCTATAAATGTTCTAATTTTATCGAACATGGCTCTAACCATATTTATGTCATTCATAAATCCGCCAATGATGTTCGAAATAGAACTGGTAAGAAATGTGATAGGTTGTAACAAATAACCCATAAAATTAACCTGCATATTTTGAATACAATATACGAAATTGCTTTCCATATCGTCTGCAAGAGGCATATACATAGGATTACACCGATACAGAGGCCAATTTGCTTTTATATTTGCTAATTGACTAAAATAAAAAACACCAGCTATATATAGAGCAAAAGCAAGGTTTATATATAAAAAATTAATCCAATTTTTTCCTGATGGCATAACTTATATTAATAATATATAATTATTCATATAAATTTACAAATATTGTTTGTTAAATCTAAATTATTTTCTAGTGCGTCTTGTCTTTCTATTTTTTTTTGTTTTTATTCGGTTGCTTCGTTTATTTCTTTTGCTTCGTTTGCTTCGTTTGCTTCTAGATTTACCCCCGCTGGAACATCCCCACGACCAATCAGAATTGCCTCCCTTTCTCTTTTTCTTTCCGCCTTTAATAAGTGCGTTTGCATCCATCGACGCATTTTGAACTGATTGTGTGCTAGTTTGTGAATTTTGTTGTATTAATGCGTTAGGGTCTTGACCTTGTCCTCCTTGAGGAGTGTACTGCATTTGAAATTGTGGCACAGCAATATCACCTCCTTTCTTTTTTCTTCTACCACCTACTGCGGCACTTAAAGATGCTTGTTTTTGATTCATCAGATTCTGACTAGCTATTGCTGAATCTTTCGGATTACCTGCTTGCATACCTATCATTGTTGGTTGAGTTAAACCAGGCGCGGTAGTTGTTACTGTTGTTGACATTTATATTATATTTATAATATATTTTATTAGTTTAAATTAAAGATTATTTTTTCTTAATAATATAATAATATGGATGATAAACAGAGATTGCAACTACAAAATATGATTAAGGTAAACAATGTGGAAGACCAAACAGAATTTATACGCACCCTTAAACATAGTCAAATTCTAAGAAACGAAATTAACAATATGATTTTAATTAAAGCAAAATACAGAGGAGATGCTGAAAAAATTTCAAATGAATGTATGAACGAATCTAACTTTTTATTTACTTATTATACGGATATCTTTAACAAAGTAAAAAAGGACGAGATTGATATAAATTTGTTATATAAATTTTTAGACATTTTAAAAAAAATCGAGGATGGAGATTTAAATCAACACGACGGCTCATTTATGGTCGGCTCAATATTAAAAGAAATTTATGTCGACAGTGCTTTAAAAAAAGCTGAAAAGTTGGACGAACTAAATGAAAAAGCACCAGAGCCCAAGAAAGCAGAGGTTAAAATTTCTTGGAATCAATATAAAAAGATGAATAAATAACTCACTCATATTATAATTTTAATCTATTAATATTACAATATGAAGACAAAAAGGAGTAAAAATATAAAAACAAAAAATAACACCACAAAAAAAATGTATACAAAAGTGTACCCTTCATTAAAAAGTTTAAAGATAGGGTATCCACTATATGCGTCAAAGCTTTATGAAGGCTCAACAATTTTAGAATATAATAGAAACGAAGAATTAAAATACCATGATAACTGTTTAATGCAAAATTCGAGCTGGTTTGGTGATTTAAATGTAGCAAAAAGTTATAAAACACAAAACACACATATTTATAAATGGAAAGTAAATAAAATAACAAATTTGTTAAATATTACTAGGCTTAATAATAGTTTTATAAATAGTATTTTTACAAAAACAAAAATTAAATTAACACCTGCGATCAATTTAACAGACGCTCAATTTAATAAAATAGAATACATTCATCCTTATTTAAATATGTCGCCAAATGAAAAAGCATTATATGAATTTAAATTTTGTTTTGGTTTTATAACCGTTAAAGAACAGTATCAATTTATGAAATTTGTAAAATATTTAATAGAAAATAATTTTCTAGAAATTAAAACGAGAAAAGGCGACAGTATTTTAAAAAAAATAAACATAAAAATTGGATATTATAAGATTACGTCTTTAATGGGAAAAAAGGACAAGTTAAATAGATTGAGTTTTTATAGTTTTGATAAACACGCAATTATGAATTTATGTAAGATTGTTAATAATAAACAGTATAATATTTCGGGCGTGTATCAAAAAAACGACACGAGTTTTTGGTTTCCAAATTTATTAGTATATAAAATGAATATCCAAGAATATATTTTATTTAATCCGCATCATAATTTAGTTTATGATAAACTAATTGAATAACGTGTTAATATGTAAAAATAATATAAATATATCTTTATAAATTTATATAATTATGCCAAAAAAATATTCAACCACTACTACATTAGTAATCGTTGAATCGCCAGCAAAATGTAAAAAAATTGAAGACTATTTGGGTCCTGGTTATAAATGCATCGCAACTTACGGTCATTTACGTGAACTTTCTTCTCTCAAAAATATAGATATTAACAATAATTTTACACCGACTTATACCATTACTAATAACGCAATCAAACAAAAGCAAATAGAGTTTTTAAGAAAGGAAATTAAAAATGCGTATGAGGTAATATTAGCTTTAGATGGTGATAGAGAAGGAGAAAAAATTGCGTATTGCGTCGCACAAATTTTTAAATTAGATATAAATAAAACAAAGCGTATCACATTTAATGAAATAACAGAGGCCGCAATTCAGCAGGCCATAAAAAATCCAAGAACAATAGATATGAATATAGTAAATGCTCAACAAGCGCGGCAAATTTTAGATGTACTTGTTGGATTCAAAGTTTCACCGATGCTCTGGAAGTTCATATCGAGCCCAAAAGGAAAAGAATATTCTTTGAGTGCGGGTAGATGTCAAACACCTGCGTTAAAACTTATATATGATAACCAAAAAGACATTAATGAACATGACGAGAGAAAAGTATATAATACAACTGGTTATTTTACAAATTCTAATATAGTGTTTGAACTAAATAAACAGTTTGAAACAGATGATGAAGTTACTGATTTTTTAGATGGTTCCGCAGATTTCTCTCATATTTATACTTGTTCTCAACCTGTAAAGATATTTAAACAACAACCAGAGCCTTTTACAACCAGTAAACTGCAACAAGTTGCGAGTAATGAGCTACATTACGCACCAAAAGAAACTATGAGAATTTGTCAAACCCTGTATGAAGGTGGTTTTATAACATATATGCGAACAGATTCGAAAATATATAGCAATGATTTTATTGACTCTACGAAACAATATATCATAAAAAATTATGATGCGAAATATATAAATGAAAATATAAACAGTATGAATACTGGATTAAGTTTGGTAAAAGAAACTGCTAAAAAACCACAACCGAAAACTGATAAGCCGCCTCCACAGGAAGCACACGAAGCTATAAGACCTACTGATATTTCTCTCGTTGAACTTCCAGAAGGACTAGATAACAAGGAAAGAAGAATGTATAAATTGATTTGGGAAAACACATTAGAAAGTTGTATGGCAGTTGCATCTTTTTATTCAGTTAAAGCGACAATTACAGCATTTCAAAACACGAATTTTGGATATTCTAGCGAGTTAATAGACTTTCCTGGATGGAAAATTGTAAAAAAAAAGTATTCCACAGATAATAAAGAATATCAATATCTTCAAACCATAAAGCAAAATTCAATAATACCTTATAAAAAGATAAGTTCAAAGGTTACAATCAAAGGTTTGAAACAGCATTACACAGAGGCAAGATTGATTCAGCTATTGGAGGAAAAGGGAATAGGTAGGCCATCTACTTTTTCTTCTCTCGTTGACAAAATTCAGGAAAGAGGATATGTTAAAAAGGAAGACATTAAAGGGCGCGAATTGAGTTGTACAGATTTTGAATTAGAAAATGGTGAAATATTTGAAATTGAAACCAAGAGAGAATTTGGTAACGAAAAAGGGAAATTAGTAATTCAACCGCTCGGGTCAATTGTTATAGATTTTTTAGACAAATATTTCGCAGGATTGTTTAATTATGAGTATACTAAATTAATGGAAGATGAATTAGATAAAATCGCAAAAGGTGATATAACGTGGTTTAATCTTTGTGAAAATTGTAACAATCAAATTGATTTATTAATAGATGGTTTAAAAGACGAAACAAAAATAGAAATAAAATTAGATGAAAACAACACCTATATAGTAGGTAAATATGGACCAGTTGTTAAATTTACAGAAATAATTGATGGCAAAGAAGCGATTAAATTTAAGCCTATTAAAAAGGATATAGACATTCATAAAATAGAAAATGGTGAATATACTGTTGAAGATATAGTAGAGGCTATAGTAGAGACAACTAAAACCACTACACCCTCAAAAAGTCAAAACATTTTAGGTACACATGAAGGAAATGATGTAATATTAAAAAAAGGGAAGTTTGGAATTTACATTTCTTGGGGAGAAAATTCAAAGAATTTGAAAGAACTAGGAAATAGACCAATTGAGAATATAACATTTGAGGAAGTAAAAAAGTATTTAGATGATGGTAATAAAAATATAAGGGAAATAAATTCCAGTACATCAATAAGAAAAGGTCCAAAAGGAGACTATATATTTTATAAGACGACAAAAATGAAGAAACCAAAGTTCTTTGATTTAAAGAATTTTAACAGTGATGTTAAAGAAGACTATAAAATATGTGATATAACTATTTTAAAGTCTTGGATAAAAGAAAAATATGACATCTAACAACGAGGACTACGCATTCGTTGTAAAATTTACGACGTTGACTTTCCGATTAATCATATTTAGAAGCGTAGTAAATTCTAAAGTAAATGAGTAATTAAACGCACCAAAATTTACTAATTGATTATTATGATATCTTAATCTGATGCTTAATTTTCTTATTTTGTCTGCTGGCGGATCGTAAAATTTATATGGTAAAGAATTTCTATCAAACCATTGCGTAACCGGGGTTGTTGGAACTGCTATTTTTGCGAATGCGGAGTTTACAACACCATTAGTTGTATTTGGACGAGTATATGTAAATTCGCTAGGGTTATATGGAACAGTTTCGTCTAAACAATTTTGTCCTTCTATTTCCATATAAAAATGTGAATAACCCATTAAGTTAATTTTATAATCAGCTTCTACAAAATAAACAAATGAGCCTGTGAGCGCAGGAGAGGGCAATAACCAATAACCATTATCGCCTGGAAAAACATCTCCATAGTAAAACCTAGGAGTATAATTGACTTCGGTACCATCAATAATTTTATACCCTTTGTTAGCAGTAATATTACATCTACTTAGACCTAAATTACAAGGCAACCCCCACGATGCGAATTCTTTGTATGCCGATCTAACGCCACATAAAATATTAGGAGTTAGCGCATTGTATACCGCAGTAAATTCGTTGGTTAAAATAAAACCATCCGATGTATTACCAAACCAAAATTTTTGTCCAACATCGTTATAAACTATTACAAACCGTTTATACTGTCCTAAAACAATAAATTCCTCTTTCATGTTTTCCCAAAAGGACGATGGTCTTGTTGGATCTGATGGAGAAATTATTTGTTTATTAAAGTAGTCTAATATGTAATTACTTACAGATTCATTAAATTTATTGGTAAGTGTTGTAGCCATTTGTTCTGGATTATAAAACCCATCTTCAATTATAATAACATAATTCTGATCAAATAAATACAACGCCTCAAATATAGAAGAGGCAAGGTCATTATTTACTGCGTTTTCGTTAGGATTATAAGGCATATTGATTTTAAATGTCATTATGACGTTTTCATTTAATACAGAAAAAGTATTATAATTAGCAGGAAACGTCCAATCCGTAAGTGCTAATTTATAAACATTATTAATATCTTCTGGTAATTCTATTTCAAAGAGACTAGAATTTGGAAACCTTACCATATCTCTATCTTCAGAATGGATGGATACATATTTTTTATATACATAATATGTATCTGCGTTTTGTATGATAGGATGATTTGTTGAAACATTAAGGTTTTGATTAAACTGTGGTGAATTATTGCCAAAATGAAAACCATCAGAACTTCTATTCATTATTTATATACTAATAATATTTTTATTATTTAAATATTAATATATTAATTAATTATAAAATGTCGGCAACAATAAACAACTATGGTGGTAAATATCCAAACAATACACAAAATGTTAAACAGTTTTATACTGGTACTCCAGGACAGATATGGACGTTTAAACCAAATGCTGTAACAGTGAATGGCGTTGTTAATAATATTATTCTGCCAACTACAAAAACGGACGTATTGATTCAAAAAGATTTAATAGTAGAAGGCGCTATTTTAAACCCTTCTGATATAACATTGAAAAAAAATGTGAAGGAACTTGTGAATAATGAAATTTTGAATTTAAATCCAGTTGAATTCAATTTTAAGTCAGATGAATCTCAAAAAAAACATTTTGGGTTTATAGCACAAGAAATGGAAAAAATATTTCCGGATTTAGTATCTAAGGAAGAATTTGGTTATAAAACCGTAAACTATATTGAATTAATTCCTCTTATGTTATCAAAAATGAAACAAATGCAAACCGAAATTGATTCATTAAAGGAAAAATTGTCTTAAAATAAGTAATATGTAAATATAAATATATTGTTTATTTATATATATAATATGAAAGATTGGTACGCGGGTATTTATAAAGCATTAATAATGGCAAGTGTAATAGGATTTATTATTAGTTTTTTTTCGCAAGGCAGCGTGTCGTATGGGGCTATGTTAGCAGGATATTCAGTATTAGTATTAGGTATAATGATGATATTATTAATTTTATTTACTAAATTATTTGAAACAACTCAAAACCAGTCAACATTTCAGATAATATGGTCGATTTTTATGACAAGTGGACCTTTTTTATTGATGCTTAGTGTAATAGGGTTTGTATTATATTTAATAATTAAATACAAAGACCCGATTAATGACAACCATGTTTCAGAAAATTATCATACATTTAGCAATATAACAATTATTTTGTTGCTACTTCAGATATACATGGTTTATACTAATATTACGACAAAAGAATTTGAAGCAAATGGTAAAATACCAAAAGTAACATCTAGTATAATATATTTATTAGGTGTATTAACTGCGATGTGTTCAATGATTATGTATATTATATTAAAGTTCTTTAGAACAGATGGTTAGTTATTGATTTTAATAAATTTGTATGTTAGTCCATAATTAGTTGGTGTCTCCCAAATACCAGATATTTTTAATATAAAAGAACAACATGTTTTGTTACTTATTTCGCAAAACAATTTAATATTACCGTTTTTAAGTTGTTCGTTAATTTTAAATTGAGGTACTTTATTTTTAATTTCTAGTTTTTTCAATAGGCTGTCCTCAATTATTTTCAGCGAGTCAATAATTTCCTTATGTGTACCAGTATTAAACATACATCTATATTTGTTATAATACTTTTCACAAAATATATCATTTAATGTAATATGTAAATATATTCCATTTAACATAAAATTTTCGGTGGAATATAGTATTCTGATAAAGGTGCCCTCATTCATAATATTATTTTTAATTGGCTCGAAAAAATAAACGTTATTTTCATCGTATTGTTCTATATTTTTTACAATATTCATATCACTATATTATCGTTTTGTTTTTAAGTAAATAAGATTGTTTAATTTTAATTATATGTTTTAAGTTTTAAAATTAAATAAAGAGTGTTTCATTATTATATTAATAATGAAATTTTATGAAACTCATTTCGAAGAATATATATCTGAGAATAATAGAGAAAATTTACATCCGAAATTGGATAAATTATATGCAAAATTTCCAAAATCGCTACAACAGTTGAAGAATTTAATTTTTTTTGGTCCAAGTGGAACCGGAAAATATACTCAAATGTTAAAGTCAATAAAAAAGTATAGTCCTACAGAATTAAAATATGAGAAAAAAATTAGTATAACTTATAATAAACAGCAATATTTCTTTAAAATAAGTGATATTCATTATGAAATTGATATGTCTCTCTTAGGGTGTAATTCTAAACTATTTTGGCATGAAATTTATCAACAGATAATTGATATTGTCTCTGCAAAATCAGACAAGTCTGGTATAGTTGTTTGTAAATATTTTCATGAAATACATAGTGAATTGTTAGATAACTTTTATAGTTATATGCAACAAAACAATTCAATATCGGTGGATTTAACATTTATTATAATTACAGAAGAGTTGAGTTTTATACCAGATAATATCTTAAATTGTTGTGAAGTCATTAATATACAAAGACCTACAAAAATAGCTTATACTAAATGTATAAAAAACAAATTACCTAACAATATTAAGTTAGAAAATATTACAAATATTAAAATGCTTCATTTATATGACGAGGATTTAATGTTACAGTATAAAATAATTTGTAATAAGATAATTCGGAATATGATTAATATAAACGATTTACAATTTTTGAAATTTAGAGATATATTATATGATATATTTATTTATAATTTAGATATAACAGATTGTATATGGTATATCATTTCTTGTCTTGTAGAAGAAAAAAAACTTAATGACTGTCATTTACCATCGGTTTTGCTAAAGACTTATGGGTTCTTTCAATATTATAATAATAATTATAGACCAATATATCATCTTGAGAGTTATTTATTTTATTTAACAAAACAAATACATGGGTTTTAGACAAACAATTCTAACCACGCCAAGGGAATGGTCGTTTAACATTTGTATTAATTAAATTGCGATTATAAAAATTATATCCTTTTAAGTAACGACTCATCGGAGATATAACTGTATTATTTGCTTGCGAAACAAACGCAAAATTGTTATAAGTATTTGGAATACCTCTACGATAGAATATAGCGCTCGTATGAATTGCCATTTATGTAATATACGAATAAATTAGTTTAATAAAAAATAATAATTTTATTACTTAAAGTTTAGATTTCATATAAAATATGAATTATAAAGACGCATTTTGTGTACTAGAAATAGATATAGATAACGTAGAGTTTAAAGATATTACATTGGTTTACTTAAAAAAGAAATACCACAAATTAGCACTTCAGAACCACCCAGATAAAAATGGTAACACACAAGCATCTAACGAAAAATTTAAAACAATAAACGAAGCATATGATTTTTTAAAGAGAGAAATTGGACATTTAAACCATGACACATTTGATGATAAAAAGGATACGGAACCGTCGTCCTCATTATATTTTGAAATACTACAAATATTTATGAGAAGTATGATGGAGAGCAAATATAATGATATAATATCACAGTTAGTGAATGATATTGTAATGGGATGTAAAAAAATATCATTAAAGCTGTTTGATAATTTAGATAAAGATATGTCAGTTGGTGTGTATGTTTTTCTCTCTAAATATCGGTTTGTTCTTCATTTGGATGAAAATATTTTAGAAGAAATAAGAAAAATAGTTATACAAAAGTATGGAAATGTTGAAATATATAAATTAAATCCAAGCATTACCGATTTATTAAATAACAACCTTTACAAATTATATGTAGACGAACAGTTATATTTAGTACCATTATGGTTCAATGAACTTTATTTTGATGGTTCTGGAAATGAAATAATAGTATTATGTGAGCCAGAATTGGATGAAAATGTAAAAATAGACGATGATAATAATATTTATATTGACATACAGTATTTCTCTCCATCAGATACCCTATTTGAGTTCTTAAAAAACAATAATGATATTACATTTAATTTAGGCGACAAAAAATTTAGCATACCGTTATCCAATTTATTTATGAAAAAAGAACAGGTTTATAGAATTAAAAATGAAGGTCTATCAAAAGTGAATGATGATATTTATAATGTTACTGAAAAAGCAGATATTATTGTCAAGATTACAATTATATAACAAGTATTTTAATTTATAGTAAATAATTATAAATTAAAATTATAATGATTTTATTATCTTTTAGCGGATAATAGTTAAATATTCATCAAAACCAGACAGAGATTTACATATGTTTATGTTTGTTATTTTTCTCTCTAAATACTTGCCTAATTCATCAATTTCAGTTAAAGTTATAGACCTACCGTAAGACATTTTATTATTTCCTATAATGGTTCTAATTATATTAGAAGGGATAACCAAACTATCATGAAACGATGTATATACTAACATAACACATCCATTAGGGTTTGCTTTGAAATATTTTTTTAGTATTTTTTTTGAGTTAGGAATAACCATATACGATTGAACCATTAATAACAAATCAAACTCCTTTAATTCATTTGTTGTAAAATCGCAAATATCCTTTACAAAAAAATCAACATAATCGCATTTCTGTTTAGAATATTCAATGCTAGGTTCATCAATATCTATACAAGTATATTTGTTATTTCGTTTGGTTAGAATATCTTTGTGTTTAGAATAGAATACACCTCCACCGCTTCCCACCTCTAATATATTCTGGTTATTTGGTAGTAAGTTTAAAATATAATCATAATATTTGTAAGTTTCAAGGTCGTAATATTTAACCCATTTTTGTTTATCATCCTTTTGAATTGATAAAATTTTTATAATATCCATTATATTATAACAATATACAATAGTTATTCTCTAATTATAAATCAATAAAAAAAACTCTATATTTTAAATGTTTAAAGGTTAATTAAATTAAATTTGTTCTACTAAATCTACGGCTCGGCCTTCTTCTTGGTAATAACACGCTTCTTTTTAGGCTCTTCTGTTGCTACTGCTACTGCTGCTGCTACTGGAACCTCTGTTTTTACCGGTTCAGGCACGGGTACGACAATAGGCTCTGGCTTTCGTACTACTTCGATCTCTTCTTCCTCATCATCACTATCTTCGACCATAGCACTTACACCTCCATCCGGGTCTACAATAACATCTACAGGTAGTTCCATTGTTCTCAACTTTTCCCTATCTGCGGCTTTAGGTTTAAGAAGGCATTGACCTTCCATACTGTTCTTCGGCTTCTGAACGATGGATTGCTTCAAATTCCAAGTAATCGATACCTTACCGTTCACAAACCAAAGACCGCCGCATTGAATCAAACAAATAACATGAGTCTTTGGCTTAATAAATTCTAGAGGAGACAAATGACTATTAGTCTTGCCATTCACATACAAAGGCTCTCCTTCTTCGTCGTAAATTTCAGACTTCCAACTTCCGCTCCAGCAAGGAATCTTAACGGTCAAAGTTGGTGCTTTAGAAGTATCGGGCTCTTGAGTCCCCTTAATCTTGGGATGTCGTAGTAGCACATTGAACTTTTCATCCATTACTTCAGGACTAGTAATGGTCTTGCCGAACCATTCCTTGGAATAAGTCATAGCATCAGCCTTTACCTTTGCTTCTAGAGCGCGCATAGATTTTAGAAATGCCTCTCCATCTGCGTTAGGATATTCAGAATTCGGAAACTGAAGACTCATCGTCCACTTTCCAGTAGTATTACCCTGTTGGTCCTTACCTTCCTGTGCGCCCCATGTTAGCAACAGAGGTGTCGAAATAGTTAGAGATTCTCGAGTATTTTTATTATAAAGGTTAACCACTTTTCCTCCAGAGGCATGAGCCTTCGGAGCAGAGTATGAAAACACATTGGTATTGATTTGAGTTCCGTCGATGATTGAGTCAGCCATTGTATACGAGTATGATTTATATACTTGGGTTACCTTTAAATCAATTTTTTTTTTAAATATAAATGATATTGTGAGCAGGCGCTTACAGATCGTTACGAGTTATCGTAACATAATATATTTAATTATATCAAAACAATTCAAAAAGAAAAATATAATTATAATATATGAGTATCTTTTTGAACAAAAATAAAACAAATAACCTGTCAACAGAGGAGTTCATGAATATTATATTGAATAAATCAGAACAGTTTATTCCGATTGTAAAGAAACCAATAAGAATATCCGATGATGAAATTAGTATTCCAACTATAAAAAATTATGACGATATTGTGAAGTATAATTATAATGTCCCACAATTAAAATCAATAGCAAAACATTATAAATTAAAAATCGGTGGAAATAAAAATCAGCTTGTAAATAGAATTTTTTCTTTTCTTTATTTGTCATCGTATTTAATTAAAATTCAAAAAATCGTTAGAGGAGTTATTCAAAGAACATTTAATATGTTGCATGGTCCAGCATATATGAACCGCAAATTGTGCACCAATCACGCCGATTTTGTTACAATGGAACCACTCGATGAGATTAAATTCAATCAATTTATAAGCTTTAAAGACGTTGATGGCTTTATTTATGGATTTGATATAGTTTCTATATATAATTTATTTTCTAAAAGCGGGAGTGAAATAAAGAATCCATATAATCGCGCAATTATTCCAGCATATGTTTTAAAAAATATTAAAATACTGCTACAATTAAGCAAGATTTTGAAACAAAAATTATGTTTACAAAATGAAGATGATAATCTGGTTTTTTCATTAGAAAAGACAGTTGAATTAAGAGCATTATCACTTTTTCAAAATATTGACGCATTGGGAAACTATAGCGATCCACAGTGGTTTCTCTCTTTACCAAGAGTTAAGATAATAAGATTTGTGAGAGAACTTGGAGATATTTGGAATTATAGAGCACAATTATCCACAGAAACAAAAATAAATATATGTCCGCCTGTGGGTGACCCCTTTAGGAATTTAAGTTTAGCATATCTTCATACAGAAACAAATATGAGTAATGTTCAAAAGGCAGTTCTTGAAGTTTTAGAAAAAATAGTTAATACAGGTGTTAATGTCGATAGTAAATCTTTAGGCTCTTATTATGTTTTAGGAGCTTTAACTTTAGTTAATGAAAGTACCGCTACAGCTCTTCCTTGGCTTTATCAATCAGTGAGTTATTTTTAAAAGGACCGAAGGGTTTTATTTAGGAAGCATTACCATATTATCGTAACAATATATATTATTTGCGTTAAATCACTTAAAAAGTAAATGTTTAGGTATAGTATAATAAGATGGCTAGAACCAAGACTACTAAATCTGTTGAGACCGCTGCTCCCGTTGTTGTTGAATCTGTTGTTGCTGCTACCGCGCCGGTCGCTGCTTCCGCTCCTGTTGTGAAGAAATCCGCTAAAAAGGCCAAGCCTGTTGTTGCTGCTCCCGCAGTTTCTGCTTCTCCTGTTGTAGATGAGACTGTTGTTGAGTCTGCTGAAGGCGAGGCTCCTATTGCCGAGCAATCTGTTGAATTCCTTGCCAAGCTCCAACAGCTCGGTGTTCTCATCTCATCCTTGAAGGCTGAGTACAGAACCCTTGAGAAGAAGTGGACTCGTGAGCTCAAGACCGCACAGAAGCAATCCTCCAAGCGCAAGCGCAAGGCTGGTAACCGTGCTCCTTCTGGGTTTGTGAAGCCCACCAGAATTTCTGATGAGCTTGCCAAGTTCCTTGAGAAGCCCTCTGGATCAGAGATGGCTCGCACTGAAGTCACCCGCGAGATTAACACTTATATCCGCGCGCACAACCTCCAGGACAAGGAAAATGGACGCAAGATTAACCCTGATACCAAACTTGCAACCCTTTTGAAGCTCAAGAAGAGCGACGAGCTCACTTATTTCAATCTTCAGCGATACATGTCTCCTCACTTCGCCAAGGCTAACAAGGATGTAGCCGCTACTGTTTAAATATAAAATAAAATAAAATAAAAATTATCTAGTCCACGCGGACTAAATAATTTATAGTATCAAAAATTGAAATACTAATACTAATAATGATAATTTTTGTGTTTTTAAATATATTTAGATATAATATAATGGGAGACGATCTAGTGCTTTATAAAAAAAATAGGATTTCAGAACTTAACACATCTTATTCTATTAATTTATCCGTATTAAACTCTACTTTAAATAGTTCTATTAAAAATATTCAAAGCGATAAAAGATTACATTCACAAATAAAACAAGCACGAATTAATAGTTTAATATCAAAATACTTTAGTAATGTTAACGCGTTGAAAATTAAATTAAACAATGATATTTTATCTGTGAATAATTATACACCTAAAAAAGTGACATTTGCTAAAAACAAAAAGGCCCTTCTTGTTGGTATTAATTATACCGGTACACAAAACGAATTATTTGGATGTATAAATGATGTGAATTCAATTAAAGAAAGAATAAATAACGAAGGCTTCACAACAATTAATACCCTTACTGATTTAACAGTAAAGAAACCAACAAGAGAGAATATTCTTGATGAATTTAAAAAACTTCTTGTTAACTCGGAATCAGGAGATTTGTTATTTTTTTTATATAGTGGGCACGGTTCATATGTTTTAGATAAAAATGGGGATGAAAAAGATGGGTATGATGAATTGTTAGTTTCTTGTGATTTACAAGGAATAACAGACGATGATTTTAAAATACTTATTTTACAATATTTAAAAAAGGACGTAACCTTATTCGCTATGTTTGATTGCTGCCATAGCGGAACAATTTTAGACCTTAAATATCAATTTTTAGATAGTTTAAATTATGACAAATATACCGAAAATGATAAAAATATTGAAACATTAGGTAATGTCTATATGATCAGTGGATGTACCGATAAACAAACAAGCGCAGACGCATTTATTAATAATAAATCACAAGGCGCGATGACGTGGTCTTTATTAGAGAGTTTAAAAACTTCACAACCTAAATCCTGGAGAGAATTGGTGAAGTCTATGCGTGGGTTATTAAAAACATCTAAATACGAACAAATCCCTCAGTTTTCGTCTGGCACTTTTGTGGATATCGATTCACAAGTCTTTATATAATCCACCCAGCTCTCTTTTTTCGACACAGTTTCAAAATCATCTACACTATCATCATCGTCGTCATATAAATTAAGCGCAATACTTATTTGAGGTCCGGATAAATGCGGCTGGTATTTTACCACCGTTTCAATTGTTATTGCCTCATCATCTTTTGAAAACTGATAATTTTTATTTAAAATATAACGCACAACAAATGTTACGTCTAGAGTTTGAGTTTTCAAGATATCAATCAATTTAACCGCATAAATATTGTCTTTTAATGTTTGTCTATCATATTTATTATTATATAAATCAATCATTTATAGAATAATATATTATTTTACTTTAAATCAAAAAAAAATTTCTTTATTATTTATTTATCCTCACTAAAGATAAACCCATCTGTTTTTAAAATCTCTCTTAATTCTGTCTTTACAATGTTAGTATTTATAATTTTTATGTTTTCAAAATTTGTAAGTGCGTTTTCCTTTTTGGTTATGTCAAAAATATCGTATATTTTTTTCAGAATATCATAATCGGTAATATAATTTGTTTTTTCAATTAACCAGTCATAGAATTCTATTTTTGATTTCTCTTTGTGATATTTTTTAAAGTATGATAGTGTTTTATAAAGTGTCGGAGCGTTTTTTGACTCATCTATGTTATAATTATAATCTGTACCAGATAATACACATATTTCTCTTAATTCTTTTTGTGTAATACCCAAATGATCTAAAATAGATTTCGTATCATATAAAACCATGGTATGATTAAGTAAACTTAAATATCTAATTACCCGCGTACAACCATATACAAACATATCCATGTCTTCGCTTAAACAAGCCCATACTTTATTTTTTAGAACAAGTAATGCGCATATTTCATCTGCTTCGCCTGGTGCGTCATAATAAGTAGCACCATATGCCCTGATTAATTTTTTTACGTTATCGATATCAGATTTGTGAATACACACAAATTTCTTTTTCAGCATGTCCATGTTATTAATAATATCTTGTTTTTCAATGTCATCCATTACATTATTTGCTATTTGAGATTTTAATTTGTTATATTCTTTTTCTGCCTCTTTTTTATCATCTTTGCGTTTTTGAAGTAGTTCTTTTTTTTCAGTAGGCGGTTTACCGTCAAATATAAAGATTGGAATTATACTATAATGACGAAATACAGATAGCATTAGATAAATATTCTCTATTAAACTATCTTCAGCAGTATATTTATATATATAAATACTTATGTCTACAACTATCTTCTTGCCAGATATTTCTGATATTGACATAAATTTTATTGAATCGTTGGCCTCTTCTTTTAAAAATTTGTTTAAATTCTTGATACCCATTTTTTGTTTGTTTTTAGTTTATTTATTGTTTAGTCATACTACAGTTTAAAAAACTCAATTTTATATTATTTAAATAATTAAAATAAAATTGAACGATGATTTTGAACGTATGATATGGTCATAAAACACAAAAGATGAATACTAGAACTCAAACTAAATACAAAAATAGTGCGAAGTATGTTGTTGAAATTGATTTCGATGATGCTAGCGCTGCTTGGAAAGCAAAGTAAAACCCACCTAACCTAATTCACATAAAGTCATACGAAGGTTTTTTGACAAATACTCTTTGTTTACAAATTTTTTATCTTTACAAAGTTTCATAAAATCTTGCGTTTTACCCACACCATCAAGCATAGACTGTGTTTTATAGTTTTTTTCAATCAGTCTACAAAATCTTGTTTGGTTTGGTAATGTTTTTTTAAACTGTAAGAGAGAAAAATTATTATCTTTACACCAATTTAAAAAACCCTGGTAGTTATTTATTAATATTGTTTTGATAACATAATAGGAAAGAATGTTAGATTTTTCCTTATATAATGTCTCTCTTTTCATTTTACTATGAATGTTTTTAGAATATAAATCTTTGTACGTTAATCCCATAAAATTTAAAACCTTATTCATTTGAAAAAAACTATATGTTATCTCCAAACTTATAAAATTTTCAAAATTAGAGTGAAATTCGTCTATATTATTTTTGTTTTTCAATATAGTAAAGCTACAGAATAAAGCATTCATTATTTCCGCCCAAGTTTCTGTGTATGATTCATATAAATTAACATTTGAGCTCACTGGGAAAATGGTTAAAATGTGTCTTGTGGACTCATTGGTATTCATGTCTGAAAAATCTAACCCAAAATTATGAATTGTTTCATGTATAAAAACCTTAAACCATTCTTCTTTACGAAATACAACAATTTCCGAATCCTTTGGACACGTAGTTGTAAACGCGGTATTTACATGTATTTCATCTAAAATAGAAACACACGAATCCGGTAACGTTTTTGTCAGCGACGTAAAATAAAAATAAACTACCAAATTTTTAGAACATTGTTTTGATGAGTACTCGTTTAAAATATATAACCAAATGATAATATTATCAACATAGTTATTATAAATATCAACTTTTAGGTTGGTTGCGTCCTCATCTGTTATAAAAATTAGTCTAATATTTCTATCAAAGAGAGAAAAAGTATACGATATTTCAGATATACTTGTTTCATCTATATGATTTCTTACTTCTTCAGGAAAGCTATTCGCATTAAAATTATTGGGTTTTGTTATCTCAACAGAAGTTTTGATTTTTTTTATGGTTATATTATAAAAATTACGGTTTGATTGTTTTAATGATGATAAATAGTTATATGATTCAAGTATATCATTATATAGTTGACGTATAATTACATCAGTTTTCTTAGTTGGTATTACGTGATTTACATGGTTATTTTTTATTAAAAACGACATTAACAATTTACTACATTTTGTTATTTTCATTCTTATAATAGTATGCTATTAGTTTATTTTTAAATATGTGTAAATGATAATTTAGTTTTTAATTGTCTTAATATTTTAATCTGTTTAATTATTATATGAGTTCGTTTGTAATCATTATTTTAGCAATTATTTTATTAGCTTTAATAATATTAAATAATATAAAAATAGTCAGCACTGGAAACGGTACCACCGCTAACTGCACCCAAACTGCTTTTGGGTGTTGTCCAAATGGGGTTGATTCAAAAATAAATTTTTATGGCACAAATTGTCCAGCATATAATCCCGGTCCAGGATATTTACCTGGACCTGGACCTAGACCTCCTGGACCCCCTGGACCTGGACCCCCTGGACCTGGACCTCCTGGACCTGGTCCCATACCTCCGAAACCAATAGGCGGTTGTGCAGGTACTCGTTATGGTTGTTGTGCGAATAATCTAACACCAAAAATAAACGCCCAAGGAAGTAATTGTGTTATAAATCAATAATTATATTATTTACTAATATAAAATGTCTTTAGTAGAAGAAAATAAAACAGACGTTGCCGAATTAACAGTTGTTGATACTAATTTAGAAGTAAAAATGATTCTTGAAACATTAGTAGCTTATGAGTCTAAAAGAAAGCTTAATATACAGTTGGATGAAAAAACGCAAGCCATAATAAATAAAGTATTAAAAATATCACCCGGATTTTTAAACGAAATTGAAACCGTCTTCATAGAAATTGTGAAGGATAACAAAATTGACTCAAATGATATTCCAAATCTTATTGTATTAGTTCAAAAACTTTACGAGTTGATTTACAAAGCGAAAGATATTCGTCTAGACAGCGAAAAAACAGCAAAGGCGTGCGGAACAGTATTAAAATTTACGGTTCATAAACTAGTTGAAGAGAGAAAAATAAAGATAGATGAAGCAAATCAAGATGCGTTTTTTGCACTTACAGACAAATTGATTGACTCGTGTGTCAGTTTATTAAGTTTTCCAAAATTAGTTAAAGGCGCTGGTTGCCTAAAAAAAATAGTTGGGTTGTAATCATATTTATATTTCAGTATAATTATAAATATGGTTTTAGGATTAAACATCATTGCGTTTAATTTTGTCACGTATTATCATTAAATCATCAAACACTATTGGTGGAGAACCACGACTATGATGGGTTAGTTTCGCGTTTCCAGTTGCTGCTAATAATTTTTTTAAATCGTCATCTTGTGTGAATTTCGCATACTGGGCAGTATACATTTCTTGTTTATGTCTTTTTCCAAAGAAATCAGGGTCTATCGTGACTTCAATAGGTCGGATAAGTTTTCCCTTATATTTTCCGGTTTTACCTCCAGCAGATTTTGCCATTGCGGCGTCTTTTGAAAGGTCGGTACCTGAATCAAGCGAGAAACTTAAATAGAATTCAGGATGAGTCTTCTTAAATTTAGAGCCTTGATAATAGTGTTCTACACTAGCCCACTGATGATTATCTATTGTAATTGGTTTACCTATCCAAAAGTTGGAAAGTTTTTTACGCCATTCAGGTATAGTCGCTAACTCTGTATATTCTTTCAACTTCTCGTTTGGTATTTTCTCTCCAGCTCCTTTTCCAGGTAAAGGTTTTCCATTTGATTTCGAATAAAACAAAAACACAATATCGTCGTCATATAATCCTCTAAGTTTAGCCTCACTTAAGTCATCATAGTGAGTATCAGTATCTTTCGGTATATTATTCCCCTTAAGAGTCGAATCTTTAAATTTTTTAAAATCAGGAATAATTGAAAATGGTCCTGACATATCTGTGCCTTGTAAACACTTTTCCGCTATCATTTTTTTAATATCATAAGGTATTTCACTGAATTTAAAAATCATTTTTTTTTTATATCCTACTGTTTTATAATGGTTTCCATTGTAGTCAATAATAATATAAAATTCAGGATTAAATATCCCTTTATTTTGTAAAATGACGTCGTTTAATTGTCCACATTGTAAAACATTATTGGTATCACCATTTTTATACGCTTCGCTAGACAAAATAATAAATTTTACATTTAGAATTCTCTCTAGTGTAGATATAGACCACGTATCCGCCCAATAATCAGACTTTTTAATTTTACTCTTGAATTTTTCAAGTGTATCAATACCCTTCATAAACTTGAATTCTTTCAATATTTCAGATGTTATTTTCTTCTCATGAACCAATTTATCATGATGAGACTTTATCTCTTTCGCGTGTTCCATAAGCACTTTTTGTTCGTTTCTATCTAACACATTCGCAAATTTTTGTTTTATAGAAATATAGTCGGCTTCTAATTGTTTTATGTCATTAGTATCCTTTAAAATAGCTATATTATACATATCATATTGTTCCTTATAATGTAAAAAAATATCCTCTGTTGCCTGGTCGGCTAATTTTTTTCGCAATTTATTAACAGACGTTTGTTGGGCTATATTAGAAAAAGCATCTCTTATTGTTGCAAAAAAGCAGTCGCCTCCACCTTCATTATCTATTATAGAATAATTGTTATTTGACATAAATTTTTCTATCCAATTATCATCTGGCGATTCATGGTATTTTTCCCTATAATCTTTCGCGATTTTTTGTGTTTCTTCTTTTAATTGTGGCGAAATTGGTACCCCTGTTGTTAAAACGAAGATATCGCTTCTTTCGCCAGGTATCTTATAATCTTCATCATTTTTCGGTTCTTTCTCGTCATCTGATTCTGCTTCTTTATCACTATCATATACATCAACACGACTTAGAGGTTCATCTGGTTTCATCCTCAATTTATTCAACATTTCTTTCGTAACAAACGTATATATTAATGGCTCATCAAGTTTCTCAACATCCAAATCATTATTATTGTCAAGATAACTTATATAATCGGATGCTTTAATTTCATATACACCAATTTGAATAACTTTATTATTGTGTTTAACTAAATAAACTGGAAAAAATAAAATATTATCTTCTTCAAATGTATTCTTAGATTTCCCTACTGCTATAATGACATCTATATCACGTATTTCTAGTTGATACAAGTTTGCTTCCATTTTTAAATCCTCTGTATCTACGCTTTTTAATTCAGGATAACTTACATTATTGTTTATTTTCGATAAAACCATTTTATAATTTATTACAATATTTTATATTTAATACAAAATTAAATATAAATTTTATTTATTTACCATAATACATATTTCTTCATAAACTTATCATTTTTTATTTCACTAATGTAAAACCATATATTTCTTCTTCTACAAACGATTTCCTCGTTTCGAGGATCGTTTTCAAAGTTTACTAAAAAATAAATTATTTCTGATTTATTACATTTGTTAGCCTTTACCGTTTTTGATATACCATAATATTCACATATCAGCATCAATTCTTTAACATTCAAATTAACTTCATAATTAAGTGTCTGTGAAACGAACAAATCTTCGTCATTTTCAATAATATTTGTATTCTCAACCGCAGTTAAAATTGCCGATAGGTCAACCAGAGGATTAATATCATTATCATCAATCGAAAAAAAAACGTTTTCATCTTTGCCTACTGACATATTTATATAAATTATTTCTCTTTTATATTTAAATGCTATTCAAAGACTATTATTTACATATCAATCATATCCATAAATTTAAAAATGGTTTTGTTTGTCAAGCTCTTATAATCTTTAACTTTACTATGAGCGATTTTTTTAATAACTTCTATAATTGATTGACCATCTATCAACTCATAATCACAGTTCTCGTAATATAACTCTTTATTATACAAAATAAATATATTTTCCGCAAGCTCATCAGCCTCATTCTTTTTATCTTCTTGTGAAATAAGAGTATAAATCTGATACAACAAATTTCTAGTAATATTTGTAATTGTCTTGTTTGGAATTATATTATTTATAGACAAATTTACAAAGAACGAACACAAAGCCCTTCTTTTCTCGTTTATTTTATTGATTTCACAAAATCTATCATAGTCAACCTTTGAATCCACATACTCAATTGTTGTAAATAATTCCATAAACTTACCAAGATTTTTTTCCACTTCTCCATTCATCATATCATATTTAGTAATAACATCAGAATACAAATCTGCGTATATTTTTGAATAATATCTATTTGTAGATGCTATTTCAAAAATTGTAAAACTAACTTTTGATATATCATCTGAATTACTATTATCCAATATAATCGTATCCAAAACAACAAATATTTTTGCCAACATATCCGCATAATTTTTATCGGTTAATTTATTTAACAATGATCGGATGTTATCTATATGAGCATCTATTCCAACATTTTCTTCGATTTTTGTCGTTTGAAAAGTTCTCAATGAAGTCCAGTCTTCGTCATTAAACACTTCCATATTTTTATTACTGCGTTTCTTCTTAAAATTAGTTGTGTCCTTTATTACTGCAGCACCCGGGTCTACCTTCATAGGATTTTCTCTTTTCTGAAAAATAGGAGTTTTTACATAATTTGGTGACCCGACTTCTAGAGATAGTTCTGATATAATTTTAACAGTTTCAGCTGGTAACACATAATTAAAACCGTTGAAAATTGTTTCATTAAAATCATTTAAGTTATATCTCAGTGTCGTCATAATATCTATGTATTTTAGTATGTATTTTATTGTTTATATCAATTTTTTTTAAAAATATAATAATGTTTTTAAATACACTTAAATAGATTTATGTAAACACTGTATATAATGTCATCTATGAATGAACTTAACAGTGAGTGTAACAAAGAAGAACCAGAAACTATAGATTCTTCACATGAAATTAATTCCTGGGATGAATTAGAAATACATACTGATATTCTTAGAGGTATTTTTGCGTATGGATTTGAAAAACCAAGTCCAATTCAACAAAAATCAATTCTTCCGATTATCAATGGAAAAGATATTATCGCCCAAGCACAATCGGGAACAGGAAAAACGGCTGCGTTTGCTATTGGTGCTCTAGCTATTCTTAATATGGAGATTAATAATACTCAAATTTTGGTTCTATCTCCAACAAGAGAATTAACTATACAAACTGGACTAGTAATGAGTACAATGGGTAGTATGATGGTAAATAGTAAAAAAGAACCGCTTCGAGTTCAAACCTTGTTTGGTGGCTCTGCTATTGAGGAAAGTTCTGGGTTTTCAAGTAAAAATACGCCTCATATTATTTGTGGATGCCCTGGTCGCGTGACTGATATGTTGAGACGTGATAGAATCTCGTGTAAAAATATTAAGCTTGTTATTCTAGACGAAGCAGATGAAATGTTGTCATCTGGATTTAAAGAGCAAGTATACAATATTTTTCAATATTTTAATTCCGATATCCAAGTCGCACTATTCAGCGCAACTCTACCTCAAAGTGTTTATCCAATTACTGACAAAATCATGCGTAATCCGATCAAAATCAGTGTTAAGACGGAAATGTTGACTCTAGAAGGTATCGGTCAATTTTATGTTGCTGTAGACGATGATAGACAAAAATATGCGACTCTTAAACACCTTTTCTCATTTCTCAGCGTTTCACAGTGTATTATTTACTGTAATAGCGTAAAACGGGTTGCTGATTTATATGATGCTATGTGCGAAGATGAATTCCCTGTTTGCTGTATTCATAGTAATATGGAAAAATCAGCACGAGAATTTGCCTTTAATGAATTTAGAAGTGGGAAATCACGTGTTATGATTTCTTCTAATGTGACCGCACGTGGTATTGATATTCAACAAGTAAGTATCGTTATTAACTTCGATTTACCAAAGTGTGTACACACTTATCTGCACAGAATTGGCCGAAGTGGAAGATGGGGAAGAAAAGGCGTAGGTATTAACTTTATTACTAGAAGAGATACTGGTAAAATGCAGGAGATTGAAGGTCACTATTCTACTCAAATTAAAGAATTGCCTGCTGATTTAGGATTTTTACAAAAATTTTAATGGTTATGATTCTATTCGTAAAATAAACTTATTATATTTCTAGTTTAAAATATAATAAATGACAAATGAAGTTAAGCACCTAAAAGAAATTAACGATTTTTTTAAGTTGCCAATCTATTACAATGACAAAAAAATTAAACTTAAAACTAACATTATTGACGATTTAGAGCTAGTAAAAACTGTTGATGTATCTGGGGGTGAACCAATCTATAACTATTTTTTTAATAGTGACAACGAATTATCTCAAAAGCTTATTAGTCAAATTTCTCAATATTACACAACTGACACAAATTTTCTAACAGAAAGCCAACAGTTGTTAAAAGATTACAAAAAAATAGAACAAAAATATGTGGATTGTTCGCCAAATTATAAAAATATTACTGACATTTGGGATGAAATTAAATCTGAAGCCGATTTTAAAGAAAAATACTACTATATCGACTGGGACGCATTGGATTTTTTAAATAAATCAGAACAATTCTTACAGTTTATGAGTTTATACAATATGACATCGCCTGTCATTTCTCTCTTTATACCAGTTATAATTTTGATTATTCCGTTTTTTGTTATAAGAATGAAAGGGTTAAACCTAACTTTATCTGAGTATGGAGATGTTTTAAAAGGTTTAGCAGAGAGTCACGCAATTGGCAAACTATTCACAAAATTTAGCGAAGTATCCGCAAACGAAAAAATATATATGCTGGTTTCAGCCGCCTTTTATGTTTTCTCAATTTATCAAAATATAATGGTATGCGTAAGATTTAATAATAATATGATAAAAATTCACAAATACTTCAATGAAATAAACTCTTATTTAAATTATACTATACAGTCAATTGACAATTATATAACATTTTCAAAAGATTTATTATCACAATCTGAATTTAATAAGATATTAAGAGAGAAAAGAGAAACACTTTCTGAGTTAAAATTTAAAATATCAAGCATTTCAGAATATAAACTAACAAATTTTAGAAAAATACACGAAATCGGAAGTGTTCTCAAATACTTTTATGAATTGCACGATAACAAAGTTTATAATGACGCGTTAATGTATTCATTCGGTTTTAATGGATATATTGATTGTTTAGAAGGATTAATAACAAATATCAGTGAAAAAAAAATAAACTACGCATCGTTTACCGACAAACATAAGAAAACCATTTTTAAAAAGAGTTATTATGCGCCTTTAATTAATAATAAACACGTTAAAAACACAGTCAAATTAAATAAAAACTTAATCATTACAGGGCCAAACGCATCAGGCAAAACAACTATATTAAAATCAACAACAATTAATATTATTTTCACACAGCAATTCGGTTGTGGATTTTATGAGTCGGCCAACATTAACCCTTATAAATATATACATTGCTATATAAATATACCTGATACATCTGGCAGAGACAGCCTTTTTCAAGCAGAGGCAAGAAGATGTAAAGAAATATTAGATATTGTAAATTCAAACAAATCCGACTCTCATTTCTGTATATTTGACGAGCTTTATTCGGGCACAAATCCAGATGAAGCAGTTATTAGTGCAATAGCATTCATGGAATATTTGATTAAAAATAAAAACGTTTCATGTCTATTAACAACACATTTTTTAAAGGTAGCAAAAAAATTAAAGAAAAATATAGGCATCTCAAATCAACATATGATTACTACAAAAACAAATAATAAAATTAATTATAGCTATACACTCAAAGAAGGAATATCTGAAATTAAGGGAGGAATAAATGTATTATGCGAGATGAATTATCCACAAGAAATAATTGATAAAACTATTATGATTGACTAGTTATTTAAAATACAAATTCGTTAGTTTAATAAATTAATTTATATAACCTTTTTGTAATAATATGGCTTCTTTAACAGATTTATTTAACCCAACATTTTTAATGTTTTTAGGAATATTGCTACTTGCAATTGCTCTATTAGCCCTTTATTTCGAAAGCAAATTCCGAGACCAAAATCATAAAATAGCCTCTATGTTAAGTTTAGTTTCTTCTTTAGCAGAAGAGCTTAATAGCAATAAAATGATGGTAAATCATTTGTCAATGATGGGTGCGGGCAACTTACAAAGTGTTACGTCACAAAACATTAGTAATCAACCCGAGAAACCAAATCCAACCCGCGCCCCCAATCTTGAATTAATTAATGTTTCAGACGATGATGACGACGATGATGACGACGATGATGATGATGAGGAGGACGACGATGACGATGATGACGATAACGATACGACTGACTCTGATAATGAAAAAACAAATGATTTTACTTTAGAAGAAAATAATGTTATTCAGATTGGTGAATCATTAGGTGTAAAAGTATTAAAAATCAATATCGGCGAATACAATGACGATATTGACGATGATGATGTAGAAAACGAATTGGATAGCAATGTTGATAATTTAGATGATTTAGATGAACAAGCGTGCTCGGATTCAGCATCTAGTAAGAGCGAACTGGAAGGTAATAATACAGAAAAGTTTTTATCTTTAGAACATAACAATGCTGATGAATTAGAACCCCTTAATTTTAATAATAGCTCATTTACAGAAGAAAAAGTTTCGTTGTTTGATTTAAAATCAATTAATATGCCTAGTTTAGAAGAAGATTCAAAAGAAATAATCGATTTTAAAAAAATGTCAATTCCCAAGTTAAGAAGTATTGTGAATGAACGGGGATTATCTACAGAGACCGCTAAATTAAAAAAAAGCGATCTGCTTAAATTGCTGGAAGTTGAATAAGAATTTTATATAGCAATAATATAACATGAGTTGGGCAACATGCTATTCAGGATCTAACAACATTCATTTTAACTTTCCGCCTATAATGGCGGATGGCAGAAATTTTGCTTCTTGGCAACCAGACGCCGTAATCAATGAGAGAATACAAAAACAAGAACAAATTAAATCTAATTGGCAGTATCGACAATATTTACAGAAAAATGGAAATCAAATTATGAATTATAATAATTTGGAAGCCTGTTATGATTTAGGATTAGACCCCCACGTTCAAACAGGTAGAACACCTTCAAATAATGTACCTTACGCATTTAAGTCTGCTTTTGATACAACAACACCTGGATTTGGGTACTGTAATAGCGACCTAAAAAATCCGTATTTAACCAGAGAACAATTAAATTCTAGGATGGTGTCACCATCTATCAACCCAGCAAATTTTAAACGTTAAAATTAAATCTCTACTTATCGACTTAAAAGCTAAATATCTTATTTATTATATATGAAGATACTTAGCATTGATGTTGGAATTAAAAACTTGGCATTTTGTCTTTTTGAAAAACCACACGATTCCCTTCACTTTAACATTACAAAATGGGATGTAGTTAATGTTTCAGAAGAAGAAGACACATTAAAATGTTGTTATGTAGAGAAAAATGCTATTTGTAATAAACCAGCAAAATTCACCAAAGACGATAAATGTTTTTGTTTAAAACATTCTAAAAAACAACAGTATCAAATACCAACATCAGAATTAAAACCATCATATATTAATAAACAAAAAATTCAAAAATTACACGATATAGCAGTAAAATATAACATACCTTATGAGACCCCTATTAAAAAACCCGATTTAGTATCTTTGATAAACCAATACGTCGTACAAACATGTTTTACAGAAGTAAAAAATACAAACGCCTCCAAAATTGATCTGATTAAAATAGGGCGGAACATGAAAACAAAATTTAATAACTTATTTTCGAATGAAGTTGATATTGATTATGTTATTATTGAAAATCAAATAAGCCCTATTGCGAATAGAATGAAAACAATTCAAGGAATGATAGTTCAATATTTTATTATGTCAACTATAAAAGTGGACCATATTGAATTTATATCCGCATCTAACAAATTAAAAGATTGCCTTGTTACCGAGAATAAAACAAGCTATACAAACAGAAAAAAACTTGGTATATCAAGGTGTTTAGAAATAATAACTAATGACACTGGATTAAACGAGAAAGTAAACTATTTTAATACACACAAAAAAAAGGATGATTTGGCCGATTCTTTTTTACAAGGTATGTGGTTTATAAACAACCGAAAATTATAATTTACAATTATTGTAAATATATTATTTAATTCGTATGACTTAAAATTAAAAGTTCTATTTAATGAATAATAATGGCAGACTTTATTGAATTAACTGAGCTCGATATCAATGATAACACAAATAATTGGAGTAATACTCCATCATCTAGATCTACAAATTTCGGAGGCGGAATTGAATTATTAATGAATGATAAAATGAAAGAAAGTAACACTCAAAAGAGTGATATTGATTTAGAAGATTTAAATAATTTAGAGAACGAGTTAAACAATTTGGTTGATGAATCTACAAACAGTTATCAACCCAAATCTGATTTGTTTAGCAATCCAAGTTCTAGTTTTGCCCCAGATGATAAACAAAACGTTCGGTTTAGTTTTGGTGATGGACCTGGTATCGGTATCGGTAAATCTACTGCGAATACCGCAGCTGACAGTAAAAGTTGGGATGGATTCGCGAAATTTAATGAAATACCAATGAATCCTGATAAACATGTTTCAGCACAACCTCAATTATCAAAAGATGAAATGTTAAGAGAAAAATTTAAGTTTCTACGAAAGCTTGAAGCCCTCGAGAAAAAAGGTGTTGAATTATCTAAAAAATATTCGATGGATTCATCTCTTCAAGAAATGATGGGAGAATATGAAACTATTATGGAGGAGAAAGCCAAACAAAATTCAGTCAAATTTCAAGGCAACATGCTTATGGCATGTATTAATGGAATTGAATTTCTTAATGGACGTTTCGATCCTTTTGATATTAAGCTTGATGGATGGAGCGAACAAATCAATGAAAATATTAATGATTATGACGAAATTTTTGGTGAGCTACACGAGAAATACAAAAGTAAGGCGACAATGGCTCCTGAATTGAAATTACTTTTTCAGCTTGGTGGCAGCGCGATGATGGTTCATATGACGAATACTATGTTTAAGAGCGCAATGCCTGGTATGGACGATATTTTAAGACAAAATCCTGACTTGATGCGCTCGTTTCAAAACGCGGCTGTAAATTCTATGGCACAAACTAGCCCTGGTTTTTCAGGTTTTATGAGTAATATGATGAATCCAGAACCATCCGCTCCTCATGGCTACGGACCTCCGCCCCCGATGGCCACTCAAGGCCCTAATGCGATACCAACACCCTCCTCTAGACCTGGTAATAATAATTATTCAACCAGACCAGACTTGAATATGAGTAAGAGTAATTTTACTGATGACGGAATAAGCTTGAGAGAAAACTTCGAAAGACCTGATGTACAAGAGAGAACGAGTAAAAGACAATCACGACCTGAAATGAAGGGACCAAGTGATATTACAGAGATTTTATCTGGTCTAAAGACGAAAACAATAAATATCAAGGAGCCTCCTCCTCAAAACCAATCGAATAATGATAGCAGCACAATTAGCATTAGCGATTTGAAAGAATTACAGTCCAATGGAAATATGCCAAGCCGTAGCAAAAGAAGACAAAAATCTGCGAGTAATACTGTGAGTCTTGATATTTAATAATCCGAGTCAAAAAAAATAATTAGTACAATTAATACTTTCATCATGTTATCATAACAAATTAACTATCTGATATGATAAAACGTATTATTTTTGTATATTATTATTTATAATAGTATATAAAATATGATTCATACATTATTTTATATATTTGATATGATTGTAGTTTGTTTCAAATGTTTAGTACTTTTTATACAGGTTAAACTACAATATATTGATACCAATAATATGATTAAAATAATGTTACAAGAGGTCAGTAAAGTTAATATTTTATATATTAAAGCATTACAATGGAACATCCAAGGAATTATAACTATGAATCAAGAAATTACTGAATATTTTGAAACATTTAGTGATAACGTTCCATACACCGAAAAAGATATAAACTACGACATCTTTTATAGTATCCAACATTATATAGAAACCACGAATCAAACTCTCGCGATTGATAACAATTTGAAACCTTTTAAAAGTGGGACAGTTGCTTTAGTTTTTAAAGGATTATTAAATGATAAACCGGTTGTGATAAAAATGTTGAAAAAGAATATTAAAAAAGATATCGAACATGGTATAAATAATATTATTCTAACATCCAATATAATTTGTTTTTTGTTATCATTTTTTTACACAATAAATAATACAATTTTTATCAAAAATATTGAAGCAAATAGACAAATATTAATTGAACAAACAGATTTTAAAAAAGAAATACAAAACAATGAAATATTTCAAAAAATATCAAAATTACATAAACATATAGTTATACCACATATTTACGAAGAATTTACTAATGTTTCTAGTGAAATTATCATAATGGATTTTTTAGAAAGTAAACCAATAGATTCAATAAATATTATAGAAAATTATTCAAAAAACTATATTAAATTTTCAACCGACTCTATATTTGTACATAATACGATTCATGCGGATATGCATAAAGGTAATATTTTATTTTTAAAAGATAATAATATTGGAATTTTAGATTTTGGTATGATCATTACAAATATTTCTAATAAAAGTTGTAATGCGGCTATTGATTTAATATTTAGTCTTAAAAATAATGATATTAACCGCATAAGTACTATTATCTCAAAATTAATAAGTGATGACCCAAATAAATGTTTATTAGTAAAACAAAAAATGAACTATATTATAAAATCTGTATATAATGATGATAGAAGTCTATTTAAATCAGATACATTAATTTTTTTGTTAAAGAAAATAATTTTAGAAATTGATGAAATTCCTAGAGAATTATCAAATATGTTGTTAGCATTTGTATCATTTTTAAATTTGTTATTAGGTGTTTTTAATAAAGATGCCTCTTTATCAGATGTATGTAAAGAATTAATAGACAATATTATTATATAAATATTATTATATAAATATTATTATATACAATGAATTCCAATAAAGAATGGTATACTGTTTGTTCTGAAAATAATATTATGTTAAGTCAATGTGATGACACACATGATTTTAAAATAACATTTAGTGTTTTAGAAAAATATGAAAATATTGTTGAAATAATTCAACAAAATAAATTATTTGAACTAATCCAACTGTTAAATGCGGATATCATTGAAGAATGTTCTGAAAATGTCGTAAATAATAATAACAATGTTGTTTTAAAATTAAACACAAAAGAGTTAAACATTAATAATAAGTTATATAATAACTTGGTTATTATGTTAAATTATTCAAAAAATATTGACAATAATATATGCGGATTGATAAGCATTGATTCTACTAATAACAAAGTAAGTAATAACGAAATACAACTAGAACAGTTTTCTTTAATAATTACTGACAATAAATCAAAAACTAACTTCGATATTAATTATACAATTGCTAATAATAATATAACTAATCTTAATGTATCGGAAAAATTTATTTCTTTATACTTAAAAAAAATATTTTACAGATTACATCAGTATTTTAACTAAACAAATTTTCTATTTTATTTAATATAGATAAACAAATCAAGTTTAATATATTTTTACGAGCTGATTTAGACGCCATTATTTCAGAAAAATTAAATAAGTCCTTGTTCATCTCAGTTTCTAATTTTTTATTAACTTTACTAACAACATTATTCATTTTTAATAACAAATCATTGTTTGTTATTTCTATTTTTTCGTTTTTTTTCTCGACAATATTTTTAATTTTATCCATATTAAATATAAGTTTTTTGGGTTCATTATTGGGTTCATTATTAATTAAAGGGTGTGGTAGTATTTCCTGTATAGGCGTGTCATTTTTATCTAGTTTTTCAGGAGAAAATATATTATACTCTATATTAAGGGGGTTTATAGGTTGTGTTTCTTCAAAATTTAAAAATTCTTCATCCTTTATTACTAATTTATAATCAAATAATTCTTCAGGTTCTATTCTATCTAATATTTCATTTATTAAAATTGTAAGCTTATTTAAACTGTCTTTTTGGTCAAAAGGTACAAATGGTTTTATATTATCTTCATATAAGGTATCACTGTAATCATTTGTGTTGTTATTTATTAATGAAATATTTTCAGTTTCACAAACTTCTTCTATTTTAGGATTTTCTTCAATGTTTTCAGTTTCACAAACTTCTTCTATTTTAGGATTTTCTTCAATGTTTTCAGTTT
>Ga0192647_100109_pt1 | contig 51009 bp, 44 predicted proteins | sample LauGreFa1BDMLBSN_2_FD_133046 | JGI IMG/M metagenome (GOLD analysis project Ga0192647, IMG submission 133046) | Freshwater lake microbial communities from Lake Michigan, USA - Fa13.BD.MLB.SN - reassembly | ecosystem: Environmental > Aquatic > Freshwater > Lake | place: Lake Michigan, USA... | reverse complement strand
ATTTTTGCCTTTGGCGGCTGCGGCTTGTTTGCCTCTTCCTACTACGTGGTGCAACGCACCAGCCAGGTACGCTTGTTTTCGGACAAGTTGGCGGCCTTCACTTTTTGGGGCTGGCAGGCGGTGATTGTGGCTGCGGCGATTTCGCTGCCCATGGGCTACACCCAGGGCAAGGAATACGCGGAGTTGGAGTGGCCGATTGATATTCTCATTACGCTGGTCTGGGTCAGCTACGCAGTGGTGTTCTTCGGCACTTTGGGCACACGAAAAGTCAAACATATTTACGTAGCCAACTGGTTTTTCGGCGCCTTTATTTTGGCCGTAGCCATCTTGCATTTGGTCAATAGCGCGGCCATTCCCGCCGGGTGGATGAAGTCCTATTCGGCATACGCTGGCGTGCAGGACGCGATGATTCAATGGTGGTACGGCCACAACGCTGTGGGTTTTTTCCTGACTGCTGGTTTTCTGGGCATGATGTATTACTTCATCCCTAAACAGGCCGAGCGCCCTGTCTATAGCTACCGGTTGTCTATCGTCCACTTTTGGGCGCTGATCTTTACCTATATGTGGGCCGGCCCGCACCATTTGCACTACACCGCGCTGCCGGACTGGACGCAGTCAGTGGGCATGGTGTTCTCGCTGATTTTGCTGGCGCCTAGCTGGGGCGGCATGATCAACGGCGTGATGACTTTGTCGGGCGCCTGGCACAAGCTGCGGGACGACCCGATTTTGCGCTTCCTCATCGTGTCCCTGTCCTTTTATGGCATGAGCACTTTTGAAGGCCCGATGATGTCTATCAAGACGGTGAACGCGCTCAGCCACTACACCGACTGGACGGTTGGCCATGTGCACTCTGGCGCTTTGGGCTGGGTAGGGCTGGTCACCATGGGCAGCATGTACTACCTGATACCGCGCCTCTTTGGCCAGAAAAAAATGTACAGCGTGCCCGCCATTGAGCTGCATTTTTGGGTGGCCACCATCGGCATCGTGGTCTATATCGCAGCGATGTGGATCGCCGGTGTGATGCAAGGCCTGATGTGGCGTGCGGTCAACCCCGACGGCACTTTGACCTATACCTTTGTGGAGTCCGTGAAAGCCACTTACCCGTTTTATGTCTTGCGTCTTATCGGTGGATTGCTCTACCTGATCGGCATGCTCATCATGCTGTGGAACACCCTGAAAACGGCGCTTGCCGGTAACGCGGTTTCGGTGCAAGTGCCGCCGCTACTAGCCCACGCCTGAGCAAAGGAAACTGATATGACAAACCCCACTGATAAAACTGGCTTCACGCACGAGAAGATCGAGACCAACAACTTCTTGATGATCGTATTGATATTGCTCGTGTTGCTGGCCGGCGGCATGGTCGAAATCGTGCCCCTGTTCTTCCAAAAATCCACCACCGAGCCGCTGGCCGGCGTCCAGCCCTATACCGCGCTGCAATTAGCCGGGCGCGATGTTTACGTGCGCGAAGGTTGCTACAACTGCCATTCACAAATGATCCGCCCGCTGCGTGCCGAAACTTTGCGCTACGGCCATTATTCGGTGGCGGGGGAATCGGTGTACGACCACCCGTTTCAATGGGGTAGCAAGCGCACCGGGCCGGACCTGGCACGCGTGGGCAGCCGCTACAGCGACGAATGGCACAGCATCCACCTGAACAACCCGCGCGACTTGGTGCCTGAGTCCAATATGCCGGCCTATCCCTGGCTCGCCAAAACGCCCGTGGACGCGCAAAGCATGCCTGCGCATATGCGCGCCCTGCGCACCGTGGGCGTGCCTTATACCGATGCAGAAATCGCCACTGCTACAGAGGCTTTGCAAGGCAAAACCGAGCTAGACGCCACCATCGCTTATTTGCAAATGCTGGGCCTGGCGCTTAAGTAAGGCCAAGGAAAAAACATGGACATCAACACCCTACGCACCTTGGTCACGCTGGCCAGTTTTGCCGTCTTTGTGGGCATTATTTGGTGGACTTATTCACCCAAGCGAAGCGAAGATTTTTCGCAAGCCGAGCGCCTTCCCTTTGAGCAGGACTGAGCGTGCCCCCACGGCACACAGGAACTATGTATGAGCGACTTCACTAGCAACTTCTGGACGGTCTATATCTCCGTCATCACCCTGGTGGGCATGGTGGCCTGCTTGGTACTTTTATGGGTTACCGGCAAGACCCATGTCATGTCGTCTGACGACAGCACGGGCCATGTCTGGGACGAAGACTTGCGCGAAATGAACAATCCGCTGCCGCGCTGGTGGGTTTGGATGTTTGTCATTTCCGTGGTGTTTGGATTTGCCTATTTGGCGCTGTACCCGGGCTTGGGTAGCCATGCCGGGCAGCTGGGCTGGACCTCTTTGGGCGAATACCGCGCCGAGGTGTCCAAAGCAGAGGCCGACGAAGCGCCGCTATACGCCAAGTTTTCTGCGATGACACCCGAAGCACTCTCGCGCGATCCGCAGGCCAAGCTCGTGGGCGAGCGCCTGTTCATGAACAACTGCGCCCAGTGCCACGGCTCGGATGCACGCGGCTCCAAAGGCTTTCCTAACCTAAGCGATGGCGATTGGCTGTATGGCGGCAGCCCGGACAAAATCAAAGAAACCATCACCTTGGGACGTATCGGACAAATGCCGGCCATGGCCGCCGCCGTGGGCACCCCCGCTGAGGCGAAAAACGTCGCCAACTATGTGCTCAGCCTATCGGGCAGTCCGCACGACTCGCTGCGCGCTGCTTTGGGTAAGTCCAAATTTACCGTCTGTGCGGCCTGCCACGGCGCCGATGGCAAAGGCAACCAAGCTTTGGGCGCGCCTAATTTGAGCGACAACACCTGGCTGCACGGTTATGGCGAAAACGCGATTGTGGCCATGGTCAATCATGGCAAAGTCAACCAAATGCCAGCGCAGTCAGGCCTCTTGACCCAAGCCCAAATTCATGTGCTTACCGGCTATGTCTGGGGTTTTTCCAATAAATAAGCGCCAACCGATGGCGCCCTCTCTTCGTTTGAGCCGATCCCTTTGAAGCCCCCCGAAAGCGCCCCGCGCACCGTCATTCCCATCGCCGTCTCCAAGGACACCAGCCCGATCAGCCCACCCGAGGGGGCTAGCCCGGTGTTGGTGTCTTTGTACGAAGCGCACCAAAAAATATACCCACGCAGCGTCAGCGGCAGGTTTGCACGTTTGCGTTGGGCCATGGTGTTCTTTACGCAATTGCTGTTTTACGGCCTGCCCTGGCTGCACTGGGGTGAGCGCCAAGCGGTCTTGTTTGATTTAGCCGCACGGCGTTTTTATATCTTTAAGCTGGTGCTCTATCCGCAGGACTTTATTTACTTGACGGGCTTGCTGGTCATCTCGGCCCTCTCGCTGTTTTTGTTCACCGCTGTCGCCGGTCGCTTGTGGTGTGGTTATGCCTGCCCGCAAACCGTCTATACCGAAATTTTTATGTGGATAGAGCGCAAGACCGAGGGCGACCGCATTGCCCACATGCGCCGCGACGAAGGTCCTTGGAACTGGGACAAACTCTGGCGCAAGTCGCTCAAGCAAGTGCTGTGGCTGGCGGTGGGTTTGTGGACTGGCTTTACCTTTGTGGGCTACTTCACGCCCATCCATGTGTTGGCCGGTGAAGTAGCCCAATGGTCTTTCGGTTCATGGGAAATATTTTGGGTTTTGTTTTATGGTTTTGCCACCTATGGCAACGCCGGGTATATGCGCGAACAAGTCTGTATGCATATGTGCCCTTATGCGCGCTTTCAAAGCGCGATGTTTGACAAAGACACCTTGATCGTGGGCTACGACCAAGCCCGCGGCGAGCCGCGCGGTTCGCGCTCGCGCAAGGCGGACCCGGCCCAGTTGGCGCTGGGCGCGTGCATTGATTGCAATTTGTGCGTGCACGTATGCCCCACCGGCATCGACATCCGCGAGGGCTTGCAATACGAATGCATTGGCTGCGGTGCTTGTGCAGATGTGTGCGACGAGGTGATGGACAAAATGGACTATCCGCGCGGCCTGGTGAAATATTCCACCCAAAACGCGATTCAAAACGGGTGGAGTGGCTCGGAGATATTTCGCCGAGTGTTGCGTGCTCGCGTTTTGCTCTACACCGTCATCCTATGGCTCATTATTGGCATAGTGGGCTTCGGTTTGCTTGCACGTCCGCCTTTTAAAGTGGATGTAGAGCGCGACCGAAAATCGCTGGCGCGTGAGCTGCCTGGTGGCGTGATCGAAAACGTATTCCGCCTGCAAATCATGAACGTCACCGAATCCGAGCTGCGCGTGCATGTGCAGGTCGATGGCCTACCCGGTTTAAAGGTGGTGAGCGACGAGGACCTGAGCGTAGCGCCCGCGCAATCGCGTTGGTTTGTGCTGCGCCTGCAATTGCCACCAGGCCAGGCCACGCCGGGCTCACACCCCATCCATTTTGAAATTGACGGCCAGGACGACACCACGGTTCTGAAAGAAAAGGCCGTATTTATGGTTCCCCACTAAGGAGTATGTATGTCCACGCAAACCACCCCTGACGCAGCACCTTGGTGGCAATTCGGCCATGTCTGGCTGGTCGTATCCGGCCCCTTGATCGTGGTACTGGCCAGCTTCTTTACCTTTTATCTGGCCTATAGCGGCATGGATGCTTTGGTGACCAAAGCAGACTTTCCGCCCGGCGGGCAAAGCGTGCAAAGCCAGCCTTCCAATTGGGCGCCCGCTATGCAGGCCCGCAACCATGCAGCCACCGGCGTTGCAACACTACCGGCCAAGCCTTAAGGCCTTAGGCAGCGCCTTTTTCGCAGTCGGGTCGGGTGACCAGATCGCGCAGCGCATCGCTATTGAGGATACGCACATGGCGTTGTTTGACTTCGATAATGCCTTCTTCGGCAAACTTGGAAAACGTGCGGCTCACGGTTTCTAGCTTGAGGCCCAGGTAGCTGCCAATCTCTTCGCGCGTCATGCGCAGCACCAATTCTGATTGCGAGAATCCGCGTGTGTGCAGCCGCTGCACCAGGTTGAGTAAAAACGCCGCCAAGCGCTCTTCAGCGCGCATGCTGCCCAGCAGCAACATCACCCCGTTTTCGCGCACAATTTCGCGGCTCATTATTTTGTGCACATGGCGCTGCATGGAAGCGATCTCGTGCGACAACTCTTCGATGCGTTCAAAGGGCAGCACGCACACTTCGGCGTCTTCCAGCGCTATCGCGTCGCAAGTGTGTTGGTCATTGACTATGCCGTCCAAGCCCATCACTTCGCCCGCCATTTGAAAACCCGTCACCTGATCACGCCCGTCCTCGGTGGCAACACAGGTTTTGAAAAAACCGGTACGTATGGCGTAAAGGCTAGTGAACTTTTCGCCGTTGTGAAACAGCGCACCGCCTTTTTTCACTTTGCGCCGCACGTCCACCAATGTATCGACACGCGCCAGCTCTTCTTTGTTCAATCCCACCGGCATACACAGCTCGCGCAAATTGCAATTAGAGCAAGCCACCTTGATGCTGCTGGTGCTGATCGCTATCACTTTGGCGGGGTTGAGTGCCTGCGCGGTAAGGGGTGCAGACGGCAAGGCGTGGGATGGTTCAAACATGGATACCTTTCGCAACGAATCGTTCTTTGCGGCTTGTATTGGGCATTGCTTGATGCACATCAACCGCTCGTTTCCGGGCTTGCGCCACAGTAGAGGGGATGTTACCCCTTGAGCCCGTAATATGGTTGTAAGCATTCCTGTTTCTGAAGATCTTTTGCGCCGCTATGACGTGGCCGGCCCGCGCTATACCTCCTACCCGACCGCCGACCGCTTTGTGGAGGCCTTTGGCGAGGTCGATTACCTGCAAGCCCTGGCCCAGCGCTTTGGCGCCGGGGGGCGGGTAAGGCCTATTTCCCTTTATATCCACATTCCGTTTTGCGAATCATTGTGCTATTACTGCGCGTGTAACAAAGTCATTACCAAGCACCACGACCGCGCAGTGGAATACCTGCGCTACTTGGAAAAGGAGATTGACCTGCATATCGCCCGTATCGGGCGCGGGTTGCCGGTCGGCCAGTTGCATCTGGGTGGTGGTAGTCCCACGTTTTTGACCGACGCCCAGTTGGGCGGCCTGATGCATTTGCTGCACGCCAACTTTCGCTTTACCAAAGGCGCTGAAATTTCTATCGAAGTCGATCCGCGAACCGTGGATGCGGCGCGTATCGCCGCCATCGCCGCCATGGGCTTTAACCGCCTGAGCTTTGGCGTGCAAGACTTTGACCCGGCGGTGCAAAAAGCGGTGCACCGGGTGCAGGACACCGAGCAGGTATTTAGCTTGGTAGCCGCAGCGCGTGCCCAAGGCATGCAGTCTGTGAACGTAGATTTGATTTACGGCTTGCCCCAACAAAGCCCGCAGTCCTTTGACCGCACCCTGGGACAAGTGGCGCGCTTGCGGCCTGACCGCATCGCGCTGTATGCCTACGCGCATTTGCCCACGCGCTTTAAGCCGCAGCGGCGTATCGACGCCATGCAACTGCCCGGCGCGGCGGACAAGGTCACTATGCTCTCGCGCTCGCTGGCGGCCTTGTCGGCAGCGGGCTATGTGTATGTGGGTATGGACCACTTTGCTTTGGCCGAAGACGCCTTAGCCGTGGCCAAACGCCAAGGCCGCCTACACCGCAACTTTCAGGGCTATAGCACCCAGCCCGATTGCGACTTGATCGCTTTGGGCGTCTCCTCCATCGGCTGTGTAGGCGCGGTCTATAGCCAAAACGCCAAGACCTTGGATGAGTATTACGACCTGCTCAACCATGAGCACCTGCCGGTAGTGCGCGGGCTGGCGCTCAGCCGCGATGACATCCTGCGCCGCTCGGTCATCATGGCCTTGATGTGCCAAGGTGCGGTGCACTTTGAGTCGGTGTCTATGGCCCACTTGGTGGACTTTGCGCGTACCTTTGCGCCTGAGTTGCAGGCGCTAGAGGCTCTGCAAACGCAAGGGCTGGTGGAGGTGGACGCTGCGGGCATCCAGGTCACCGCCATGGGCTGGTATTTTGTGCGTGCCATTGCCATGGTGTTTGACCGCCATTTGCAAGCCGATGTGAACCGCAATCGATTTTCCAAAATCTTGTAAGACCGCTTAGCATCGCGCCGTGTCCTATGCGCTTGTCTCTCTTGCGCCCACAGCGTTTCTGATGGGCTTGGCCGGTGGCCCGCATTGCGTAGCCATGTGCGGTGCGGCCTGCGCGGGCATCGGTCAGGCGGCGGGCGCTGCGCGAGGGCGCGCGCTACTGAGCTTCCAAGCGGGCCGCATGGTTGGCTACGCGGGCCTGGGCGCGCTGGCCGCTGCATCCATGCAAGGGCTGGGCTGGCTTACCGTGCAGTCGGTGGCGCTGCGCCCACTCTGGAGTTTTTTGCATATCGCCGCCATCGCGCTGGGCCTGCTGCTACTGTGGCGTGCCCGCCAGCCGCAGTGGCTGGAAACACTAGGCCGTTATTTATGGACGCGCGCGCAAAGGCTAGGCTTGCACCGGGGGGCGGCACCGGGCCTGGTGGGCATGCTCTGGGCGCTGCTGCCGTGTGGCCTCTTGTATTCAGCGGTGATGGTTTCGGCGCTGGCCGGTAGCGTTGCCGGTGGTGCACTGCTGATGGCCTTGTTCGCGCTGGGCAGCTGCATCGGCATGCTGGCTGGGCCCTGGCTGTGGCTGCGCCTGGCGGCGCGCACACCTTCTGCCGCAGCAACGGGCGGCTGGGGCGTGCGTCTAGCCGGTGCGGCGCTTGCCGCCAGCGCTGCTTGGGCGTTGTGGATGGGACTGGTGCATGACGCGGCACCTTGGTGTGTGGTGGCTTGAGGTCTGTCCCGCCTAGGGATAATGACTGGCCATATGACGATGAAATCTTCACCCGCCGCAGGACCACCACTTTCGTTCCAAGCTGTCATGGAGACTAGGGCCGGGGGAATGGACTAATGCGCCGTTCCGTACCGGAGGCTGTCATAGCCGCGCACAAAGCACGAGAGAAGGCAATCGACCAAGTCACGCCCAAATGACACTAAAGGTCCTAGCGACCCGCGTCAACCAAGGAGCGGTGCGGCTTAAACCCGCGCTGGGTGTTAGAACTTGAAAAAATTCAGGCTTCTAGGCCGGCTTCAACGATGCGCAACATTGCGACGCCCTAGACCTTCAGCGATAAAGGCCAGAACTAAGGCATTGAGCGAAACACCCTCAGTTTTTGCTCTGGCGGTAAGCTGCATGTGCATTGAACGTGGAAGCCTTGCCAACACCTTGCCTGACGCCGACGCAGGAGTGAAGTCTTCAGCATTGAAAGCTGGGACAGGGATTTCCTGACCCATGTCTACCATCGCACTGACTGTAGCAATGAAAGCTTGCCGGCCATCCGCAATGGCTTCGAATTCGGTTGCCCCGTCCGCCATAACACCGGGAATATCGGGCATGGTGAACATGAAGCCGCCACCGTCTGCCGCAACAATTGGGCTGACTATGTGGCTGTAGGCTTCAAAGGGGAACGGGGGCGTCACTTGTGCAATAGACTTGACGGTCATGTCTTACTCCTGAATTTGATCAATCAGCGCAACAAAGCGCTTAACGTAAAAGGCCTTGATGGGCCGATGAGCCGGTACAGAAAGCGGGTCTCGCACCGAAGGATGCGAAAAAACGTGATGACTGCCGCCGGTGCTGCGCACTTCCATGTTGTATTGCTTGGCAACTGTGAGTAGTTTTGCCATGGCCCAGTCGTTCGGGTTCTGACGCATTGCCGTGAGTAACTTCGTTGCCGTGTTCATTGCCTTTATGATAGCGCCTGTAATATCATTTTGCAAGGAGCATGTTATTCATTGTCGAAAATTTTATGACGGCTGGAACGAGGATCGCCAGACCCAGGCCGAGCAAATTTTGGGGCAGTGCGAGGAGGGTGTAGAAGTTTTCAGAAATTTTTATCTGTAGATTGCGCTCTTTCATCTACTCACGTCGGAGACAGCTCTAGCTTCACACTCTTACTTTTATGGCGCGTCTGGTGGAGCCTAGGCGGATACTTTATGGCTAACCGAGCCAGATAATTTTTACGAATACGAGTCTTTTCATTGGTACATACTGAAATATCAAACTACAGCTCCTGGCGCCTGTCCGTCGCCCCCATGATGGACTGGACCGACCGCCATTGCCGTTATTTCCACCGCCTGCTAACGCGCCACACCCGGCTCTATACCGAGATGGTGACCACCGGCGCGCTGCTGCACGGCGATGTGGCGCGGCATTTGCGCTTTAACGTCGAAGAACAGCCGGTTGCCTTGCAGCTAGGCGGTAGCGAGCCGGCAGATCTGGCGCGCGCTGCGCGCATGGGGGCCGATTGGGGCTATGACGAAATCAACCTCAATTGCGGCTGCCCCAGCGAGCGGGTGCAGCGCGGCGCGTTTGGCGCTTGCCTGATGAATGAGCCTGCGCTGGTGGCCGATTGCGTGAAGGCCATGGTCGATGTGGTGGACGTGCCGGTCACGGTCAAGCACCGCATCGGTATCGACAAAAACGAGGACTACGGCTTTGTACGCGACTTTGTCGGCACCGTGGCGCAGGCCGGTTGTGGGGTGTTTATCGTGCATGCGCGCAATGCCTGGCTGCAAGGCCTGTCGCCCAAAGAGAACCGCGAAATTCCGCCGCTGCGTTATGACATGGCTTACCGCTTGAAACATGATTTTCCAAATCTGCAAATCGTGGTGAACGGCGGCATTACCAACAATGCCGATATCGCCAACCACTTGCAGCAAGTCGATGGCGTGATGCTCGGGCGCGAAGCCTATTACCGCCCTTGGCTCATGACCGAGTGGGACGCGCTTTTTTATGGCGATGCGCCTACGCCGCCATTGCCCGAAGCGGTGGAAGAAGCCATGGTCTGCTACATGGAGCGCGCGTATGCCGAAGACGGTTGCCCCTGGTATGCGATAGCGCGCCACATGCTGGGCCTGTACCACGGGCGGCGCGGCGCGCGCTTGTGGCGCCAAGTGTGGAGCGACCACCGCTTAAAGCCCTTGCCCCCGCGCGAAGTGCTGGCCCGCGCGCATGCGGCCATGGCGCAAGCCGCCGTGGTGGCAGACCATGCAGCCTGAACCAAGCGTCGGCGCGCTGCGCGCCGCCAAATTGCTGATCTGGGTGATTCCGCTGTTGTGGGTAGTCAATTCCTTTATTGCGCGGCGTGCCATAGACGTGATCACGCCGCATGTGCTGGCCTGGGGCCGATGGGCCCTGGCCGGGGTGATATTGGCTTGGGTTACCCGCGCCGAACTGTGGCAACACCGCCAAGCGCTGCGCACCCACACCCGCCGCTACCTGCTGTTGGGCGCATGCGGTATGTGGATTTGCGGCGCGGCGGTGTACTTTGCGGGGCAGACCACCACCATGATGAACATCTCGTTGATCTACGCCGCATCGCCAGTGATGATTGCGGTGGGTTCGGTGCTGTGGCTGCGCGAGCCCTTCTCCAAACGCCAGGCGCTGGGTGTGGTGCTGGCGCTGGTGGGCGTGGTGCACGTAGTGGTGCAGGGGCAGTGGCTGCTGCTCGCGCAAGTGGTTTTTGTGCCGGGCGACTTATGGATCGCCGCTGCCGCCACCGCCTGGGCCGCGTATTCCATGCTGCAAAAACACTGGGGCAACCCCATGAGCGCCAGCGCCCAACTGGCCGTCATCTGCGCCGGTGGCGTGGTGGTGCTGACGCCGTTTGCAGCCTGGGAGCTGCTGCAAGGCGGCCCGCCTTTGGGCACGCAAGCGCTAGCCTTGGTGGTGATGGCCGCGCTGTTGCCGGGCGTGCTGGCCTATTGGATTTATGGCTGGACCCAATCCGTCCTGGGCCCCGGCCCGGTGGCCATGACCATGTACTTGGGGCCTCTGTACGCAGCCGTGGTGGCCTGGCTGTTTCTGGGCGAGGCGCTGGAACTGCACCACCTGATCGGCGGCGTGCTGATTTTGTCGGGTGTGGGCTTGGTGGTAGCGGGGAAGCGGGTGGGGGACTGAGTGATCCCCGCGCAAGCTATTTGATTTTTTTGGTTTTAAAGGGCAGTAGTTCCTGGCTGACCGCTAATACTTTGAACTCCGGGTCTTTGTGCAACAGAACGGCGCTGTGTTCAGATGCGCAGGCGGCAATCCACGCGTCTGCAATGGACAAAGGAAAGAGGGCTTTGAATTGCGCGGCCTTTACTAGCAAGGTTTCGGTGTTGTGCAACCACTCGATGGGCAATGCCAAACACTGCTGGTAGGCCAGTTGGCCCGCTGCTTCGTTTTCGTCGCGCCACACGCGGTAGAAAATTTCCATGAGCGTCATAAAGCAACCGTAGCACTTGGCCTGCCCTTGCATCGCCATTTCCAGCACATGCGCCACCCGGTCCGCGCCGGGTTCATCGTCACGCAAGGTCAGTAGTGCCGATGTGTCTAGCAAAAAGCGTTTCATTCGCGGGCCGCGTCCGCTTTGCGTGCTGCTAACAGCCGGGCCGTGGTGCCGCCTTTGCCCTGTCCACGAAAGGCTTGCACCGGGTGCGCGCGCACCGGCACCACGCTGATGCCGCCTTTATCCACAATCCACTCCAAGCGGTCTGCCGGACCTAAGTGGAATTGGTGGCGTATGGCAGCCGGTACGACAGTTTGCCCTCGGGCGGTGATGGTGCTTTGCATGGCAATTCTCGGAAGATTGAATTACTAAATATCAAATAGTGTAATTCAACATCTGGGCCTTGCTAAACCAATTCCAAAAACCCCAACACCTCATCCAAATACAGCGCAAAGTCGCTAATCGCATGGTCGCCTTCGGGTAGCAGGATACGCGTAGCCTTGGGGTAACGCGCTTGCATTTCGCGCCAGTGCAGCACTTCGTCGCGTTGCGAAATCAGCGCCAGTTCTGGGCCGGGCGCATGTGTGCCTTCGTCGGCCATGGATTGCAGTTCGGCGATATAGATTTCCTGAAAATAAAAACGCTCGTCCGGTGCATGCCATTGGCTTTGCTCGCCGATATGTTTGGCCAGATCGCGCGCCGGAAACACCGCTGGGTTGAGTAAGACGCTGCGGCAGCCGGTCTGGCGCGCCACCCAGGACGTATAGAACCCGCCGAGCGACGAGCCGACCACGGCCATGGTGTCGCGCGGCCAATCCGCAATCAGGCGCAGCATGGCATGCGCAGCCTGGCGCGGCGAGGGCGGTAGCTGTGGGCAGCACCAATACACGTGCGGATGGCGCTGCGCCACGGCCTGCGCCATCAGGCGGGCTTTGGCGGACGCGGGGGACGAGCGAAAGCCGTGCAGGTAAAGCAAATGCGTGGTGTGGCCAATATGCGCGGCCATTAATGCGGCTTGGATGTAAAGGGCAAGGTGTGGGGCATCGGTGGCTCACTGCGGTATGTATGCGCAGCCATCAACCCGCCGCCTCCAGCCCGTTGGCAAAGTGCTCGCGCATGCGCTGCATGCTCAGTGCCGCATCGCGCGCCAGCAACCCGTCCATCAAGGCTTGGTGTTCGCGCAGCGATTCGGCCACGCGCCCGCTTTTGAGCAGCGAGTTGTGGCGGTTGAGCTTCATCACTTTGCGCAAGTCCGCGCACAGCTGGTCGCGCCAGCGGTTGTCGGCGATTTCTAAGAGGCGCATATGAAAGCGCTCATTCACTTCAAAAAAACGGTCGGTGGAGTGGACGGCGGCGGCCAGCTCCGTGTGCAAGGTTTGCAAGTCTTGCAACTGCGCGGGCGTGGCGCGCTGGGCCACTACGCCAGCCGCGTCAGATTCGAGTAGCGAGAGCAGGTGGTACACATCCGCCTGGTCTTTGGCATTGACCTCCGTCACATAAGCGCCGCGCCGCACTTTCATGGTCACCAGGCCTTCGGTGGCCAGCACCTTGATGGCCTCACGCAAAGGGGTTCGGCTGATGCCGTATTCCTCGGCCAGCGCCATTTCGTCGATCCAGCTGCCCGGCGGCAAGGTGTTAGAAAAAATGCGCTCGCGCAGCAGCTCCGCAACCTCTTGGTAGAGCGCGCGCGGAGTCAGGGTGAGGCTTTGCATGGCGGAAATTGTAAGCCCTAATTCAGTTTTGAATTAATAATTATGAATGATAGAATGCGTCAACCGTCAAAATCTTGATTTGAAAGCCCGCGCCATGAGCTCCAAGCCGCCCGCATCCCTGTCCCCGCAGCCAGTTGCCTGGCCCACTTTTGAGCAGGGCGACCACGCCGCCTGGCTGCGCGCCGCTGCCAAGTCCGCGCCCGGTGGCAAGGTGGATGCGCTGAACTGGACCACACCAGACGGCATCGTGGTCAAGCCGCTGTACACCGCAGCGGACACCGCGCACTTGCCGTATGCCAACACGCTGCCCGGCTTTGCCCCCTATGTGCGCGGCCCGCAAGCCACGATGTACGCGGTGCGCCCCTGGACCATCCGCCAGTACGCGGGTTTTTCTACCGCAGAAGATAGCAACGCCTTTTACCGCCAAGCGCTGGCCGCAGGCGGGCAGGGCGTATCGGTGGCGTTTGACCTGGCCACCCACCGGGGCTACGACTCGGACCATCCGCGCGTGACCGGCGACGTGGGCAAGGCCGGTGTCGCCATCGACTCGGTGGAGGACATGAAGGTTTTGTTCAACCAAATTCCGCTGGACAAAGTCAGTGTTTCCATGACCATGAACGGTGCGGTGCTGCCGGTGCTGGCGGGCTATATCGTGGCCGCCGAGGAGCAGGGCGTGTCGCAAGCGCAGCTCAGCGGCACGATTCAGAACGACATCCTCAAAGAGTTCATGGTGCGCAACACCTATATCTATCCGCCCGCGCCCTCCATGCGCATCATCGGCGACATCATTGGCTACACGGCCAAAAACATGCCCAAGTTCAACTCGATTTCCATATCGGGTTACCACATGCAAGAGGCTGGGGCTAACCAGGCTTTGGAGTTGGCCTTTACCTTGGCCGACGGCAAGGAATATGTGAAGACTGCGATTGCCACCGGCCTGGACGTGGACGAGTTTGCAGGCCGCTTGTCCTTCTTCTGGGCCATTGGCATGAACTTCTATTTAGAGGTTGCCAAGATGCGGGCTGCGCGCCTCTTGTGGTGCCGCATCATGCAAGGCTTTAACGCCAAATCGCCCAAGAGCCTGATGCTGCGCACCCACTGCCAAACCAGCGGCTGGAGCCTGACCGAGCAAGACCCGTACAACAACGTGGTGCGCACCACCATCGAGGCCATGGCGGCGGTGTTTGGCGGTACGCAAAGTCTGCACACCAACAGCTTTGACGAAGCTATTGCGCTGCCTACCGAGTTCAGTTCGCGCATAGCGCGCAACACGCAACTCATCATCCAGGAAGAAACGCACATCACCAGCGTGATCGATCCCTGGGCCGGTAGCTACATGATGGAAAAGCTGACCCAAGACATGGCCGATGCAGCTTGGAAAATTATCGAAGAAGTCGATGCCATGGGCGGCATGGTTAAAGCTGTCGATAGCGGCTGGGCCAAGCTAAAAATAGAAGCGGCGGCGGCTGAAAAACAAGCCCGCATCGACAGCGGCCAAGATGTGATCGTAGGTGTGAATAAATACAAGCTCAAAACCGAAGACGCGATTGAAGCGCGCGATATCGACAACGTGGCGGTGCGTGAAGGCCAGATCGCAAGGCTGAAACTTGTGCGCGCCGGGCGCGACCAGGCTGCGGTGCAAGCGGCCTTGGATGCGCTGACTTTTGCGGCGGGGCACGAAGGCAATTTGCTGGAACTGAGCATCGCCGCCATGCGCTTGCGTGCTACGGTGGGCGAAGTCAGTGACGCACTGGAAAAGGCCTTTGGGCGGCACCGCGCAGACACGCACAAAGTGTCTGGCGTCTATGCCGCCGCGTACGATGCCGAGCACAGCCACGGAGACACCATGGAATACTGGAACGCCCTCAAAGCCGATATCGCCGCCTTTGCCGACGCGCAAGGTCGGCGCCCGCGTGTGATGATCTCCAAGCTCGGCCAAGACGGGCACGACCGAGGCGCCAAAGTGGTGGCCACGGCCTTTGCCGACCTGGGCTTTGATGTGGACATTGGCCCCTTGTTTCAGACCCCCGAAGAATGCGCCCGCCAGGCGATTGAAAACGATGTGCACGCAGTAGGCGTGTCCACCTTGGCGGCCGGCCATAAAACCCTGGTGCCCGCCATCATTGAAGAGCTAAAAAAGCAAGGCGGCGAAGGCATCATCGTGTTTGTGGGCGGCGTGATTCCGCGCCAGGACTACGACTTTTTGTACGCCGCTGGAGTCAAAGGCATATACGGCCCGGGCACCCCCATCCCCGTCAGCGCGCGCGATGTGTTGGACCAGATCAGCAAGTCTTTGCAGGTCTGAAGCTGCAGCCCCAAGCACGCGATGCCCATGGCTGTTGAGATGACCCCGTCCGTGTCAGATCTGCGCAGCACCACGCCCGCAGTGCAGCGCCGCGCCATGGCCAAGGCGATCACGCTGCTGGAGTCCACGCGCGCTGACCATCGGGCGCAGGCGGATGCTTTGCTGACGGCCTTGTTGCCCTTTACCGGCCAGTCCATACGCCTAGGTATTAGCGGCGTGCCGGGCGTGGGCAAATCGACGTTTATCGAAGCCCTGGGTTTGCATTTGATTGCCCAAGGCCACCGCGTGGCGGTGTTGGCGGTGGACCCTTCGAGCAGCGTGTCGGGCGGCTCCATCTTGGGCGACAAGACGCGCATGGAGCAGTTGTCGGTGCATCCGCAGGCCTTTATCCGCCCCAGCCCGGCCAGCGGCACCTTGGGCGGCGTAGCCGAAAAAACCCGCGAATGCATGCTGGTCTGCGAAGCAGCAGGCTACGACGTGGTGCTGGTCGAAACCGTGGGTGTAGGCCAATCCGAAACTGCCGTTGCCGGCATGACCGATATGTTTTGCCTTTTGCAACTGCCCAATGCCGGCGACGATTTGCAAGCCATCAAAAAAGGGGTGATGGAGTTGGCCGATCTGGTCGTCATCAACAAAGCAGATATCGACCCGGATGCCGCCACGCGCGCCCAAGCGCAGATCACCAGCGCTTTGCGTTTATTGGGTTTGCACGGCAACCCAGACCGTCTGGGCTGGAGCCCGCAAGTGGTGCCTATCAGCGCTTTGCAGGGCACGGGGATCAGCGAGTTTTGGGAGGCTGTAAGCGCATTTCGCACCTTGCAAGCCGACAGCGGTCGCTTTGCCACGCGGCGCCAAAGCCAGGCGCTGGCGTGGATGTGGGAGCGTATTGATGCGGGCCTGAAACAAAGCTTCAAAACCCAGTCGGCAATTGGTGCTTTGCTACCCGAGCTCAGCGCCCAAGTAGCCGCGGGTTCGCTGGCCGCATCCACCGCCGCACGACAACTTTTACACGCCTACGGCAATAGCCTTGGGGCATCGATTACCAGCACGGAGAAGTAAGCATGCAAGACATATTGGAGCAACTCGAAGCCAAGCGCGCCGCAGCGCGCATGGGCGGCGGCGAAAAGCGCATTAGCGCGCAGCACGGCAAAGGAAAACTCACGGCGCGCGAGCGGCTGGAAGTGCTGCTGGACGAAGGCACGTTTGAAGAATGGGACATGTTCGTCGAGCACCGCTGCACCGACTTTGGCATGCAAGACAACAAAATTCCTGGTGACGGCGTGGTCACTGGCTACGGCATGATCAATGGGCGCTTGGTGTTTGTGTTCAGCCAAGACTTCACGGTGTTTGGCGGCGCTTTGAGCGAATCGCACGCTGAGAAGATTTGCAAAATCATGGACCAGGCCATGAAAGTGGGCGCACCAGTGATCGGCCTGAACGACTCGGGCGGCGCGCGCATCCAAGAAGGCGTGGCCTCGCTAGGCGGCTATGCCGATGTGTTCCAGCGCAATGTCATGGCCAGCGGCGTGATTCCGCAAATCAGCATGATCATGGGGCCGTCCGCCGGTGGCGCGGTGTATTCACCGGCTATGACGGATTTCATCTTCATGGTCAAGGACAGCTCGTATATGTTTGTCACCGGCCCTGAAGTCGTGAAGACGGTGACGCACGAAGAAGTCAGCGCCGAGGAGTTGGGCGGTGCGATTACCCACACCACCAAAAGCGGCGTGGCCGATCTGGCCTTTGACAACGACGTAGAAGCGCTCTTGATGCTGCGCCGCCTCTACAACTACTTGCCCTTGTCCAACCGCGAAAAAGCCCCGGTGCGCCAAAGCGGCGATCCGGCGCATCGCATGGACATCAGCCTCAACACCCTGGTGCCGGAGAACCCCAACAAAGCCTATGACATGAAGGAGCTCATCCTCAAAACCGTGGACGACGGCGACTTCTTTGAAATCCAACCCGAGTACGCCAAAAACATCTTGATCGGCTTTGCGCGCATGGACGGGCAGACGGTGGGCATCGTTGCCAATCAGCCCTTGGTGCTGGCTGGTTGCTTGGACATCAAGAGCAGTATCAAAGCCGCGCGCTTTGTGCGGTTTTGTGATGCCTTCAATATTCCGGTTATCACCTTTGTCGATGTGCCTGGCTTTATGCCTGGCACTAGCCAAGAGTACGGCGGCATCATTAAGCACGGTGCTAAGTTGCTCTATGCCTATGCCGAATGCACCGTGCCCAAAATCACCGTCATCACGCGCAAAGCGTATGGTGGCGCGTATGACGTGATGGCCTCTAAACATTTGCGCGGCGACGTGAACTTTGCCTGGCCTAATGCCGAGATCGCGGTGATGGGCGCCAAGGGCGCGGTGGAAATTATTTTCCGCGAGGACAAGGGGGACCCGGAAAAGCTGGCCGCCAAGGAAGCGGAATACAAAGCGCGCTTTGCTAATCCGTTTGTGGCTGGAGCGCGCGGCTTTATTGATGACGTGATCTTGCCCGCCGAAACCCGCAAGCGCATTTGCCGTTCGCTGGTGATGCTCAAAGACAAGAAGCTGGAAAACCCGTGGCGTAAGCACGGGAATATTCCGCTGTGAGGTTGATGTGGGCTGCTTCATTGGCGTTCGCAGGCTCAGGTGGCCCGGACGTTTTGCTCCGTGTCCCCCGCGCTGCGCGCTCCTCCTTTACCTGCGCAAAACGCCCGGGCCACCCGAGCCTGGGGTCGGATACGCCGATGCCGCTGCGGGCTCAGAAAAATTCCTAAGCAACTTTCAGAGTTGCTAACCAAGTATTGTGAGGAGATAGCTATGTTTACCAAAATTCTCATCGCCAACCGTGGCGAAATCGCATGCCGTGTCATCACGACGGCCCGCAAAATGGGCATTGCAACCGTGGCGGTCTATTCGGATGCCGACAAAGAAGCGCGCCATGTAGCGCTTGCCGACGAAGCGGTGCGCATAGGCCCAGCGCCTAGCCGCGAGAGTTATTTGCTGGCCGATGTGATCATCGCTGCTGCTAAATCTACCGGTGCGCAGGCGATTCATCCCGGTTATGGATTCCTGAGCGAGAACGCCGAGTTTTCCAAGCGCTGCGAGGCTGAGGGCATTGTGTTTATCGGGCCCAAACACCATTCCATCGCCGCCATGGGCGACAAGATCGAGTCTAAAAAGCTGGCCGGTGCGGCGGGGGTCAATTGCATTCCGGGCGTGAACGACGCGATTGAAACGTCCGAGCGGGCGGTCGATATCGCCAAGGGCATTGGTTACCCGGTCATGATCAAAGCCAGCGCCGGTGGTGGTGGCAAGGGCTTGCGCGTGGCCTATAACGACAAAGAGGCTTTTGAAGGTTTCACCAGTTGCCGCAACGAGGCGCGCAATAGCTTTGGCGACGACCGCGTGTTTGTTGAAAAATTTGTGGAAGAGCCGCGCCATATCGAAATCCAACTCATTGGCGATGCGCATGGCAACGTGCTGTACCTCAACGAGCGCGAATGCTCTATCCAGCGCCGCCACCAAAAAGTGATCGAAGAGGCGCCCTCGCCCTTTATCAGCGACGCCACCCGCAAAGCCATGGGCGAGCAGGCGGTGGCTTTGGCCAAAGCCGTGGACTACCAAAGCGCGGGTACGGTGGAGTTTGTGGTGGGCAAGGACCAGAGCTTTTACTTCCTTGAGATGAACACCCGCTTGCAGGTGGAGCATCCGGTGACCGAAGCCATTACCGGCCTGGACTTGGTGGAGCTGATGATCCGCGTGGCGGCGGGCGAGAAGCTGCCATTGACGCAAGCGCAAGTGCAGCGCAATGGCTGGGCCATCGAGTGCCGTATCAATGCCGAAGACCCGTTGCGCAACTTCTTGCCATCCACGGGTCGCCTGGTGCGCTTTGCGCCACCCGCGCAAACCATGTTCCAGGGCGATACCGCCAACTTGCTGGGCGTGCGCGTGGATACCGGCGTGCGCGACGGTGGCGAGATACCCATGTTTTACGACTCCATGATCGCCAAGCTCATCGTGCACGGCAGCGACCGCCTGGACGCGATTGCCAAAATGCGCGAGGCGCTCAATGGCTTTGTGATTCGTGGCGTGTCCAGCAACATCCCGTTTCAAGCGGCTTTGTTGGCACACCCCAAATTTGTGGCGGGCGACTTCAACACCGGCTTTATCGCCGAAAACTATGCCCACGGTTTCCGCGCCGAAGACGTGCCGCACCAGGACGCGCATTTCCTCACCGCGCTGGCCGCGTTTGTGCGCCGCAAATCGCGCGAGCGCACGGCGGCTATCAGCGGCCAACTGCCTGGCTATGGCGTGGAAGCGGGTAAAGACTATGTGGTCATCGCCATGTCCGATAGCGGTACGCATGCCTACACGCCGGTGCACGTGGACGAATTCGTGGGTGAGACCGGCTCCGCGCGTGTGCGCGTGGCGGACACCAGCTACGAAATCCGCAGCCGCTCGCGCCTCAATGACATTGTCATTACCGGCACGGTCAACGGCAAAGGCTTTACCGCGCAAATCGAACGCGGCACGCCCAAAAACCCGCTGGCGCTGCGCGTGCAACACAACGGCACCCGCATCGACGCGCTGGTGGTGTCGCCGCGCATGGCGCAATTGCACCGCATGATGCCCTTCAAATCGCCACCTGACATGAGCCGCTTTGTGCTCTCGCCCATGCCCGGACTCTTGTCGCAGGTGCTGGTCGAGCCTGGCCAAAAAGTGCAGGCGGGTGAGCGTGTGGCGGTGATCGAGGCCATGAAGATGGAAAACGTTTTGTTTGCCGCCGCCGATGGCGTGGTCAAAAAAGTCGTGGCCAGCCAGGGCGAATCGCTCACGGTGGATCAGATGATTGTGGAGTTCGTATGAGCGCGCGGCCTTTTAAGGTGCTTGGCATCCAGCAAATCGCCATCGGCGCGCCCAACAAACAGCGGCTTAAGGCTCTGTGGGTAGATATGCTGGGGCTGGAAGTGACCGGCACGTTTCAAAGTGAGCGCGAAAACGTGGATGAAGATATTTGTGCCATCGGCAGCGGTCCGTTCAAGGTGGAAGTGGACTTGATGCAGCCCATAGACCCGGACAAAAAACCGGCGGTGCACACCACGCCGCTCAACCATGTGGGCCTGTGGATTGACGATTTGCCCGCCGCCGTGGACTGGCTGATGCAACAAGGCGTGCGCTTTGCGCCGGGCGGCATACGCAAGGGCGCAGCCGGTTTTGATATCTGCTTTTTGCACCCCAAGGGCAGCGAAGAATTTCCGATCTCGGGGGAGGGCGTGTTGATTGAATTGGTGCAAGCGCCGCCCGAAGTGGTCAGCGCGTTTTCGCGTTTGGCGCTTGCAGCTTAAGGCTGCTTACATGGCCGAGGCGTCTAAACACTAAAACGGATTAGTTCGACGCTGGGTCACTCAGGTTTGCGTTGCCGCGCCCGCGACATCGCGGCCTCAATCAGCGCTTTTTTGCGGTCCAACTCCTCCGGGTGGCTGATGCGCGAATGCTTGGCTAGGTCTGACAGTTTGTCCGCAGCCTCTTCTGCCTTGGCAGCCCGCTTGGTCTGTGTACTTTGCGCGCGGCGGCTTTGCGCAGCGGCGTAGCGCATGCGCGCCGTCTGCGCGAGTTCGCCCGACCAAGCATCCCAGCCCGTGGGCGATGCCAAGCCTGGTTCCGCGCTATGCACAGGCTCCAGCAAGATGCAATCAACCGGGCACACCGGGATGCACAACTCGCAGCCGGTGCAGTATGGTTCAATCACGCCATGCATGCGCTTGTTGGTGCCGTAGATGGCGTCGGTCGGGCAGGCTGCTATGCACAAGGTGCAGCCTATGCACCAGTCTTCATCGATAAAGGCCACGGTGCGTGGGCCTTCCGAGCCGAATTCGGGGTTCAGGGGCGCGATGGCCTGGCCGGTGATGGCTGATAGGCGCGCAATCCCTTGGGCTCCACCAGGCGGGCACTGGTTGATAGGCACTTGCTCCGCCGCAATCGCTTGCGCATACGCAGCGCAATCCGGATAGCCGCAGCGCGTGCACTGGGTTTGCGGCAGCGCATCGAGGATGCGCGCAGCCAGCGCGTCGGTGGCGGGCGGCTTCGTTGTCACCGCATCCGAATCAGGCTTTGCGCTTGGCCTTGGCGCGTACCGGCTTGGCAGCCGCTTTTTTCACTTCAGCGTTAGCCTTGGACGCAGTTTTCGTAGCTTTGGCAACGAGTGCTTTCACAGCAGGCTTGGCAACCATGCCGCGAGTCCTCGTCACCGCTTTGGGGGGCGGTGCAGCTACGGATGTTTTTGGCGCTGCGGTGGCAGGCATCGCGCCCGCGGGTTGGTAGCTCTTGATAAACGCTTTCACCGTGGGATAAACGATATCGCGCCAACGGCGACCGGAAAAAATACCGTAATGTCCAGCACCCGTCACTTCAAAATGTTTTTTATGCGCAGCGGGCACGCCAGTGCAAATCTCATGTACCGCGCGGGTTTGGCCCGAGCCGGAAATATCGTCCAACTCGCCTTCCACCGACAAGAGGCCCGTGCTTTTGATCGCAGCGGGGCGCACGCGCTCGGCGTCACCGCGCGGCGAGCGCACATCCCAGGTGCCGTTGACCAAACTGAAGTCCTGAAACACCACTTTGATGGTGTCTAGATAGTAGTCCGCATCCATGTCCAGGACCGCGTTGTACTCGTCGTAAAACTTGCGGTGCGCTTCGGTGCTAACGTCATCGCCTTTGATCAGGTCTTTGAAGTAGTCGTAATGGCTTTTGGCATGGTGGTCCGGGTTCATGGCCACAAAACCGGTGTGCTGCAAAAAGCCCGGATACACGCGCCGACCGGCACCGGGGAATTTGCCCGGTACGCGGTAAATCACATTATTTTCAAACCAGTTGTAGCTTTTGTTCATCGCCAGGTTATTGACGGCGGTGGGCGATTTGCGCGCGTCAATCGGGCCGCCCATCATGGTCATGGACAAAGGTGTTTTTTCATTGCGCGAAGCCATCAGCGACACCGCAGCGAGCACCGGCACCGTGGGCTGGCAAACGCTCATCACATGGCAGTTGCCATACTTGCCTTGCACATGGCGAATGCAGTCCTGCACATAGTTCACGTAGTCATCCAGGTTGAAGCGGCCTTCGTAGAGCGGCACCAGGCGGGCGTTTTTCCAGTCGGTGATATAGACCTTGTGGTCCTTGAGCATGGTTTTGACGGTATCGCGCAGCAGCGTCGCGTAGTGGCCCGACAGCGGCGCCACGATCAGCACGACAGGCTGGTCCTTGATTTTGATTAAGGTGTCCGAATCGTCGGTCAGGCGCTTAAAGCGCAGCAAATCGCAAAAGGGGCGGCTCCACTCCACGCGTTGGTGGATCGCCACCTCGACGCCATCTACATCTACCTTGCTCAAGCCAAATTCGGGCTTTTCATAGTCCTTGGCCAGGCGGTGCATCAGCTCGTAGCCCGCTGCCATACGTTGCGAAAGCGTGCTTTGGGACAGCGGCGAAACCGGGTTGGACAGCGACTTGGCGGCGAAATTGGCCAGGTCAGAAAAAGGTTCCATCAGTGCGCGCTGGGTCTCGTAAAGCTCGTAGAGCATCTGGCTATCCTTTGGAAAATGTTGCAGTGCAATATAACAGCATTTCCTGCGCGGCGCGCTTACGCGTCGGCAATCCGACGCGTTTTCCTAAACATGCGCCGCGCTTAGAGCACTTTGGCAATGGACTGACACACATAGTCCATGTTTTTGGTGTTGAGCGCCGCCACGCACATGCGGCCGGTGTCGGTGCCATAGACACCAAATTCATTGCGCAGGCGCACCATTTGGTCCTTGTGCAGGCCAGAATAGCTGAACATGCCAATTTGGCTGGTGATAAAGCCCATATCGCGGGTCACGCCAGCCGCTTTCAGGCCCTCCACCAGTTTTTGGCGCATGGTCTTGATACGCACGCGCATAGTGCCAAGCTCTTCTTCCCACTGGGCGCGCAATACGGGGTTGCCCAGCACTGCTGCGACCACCGCGCCACCGTGGATGGGCGGGTTGGAATAGTTGGTGCGGATCACGATCTTGAGCTGGCTGAGCACGCGAGCACACTCTTCTTTGTCTTTACATACGACGCTAAGGGCCCCGACGCGCTCGCCGTACAGGCTAAAGCTCTTGGAAAAAGAAGTGGATACAAAAAAGTTCAATCCGGCCGCAACAAACTTAGCCACTACCGCGCCGTCTTCAGCGATGCCGTGGCCAAAGCCTTGGTAGGCCATGTCCAGGAAGGCGGTCAGGCTGCGGCCCTGGATGGTGGCGATGACCTGGTCCCATTGCGCCGGGGTGATGTCATAGCCGGTGGGGTTGTGGCAGCAAGCGTGCAGAACCACAATGGTGCCGGGCGCTGCGGCGTTGAGCGAAGCCAGCATGCCTTCAAAATGAACCGCATGCTTTTGGCTGTCGTAGTAGGCATAGGTCTCGACCTTAAAGCCTGCGTGGCTGAACAGCGCGCGGTGGTTTTCCCAGCTGGGGTCCGAAATCAAGACGGTGGCGCCGGGGCTGACGTAGTGCAAAAAGTCAGCGCCGATTTTTAAGCCACCGGTGCCGCCGACGGCTTGCACGGTCGCCACGCGCCCGGAAGTGACGGGCTCCGAACCCTCTCCAAACACCAGACCTTTGACCGCGCTGTCGTAAGCGGCAATCCCGTCGATCGGCAAATAGCCGCGCGCCGTAGGCTTTTCCATCATGGTTTTTTCAGCCGCCTGCACGCATTGCAGCAAGGGCAGCTTTCCGTTCTCGTCGAAATACACGCCCACGCCCAAGTTGACTTTGGCGGGGTTGGTATCGGCATTGAATTGTTCGTTGAGACCCAAAATCGGGTCACGCGGGGCCATTTCGACGGCAGAGAAAAGAGACATGTAGGAGTCCTGAAGCAGTTGAGGAATGGTGCGCCCGCATCCACGCGGGGCCAAGGGGAAATCAGCTTCGCATTTTAGCCCTCGTACTTTCCTTGCCTTGATGGGCCAGCGATGTCTAGGCGCCCGGGCGCATATCGCGCCAGGGCTTACTGCGCTAAGCTTGCGGGTTGTCCTCTTACCGCATGCCATGTCTGAACCCCTTGAAGTCATAGCCCCCCAGCGCCCGGGCGAATTTGTCAGTTTTCCTGATTCGCCCTTTGAGCTGTACCAGCCCTATCCCCCGGCGGGCGACCAGCCAACGGCGATTGCGCAGTTGGTCGAGGGCGTGCGCGATGGCGAGGTGTTTCAGACCCTGCTGGGCGTGACCGGTTCGGGCAAGACCTTCACCATGGCCAATGTGATTGCCCAGCTAGGCCGCCCGGCGATTATTTTTGCCCCTAATAAAACCCTGGCTGCGCAGCTTTACAGCGAGTTCCGCGAGTTTTTCCCGAACAACGCGGTGGAGTATTTCGTCAGTTATTACGACTACTACCAGCCCGAGGCCTATGTGCCCCAGCGCGATTTGTTTATCGAGAAAGATTCGGCAATTAACGAGCACATCGAACAAATGCGCTTGTCCTGCACTAAAAGCGTACTCGAGCGGCGTGATGTGATCATCGTGGCCACGGTGTCGGCGATTTACGGCATAGGCCAACCCGAGGCCTACCACCAGATGGTGATGACGCTGCGCGCGGGCGACAAACTGGGCCAGCGCGACATGATCATGCAATTGGTACGTATGCAATACCAACGCAATGACATGGATTTTTCTCGCGGCACTTTCCGCGTGCGCGGCGACACCATCGACATCTTCCCCGCAGAGCACAGCGAAATGGCGATCCGTGTGGAGTTGTTTGACGACGAGATCGAGTCTTTGCAACTCTTTGACCCGCTGACCGGGCGCATCCGCCAAAAGATTCCGCGCTTTACCGTGTATCCCAGTAGCCATTACGTCACGCCGCGCGAGCAGGTGTTGATGGCGGTGGAAACCATCAAAACCGAGCTGTCGGACCGGCTCAAAGAACTGGTCGGCATGGGCAAGCTGGTCGAGGCGCAGCGCCTAGAGCAGCGCACCCGTTTTGATCTGGAGATGCTCAGCGAAGTAGGGCATTGCAAAGGCATTGAAAACTATTCGCGCCATTTGTCAGGTGCCGCGCCGGGCGAACCACCAGCCACGCTGACCGACTACCTGCCCAAAGACGCCATCATGTTTTTGGACGAGAGCCATGTGCTGATCGGCCAACTCGGCGCGATGTACAACGGCGACCGTTCGCGCAAAACTACTCTGGTGGAATATGGCTTTCGACTGCCCAGCGCGCTGGATAACCGACCTTTAAAGTTTGAAGAGTTCGAACGCAAAATGCGCCAGGCGGTCTTCGTCTCAGCCACCCCCGCGCAATGGGAAAAAGACCATACCGGCCAGGTAGTGGAGCAGCTGGTGCGACCCACCGGCCTGGTGGACCCGGAAGTGGAAGTGCGCCCGGCCAGTTCGCAGGTGGACGACGTGCTGCAAGAAATCCGTATACGCGTCGATAAAAACGAGCGGGTGCTGATCACTACGCTTACCAAGCGCATGGCCGAGCAACTGACCGACTACCTGAGCGATAACGGCGTGAAAGTGCGTTACCTGCACAGTGATGTGGACACGGTGGAGCGAGTGGAAATACTGCGCGATTTGCGCCTGGGCGCGTTTGATGTACTGGTAGGCATCAACTTGCTGCGCGAGGGCATCGATTTGCCCGAAGTCTCGCTGGTGGCGATTTTGGATGCGGACAAAGAAGGCTTTTTGCGCTCGGAGCGTTCGCTGATTCAAACCATAGGCCGTGCAGCACGCAATTTGCATGGCCGGGCGATTTTGTATGCTGACCGTATTACCGATTCCATGGCCCGCGCCATCGGCGAAACCGAACGGCGGCGCACGCGCCAGGTGGCTCATAACTTGGAGCACGGCATCACGCCACGCAGCATCGTCAAAGAAGTGCGCGACCTGATCGACGGCGTGTACAGCGAGAAGGCCGGTAAAGAGGCCGACCGCCTAGAGCGCGACGCGATGCAGCGCGCCCAGGTGGAGGAAATGAGCGAAAAAGACGTAGCCCGCGAAATCAAACGCCTGGAAAAACTCATGATGGAACACGCCCGCAACCTGGAGTTTGAAAAAGCAGCGCGGGTGCGCGACCAACTGGCCATCCTAAAAGAGCAGGCCTTTGGTGCGGCGGGGCGCGACAACGTGGTAGTAATGCCGCTGAGGGCCTGATGGGCAAAAAATACCGGCCGGTCTATTTACCCGAGCAAATCAGTAGGATGCTGGTTATACTTGAGTCAGTTAGTCAACTTAACACCCGATTCAGGAGCCCGCCATGCGCCTCACCACCAAAGGCCGTTTTGCCGTTACCGCCATGATTGATCTGGGCCTGCGCCAGGCCGGCGGCCCGGTAACCCTGGCGGCCATAAGCCAGCGCCAGCAAATTTCGCTCTCTTATTTAGAACAATTGTTCGGCAAGCTGCGCCGCAACGAGCTGGTGGAATCCACCCGGGGCCCCGGCGGCGGCTACACCCTAGCGCGCCGCGCAGCGGACATTACCGTGGCAGACATCATTACCTCGGTGGACGAACCCATAGACGCCACCCATTGCGGTGGCAAGGAAAACTGCCAAACCGATGGCTCGCGTTGTATGACGCACGATTTGTGGAGTTCGCTCAATATGCGCATGGTGGAGTTTTTGAACTCGGTTACTTTGCAAAAACTGGTGGATGAGCAATTGGCCAAAGGCCTGCAAGTGGAAGAAAAGCCCAGCATCAAGCGCGCGATTTCGGCTATCCCAGTGTCGCAACCAGTCCGCATCAACGCGCCCAATTCGGTGTTTGCTTTGGGAAACGCATTTTCTAAAGTCTGACGCTTCAAGCGCAAACGCCCTGCGGGGCCACATATTCGCCTCCTGCTTATTTATTGATTGAACACAGACCGCTATGGACTCCACGCCCCACTTCCCGATTTATATGGACTACAGCGCCACCAACCCTTGCGACGAGCGGGTAGTGGACGCCATGGTGCCCTGGTTGCGCGCGCACTTTGGCAACCCTGCCTCTCGTAGCCACGCCTGGGGCTGGGAGGCGGAGGAGGCCGTCGAAAACGCGCGCGGCCAGGTGGCGGCGCTGATCGGCGCGGACCCGCGTGAGATCGTCTGGACCTCGGGCGCCACCGAGTCCAACAACCTGGCCATCAAAGGCGCGGCGCATTTTTATAAGACCAAGGGCAAGCACCTGATCACCGTCAAGACCGAGCACAAAGCCGTGCTCGATACCTGCCGAGAACTAGAGCGTCAAGGTTTTGAAGTAACTTACCTGGACGTGCAGGAAGACGGTTTGCTGAACCTGGACGTGTTTAAAGCGGCCATCCGCCCGGACACGATTTTGGCCAGCGTGATGTTTGTGAACAATGAAATCGGGGTGATTCAAGACATTCACGCCATAGGCACCATCTGCCGCGAGAAAGGCGTGATCTTTCATGTCGATGCCGCGCAGGCCACGGGCCGGGTGGATTTCAATTTGGCCGATATGCCGGTCGATTTGATGAGCCTGACCTCGCACAAAACTTACGGCCCCAAAGGGATTGGTGCTTTGTTTGTACGCCGCAAGCCGCGTATCCGCTTGGAAGCGCAAATGCACGGCGGCGGCCACGAGCGCGGCATGCGCAGCGGCACCTTGCCTACCCACCAGATCGTAGGCATGGGCGAGGCCTACCGCATTGCCAAAGAAGAAATGGTCGGCGAGAACATCCGCATCCGGGCTTTGCACGAGCGCATGCTGGAAGGTCTGAAAGACGTGGAGCAGGTGTTTATCAATGGCGATTTGGAAAAGCGCGTACCGCACAACCTGAACATGAGCTTTAACTACGTGGAAGGCGAGTCGCTGATGATGGGCATTAAGGGTTTGGCGGTAAGCAGCGGCTCGGCCTGTACCTCGGCTAGCTTGGAGCCCAGCTATGTGCTGCGCGCCCTGGGCCGCAGCGACGAATTGGCGCATAGCAGCTTGCGCATGACGATTGGCCGCTGGACTACCGAAGCGGAAATCGACTACGCGGTGGAGACCATCAAATTCCACGTCGCCAAGTTGCGCGACTTGAGCCCTTTGTGGGACATGTACCAGGAAGGCATCGACATTTCCACCATCCAATGGGCGGCGCATTAAGCGTACAGGCTTCAATCTATATACAAAGAGGTAAACACAATGGCTTATTCCGACAAAGTGGTGGACCACTATGAAAACCCCCGCAACGTGGGCAGTTTTGACAAAGGCGACGACACCGTAGGCACCGGCATGGTGGGCGCACCGGCTTGTGGCGACGTGATGAAGCTGCAAATTAAGGTGAACCCGTTGACTGGCGTGATTGAAGATGCGCGCTTCAAAACCTATGGCTGCGGCTCGGCGATTGCGTCCAGCTCTTTGGTCACCGAATGGGTCAAGGGCAAAACCTTGGACGAAGCGGCAGCCCTCAAAAACAGCGAAATCGCGCAAGAACTGGCTTTGCCGCCGGTCAAGATCCACTGCTCCATCCTGGCCGAAGACGCCATCAAGGCGGCGGTCGATGACTACAAGAAAAAACACCTGAACTGATATGCCAGTTTCACTGACTGAGGCTGCGGCGCGCCACGTTAGCCGTTACCTGACCAAACGGGGCAAAGGCGTTGGTGTGCGCCTGGGTGTGCGCACCACCGGCTGCTCGGGCCTGGCCTACCAACTCGAATATGTGGATGAACTCAGTGGCGAAGACATTGTGTTTGAAGGCCACGGCGTCAAAGTGTTGGTGGACCCGAAAAGCCTGGCCTATATCGATGGCACTGAGCTGGACTTTGTGCGCGAGGGATTGAACGAAGGCTTTCGCTTTAACAACCCCAACGAGCGCGATAAATGCGGCTGCGGTGAGTCCTTCCGGGTGTGAACCTCCAATCCAATGACTTTGAACTGTTTGGCCTGACCCAGCAGTTTGCGCAAGAGCGCGGCGCCTTGGATGCGCGCTGGAAAGCCTTGCAAGCCCAGGCCCACCCGGATAAATTTGCCGCGCAGGGCGCCGCCGCGCAGCGCTTGGCCATGCAGTGGTCGGTGCGCATCAACGAGGCTTACCAGCGCCTAAAAAACCCCTTGCAGCGCGCTGCCTACCTTTGCGAGCTGCAAGGTGCGCCCATCCAAGCCCATAGCAACACGGCCATGGCGACGGCTTTTTTGATGCAGCAAATCGAGTGGCGCGAGGCTTTGGACGATGCTCGCAGCGTGGACGACCTTGAGGCCCTGGCCGCTTCGGTAGACTCGACGCAAAACGACTTGCTGACGCTCTGTGCCCAAACACTCGATGACCGGCAGGACTATCCCGCTGCCGTGCCCCTGGTGCGCAGCCTGATGTTTATCGAAAAATTCCGCCACGATCTGGACGCGCGCTTTGACGCACTGAGCTAATTCTTTTATGGCCTTGCTCCAAATTTCTGAACCGGGCCAATCGCCCAATCCGCACGAGCGGCGCATAGCCGTCGGCATTGACCTGGGCACCACGCATTCGTTGGTGGCTGCGGTGCGCAACGGCGTGGCCGAATGCCTGCCCGATGCCACTGGCGCAGTCTTGCTACCCAGCGTGGTGCGCTACCTGGACGCGCAGCGCCGCCAAATCGGGCAGGAGGCTTTGCAGCAGCAAAGCGCGGACCCCGGCAACACGATAGCCTCTGTCAAGCGCTTGATGGGCCGGGGCCTGGCCGATATCGCCGATGCGGCCCGTTTGCCCTATGCCTTGGTCGATGCGCCGGGCATGGTCAAGGTGCGCACCATTGCCGGTGAGAAAAGCCCGGTGGAAGTGAGTGCCGAAATTTTGGCGACCCTGCGGTTCCGCGCCGAAGACAGTTTTAACGACGATATTTTCGGTGCGGTAATTACCGTGCCGGCGTATTTTGATGACGCACAGCGCCAGGCGACCAAAGACGCGGCGCAACTGGCGGGCCTTCATGTGTTGCGCTTGATCAATGAGCCCACGGCTGCGGCTATTGCCTATGGTTTGGACAACGCCAGCGAGGGCGTGTATGCGGTCTATGACCTGGGCGGCGGCACCTTTGATATATCCATATTGCGTTTGTCCGCAGGCGTGTTTGAGGTGCTGGCTACCGGCGGCGATTCGGCCCTGGGTGGCGATGATTACGATCGTGCCTTGGCCGATTGGATAGTGCTCCAGTCAAGTACTCAAGTGCAAGGCCTGGAAGACCAGGCTTTGCTATTGCAAGCAGCGCGTGCCTGCAAAGAGGCTTTGTCGGATGAAGATATCGCGCCCGTGGAGTTAAGCCTGGAGGCAGGGCGTATTGACTTGTCGGTGAACCGTGCACAATTTGAAGCGACCACGCAGCCCTTGACGGCGCGCACCTTGCAAGCGGTGCGCAAAGCCTTGCGCGATGCGCGTTTGCAAACCACGGATATTCAAGGCGTGGTGCTGGTGGGCGGCTCCACGCGCATGCCCCAGGTGCGCGCAGCGGTGGCAGATTTTTTCGAGCAAGCGCCATTGACCAACCTGAACCCCGATGAAGTGGTGGCCCTGGGCGCAGCCATCCAGGCTAACCAATTGGCGGGTAACAACCCTTCGGGCAATTTGCTGCTGCTCGATGTGATTCCCCTGTCCTTGGGCATAGAGACTATGGGCGGTTTGGTAGAGCGCATCGTGCCGCGCAACCAGACGATTCCCACGGCCATGGCCCAGGACTTCACTACCTACCAAGACGGGCAGACCGCGCTGGCGCTGCATGTGGTGCAAGGCGAGCGCGATTTGGTGGCCGATTGCCGCAGCCTGGCGCGCTTTGAGTTGCGTGGCATCCCGCCCATGGTGGCCGGTGCGGCGCGCATCCGCGTTACCTTTACCGTCGATGCCGATGGGCTGCTGCATGTGGCCGCGCGCGAGCAAGGCAGCGGTGTCGAGGCGCAAATTGATGTCAAACCCTCGTATGGTTTGAGCGACGATCAAATCGCCCGCATGCTGCAAGACAGTTTTAGCACTGCGCAAGTGGATATGCGGGCGCGCGCCTTGGTCGAGGCGCGTGTGGATGCGCAGCGCCTGGTGCTAGCCACGCAAAGCGCTTTGAAGGCGGACGGCGATTTACTCAGCGCCCAAGAGCGCGCGGATGTGGACGCAGCCATAGACGCTTTACTGGCATCCGCGCAAGGCGAAGACGCAGCGCAGATAGAAGCGATAAGCAAACAACTGGCCCAAGTGACCGAAGCTTTTGCCGCCCAACGTATGAACCGGGGCATTGCCCAGGCCTTGTCCGGCCACACCTTGGATTCGCTGCAAGACAGCTTTAAAACCTAATCCCACGGCTATGCCCATCATTCACATACTGCCCCATTCCGAATACTGCCCCACAGGCGCCCAGGTGCGCGCTGCCGCAGGCACCACGATTTGCGAGGCCTTGCTGGAAAACGGCATCGCCATCGAGCACGCTTGCGACATGAGCTGCGCCTGCACCACCTGCCACGTCATCGTGCGCGAGGGCCTGGCCTCGCTCAACGAAGCCGAAGAAACCGAAGAAGATTTGCTAGACCGTGCCTGGGGCTTGGAGCCCAATTCGCGCTTGTCTTGCCAGGCCATCGTCAGCAACAAAGACCTGGTGGTGGAAATTCCCAAGTACTCGATCAATCACGCCAAAGAAAACCACTAAGCCATGCGCCAGGTATTTTTAGACACCGAAACCACCGGCCTATTTGCCGAGCAGGGCGATCGCGTGATCGAAATTGGCTGTGTGGAATTAGTCAACCGCAAGCTCACCGGCAATAAGCTACACCTGTACGTCAACCCCGAGCGCGACAGCCATGAAGAGGCTTTGAAGGTGCACGGCATCAGCAACGATTTTTTGCGCGATAAGCCTAAGTTCGCGCAAGTGGCCGAGGAAGTTCTGGGCTTTATCCAAGGCGCCGAACTCATCATCCACAACGCGCCTTTTGATATCGGTTTTCTCAATCGCGAATTGTCTTTGCTGGCTAAGCCGCCGCTGCACAGTTGCGTGAGCGGGGTGATAGACACCTTGCTCATGGCCAAGGAAATGTTTCCCGGCAAGCGCAACAGCCTGGACGCCTTGTGCGCGCGCCTCGAGGTAGACAACAGTGGCCGCCAGTTGCACGGCGCATTGCTCGACGCCGAGTTGCTGGCCGAGGTGTACATCAACATGACGCGCGGGCAAGACGCTTTGCTGATGGACAGTCGCAGCGACACCCGCACGCAAGCCGCGGGCAGCCGGGTCGATTTCGCCACCTTGGTCTTGCCAGTGCTAGCTGCGACCGAGCAAGAATTGCAAGCCCATGCCAAGGTGCTGGCCGAAATAGACAAGGCCAGCGCGGGTAATACCGTCTGGGCGCGCGCGCAATCAACCGTATAATCGCGGGCTTTCCTGACCAGTTTCAGGGCGGTTAGCTCAGGGGTAGAGCACCACATTCACACTGCGCCTATGCCGTGTTTTTAGTGTTAAAAATCTTATCAAAATTCCTTTTAAATTCAAGTACTTATGTGCTTAAATTCAAAACAGAATGAAGATCAAAGTAGTATAGTCAAACTATACTACTCGTCATAGATTTTTCTGTGTCTTTTAATAGATTTTCGAATCAAAATTGATAACGAATTTTTCGCGTTACAACGATGATTTATTGAAGGACTCGGGAACGCTAATCATCGCTGTGTCACAATAGCGGAGTGATAAGAATCTGGGTCGTTAACTCAGCGGTAGAGTGCCACCTTCACACGGTGGAAGCCAGTGGTTCGATCCCACTACGACCCACCAGATTTACGAAAAAGCACTGTTCAGATAACAGTGCTTTTTTTCTTTAAATTCTGCGGTCATAAAAAAAATAAGAGTACATTGAGCGTGGCAATGGCTAGGTCCTTGACGGTTATGAAGCGATTAGAAACCAGCGCAAATATTCTAGATTTTAATTGCAAGCTTTCAGGTTAATAACTAATGCGAGTAACCTTTTCAATATATTTTCTATGCTTGTAAGTATACTAAGGTTTATATAAGGTCTTTATTGCTATTTAGTTGAATTATATTCAAAGCTAATTTTGGAAGTTATCAAATGACTAAAAATGACGTGCCGGCCTATGATAAATTACTCTATGCAACTATTAAAGGTTTGAAGGAGATTGGAGGATCTGGAACAATTGATGAAATTGTTGAATCAGTTATAAAGGTGGAAAAGTTTCCATCTGAGCTTCAAGAAATAATGCATAAAGATGGCAGATTAACACTAATTGAATACAGATTGGCTTGGGCAAGAACTTATTTGAAAAAAGTGAATGCTTTAACAAACAGTGACAGAGGCATATGGAATTTAACTGAGTATGGAAGAAACATTACCGCAAAGCAATGTTTAGAAATACCCGCGATTGTCCGAAAAGAGTATGCGGGGAATAGAAAAACTAATAAACCGACAAAAGATGATCAGGAGATTTTAGAGCAAATTAATGAACAAGAATTCGACTGGAAAGAAACAATTCTCAAGTTATTAGTCGACAAAGTTAGTCCTGAAGCTTTTGAACGCTTATGCCAAAGAATACTAAGAGAATCTGGATTTACTAAGGTTAAAGTTACAGGAAAAAGTGGAGATGGTGGCATTGATGGAATTGGTTTATTAAGAATGAATTTAGTTTCTTTCACAGTACTTTTTCAATGCAAAAAATATAAAGATAGCGTCGGTTCTGTTGCAGTAAGAAATTTTAGGGGTGCGATGCAAGGAAGATGTGATAAAGGTTTAATAATTACAACTGGAACTTTTACATCAGAAGCAAAAAAAGAAGCTGTTAGAGATGGTGCAGATACAATTGATTTGATAGACGGTGATAGCCTCTGTGATTTATTAAAAAATTTAAGACTTGGCGTAGAGGTGCAAATGGTAGAAAATATAACCATTAATTCTAATTGGTTTGATGGATTATAAATTTCTTACCAATAAATTTAGCTGCAAATTCAAAATTAATATTTTTTAATATCTGCTCATATTGGCATTTTATTGCATTGAGTGAAATTGAACTGTTCACTCCCAGGGGCGCGGTCGGCGTTTGCTTTGCAGCTCGCCAATGTTCATCTCGCCTTGCAGCGGAGCTGCGTAGAAACGATCTATCATTTCCGGGCTAGTCCGGGCGTTTCTCGCTAGCGTTAGCGTATCCACCGTTCTACCAAACATCAGCCGGAACATGATGCTGCTGTGGCGCAAGCTGTACAGGCTGCGTGGCTCGCCAACGTTACTGACCTTAAGTCCGGTTATATCTAACACTATGTCAAACTGGCGCGCCAGAGACTTAATGGCGTTGTCCCGTGACTTCGCGTGTGGCATGAACACATAGTCCCCGGGTTCAACGGGCCGCCCAAGCTCGATTTCTTGCCTGCGGCGTATACGCTCATACACCTTGACTGCCCAGGGCATCGTTGTGATCGGAAAACTGTGACCCTTGCTGGGGGGCAGTGTCAACCGCAGGTATGTGTACTCTCGCTTGATCACTTCAACGTGTTTATGCTGCATGTGGCGCACATCGGTGGGTCGGATGTAACTGTTAACCATGAAAACGATTAGGTCCGACAAGTCCTTTGTCATGGTAAATCGCTTGATCAATCGATCATCAGGACCAAGTTTTTCACCTACAGCGCAGAAGTAGGTACCGTCCTTTTGCTCCCCGCGGAAGCGCCACTCGATACGCTTACCAGCGAGCTTCTTGCTAACTTTAGTAATGGCTTTGTATTCGCCAACATTGAACCATCCACGCGGCCTGTCCTCAACCCCTACTTTTGGAAACTCCGGAATGTGCTGGATGTAGCTGTACCGTACTGCGTGCTGCAAAACTTTGCGTACTAATCCCATGTAGTTGCCCAAAGTTGAGATGCTTAGTTTGGGTTCAAGATTGGAGAGTTTTTGCAAAAACTCATCTAACACTTTGTAGTTGAGACTCAAAATGTCCATGGCCCCGAAGAAGGGTAGGACGAGTTTGTTCATGCGAAGCTCAATATTTTTGTAACTTAGCTTAGCCAACTGTCTGCGTTCTACCTTTGCTTGCTCAAACTCCATTAAGAGTAGGGCTACTTTCCTAAAGGGAATGACCTCAGCGGCATTTACCTCGGCGGGCAATCCGTTGAATGGAGTGCCACCGTGCATACGATGATTGATATCGTCATAAAAGCGTTTGGCAGCTTCAAGTGCGTCTCGCTTGATTTCTGTTTTTGTCGTGCGCTTAAATATCTGACTGTTTGTGAAATATCGCACCCACCAATAGCTAGAGGCTGGGATTTTGAAAATCACTAGTTTTCGGGGATAGCCAGGGATCCGCGTGATGCTGTCCCGTAGCGGAACGGATCTGTGGCGCAGTGTCGATTCGGGTTCTATAGCTCGGACCATGGCTCATGCTCTCAAAGTTTCACATAGTGTGTTTTCTGAAATGCTGGGCAGTCAACCGCGATAACCCATCTCTGTGGCATTTAGACGATCAATGGTTGCTGCCCGCCCAAGTTCAAGTTGTTATCTCCTGCTCTTCGGGCTCTGTCGGCGCCCAATTCGAGGCTTTACTCTTCCAATAGTGCCGGTCGTGCCACGCATCTAGCTTGGAGACTGCATTGCGGATACCTTCATGGCCATAGCTATCGATTAACTTCAATAGCCCTGGAGTGTCAAAGTTCTGAATAGCTGTATCGGCAATGCCCTCTTTCTGAAGATGATCTTGGTTGTCTGCAATAACACTTGGCCATCTACTGATACGGTCTGCTATCGATCTCATTTGAGAGTAATCGCGATTGAGATCACGCAGTTCCGCCAAATCGGCATCACCTACAAAATATGCGCCGAGACAAGTTGTCAAGTACCGCAACTGAAAAAAGCTGTTTGTTTCTAGTTCTTGGGCAGTAAAAAGGAAATGCGACGTTTCAGTTTTAGGCCAATATTGCCACTCCTCCTGGGACGCATATGATGATCGAGATTCACGCATTTTTAGGATCAATCGGATGTAATCACTATGGTGACCATCTGTTTTGTAATAGGTGAAATCTTTGAGCCCAAGAAGCCTAGCCATCTCTCTTATTTTCGGAAGCTCTTTTTGATCTTTCACATTCCAAATCATGATGGTTCCCTTTTTTATCTTTTCAAATAAGTTACTCATGACGTTGCCTTTAGGTGTCACCCCCAAACCCGAAGGTCTGAGGGTAGGGTTCAGATTGATTACTTGACTTAAGCCGGTTGTTGAATCCTCATACTCCCGAGGCTTAAACTTTCTTCAGCATTGAGGATGATTTCGGATTGACCAATGCCACTAATAGAAGGCAAACCATTCGGTTGATATCCCTTATCACCAGGCTTCATACCCCATCCCGATGTGATGCCGAGCTTTTCGCGTAAGACATCTAGCTTCTCCTGCATGCTCGTTAGATCATCCGGGACGCTAGCCTCAGCTACTAAGGATAGGATCTGTGATTCCATCGACTCGTTGAGCTTAAAAAAGCGCACGACCCGGCGTTCTTTGCCGGATGGGTTAACGCAAACCGCAAACTCAAAAGTGCCTTCCTTTTTGCCCTCGGCCACGGTGTTGAGTACAAATTGATCTTCTACCTGTACGATGGTTTGCGAAGACTTGGCATTGGCTAAAAGGATTTTTTTCAGCATTTGCGTCTTAGCTTCTTTATGCTCTTTGATGCTCTTAGCTGATTCAGCCTCTTCTTTGGTAGCGGTAATCTTGCCGATGCCGCCGCGCTCCTTGATGTAGCTGGGCAGTTCCTGCGCTGTCAGGTTTTCGTCATGCGCAATCTGTAGCACTTTGGAATACGAGTAAGCGGTCTGGCGATCTGCGGGCAGGATGAACCGTAGAACTGTGGTCATCCACGGCGAATTGGCCTGAGTTTTGATTTCGTGCTCAGATTCCAACCGTTCGCGCATACGCTGAAGGATGTGGTCACGTAGGGGCGACTCGTTAATCTGCAGGGCGTAGCTGTAAATGGCTCCCAAAAGGGCGTACAGCTCCTTTGTCCCTCGCACTACATAGGTTTCAACGTACTGGTCGTTCATCTTGGCCAAGTTCTGGGCCTGCCCTAGCACCATGTCCACCTGAACATCGTTGGCGCTCTTGTCGCTGGGACGGCGGCTGTCCGAGCCTCCAAGGGCGCGGTTCATAAGTAAGCCAAAAGCAAACTCATCAACGGGCGGGGCGGCTGGGGCAGGACTCGGTGCTATCCCATTGGAACCAAGCGGATTTGCCTGGGTGTTTTCTTGGTACATAAGTACTCCTAGTAAAAATAGCTGTTGAATCGTCGGCCAGGTTGGACACGACAAGCACAGGATATTTTTTTGGCAGGGGAGTTTTTTCACTTTTTCGAAGGGGTACGAAAAAATGAAAGTTCAACGCAAAATTAGGAGTACGGGGACTGAGGAGCTGATCCCCTTTATTGCAACCGGTCGTCTGAGGTCGGAAATTACCGAGCCTTTTATCTATGGCACTTACCTTGAGGCTTGGTGGCGGTGCTTAAGGCGCTCAAAGGAATTCACTCAAAGTTGCCGCACAGGAATATTTACTTCCGAGGGTGCATACAAGATGTTTTGCATGTTTGGCACCGTTGAGGGCATTACATTTCAGGACTGGTGGGTGGCCAAAGGTCACGAATACTTCAGCGAAAGCATCACCACTCTGCAGGTTACGCTATTTGTCAAACGCCAACACGTTAATGCTTTTGAAATCACTGTGGATGCATTTCAAGATGTATCTAGCCAATTAGCCGGTAAGGAGTTCGGCTTTTGGCATGATCAAATTTGCCTGCTCAATGCTAGGGAAGGCTTGCTGTCAGAAGCGCCTTTGTCGTGGCCAATTTTCCGTAATCGAATTTCGTACGAAGTGATTTCACAACTGTTGGACATTATGGAAATTCATGATCAAATCATTCGCAGTGCGCCGGAGACTAAGCTGTGGCAAATTGGTGAACAACTCAAGCTAAATCCACGAGCAATGCCCAAGCCTGAGGACTACCCAACTGACATCGCGGACAAGCACAAAATTATGGGCCAGACGGTTAGTAGTTACTTGAGAAAGGGAAAAGGGCTTGTTGATAACGCATACAACGGTGTTTTTCCAAAATACAGAAGCTCATCAGGTGAGCCTTCTGGTTGGTAAGCTAGGGTTAATCCCGCAGTTCTAGTATCGCTTTGTTGGACGCATTAATCCGAAATCTTCGGCATAAATCGCCGACTTTCGACCGGTCAGGTCTACTAAAGGCGATTTTTTCCCAGTTTAGGATCAAGCAACATGGAGCGCGAGGCCTCTCTGCAGCGTCCGGTTCAATATAGAGATCACTGGCACTTGGATGCCTGGTGCCACCTACGCGATGACGTGCGCAGCTTCAGCACCGGTGCCATTCAGCGGGTGAGCATATTGGACATTGCTGCAAAGGAAGTGTCGGCTAAGACCATCGACCAGTTCGTGGGCGAGGGCTATGGCATCTTTGGGGGCAGCCCTAAAGGCTGGGCCAAGTTGCGGTTTACTCCAGAGCGGGCAAGGTGGGTCGCAGGTTAGCGCTGGCATTTTAAGCAGCGCAGTGAAACGCTGGCTGATGGGAGCTATTTGCTGGAAATCCCCTATTCCGATGGGCGGGAATTGGTGGGAGACTTGCTAAGGTTTGGGGCTGATGTGGAGGTCATTGAGCCTTTGGACCTTCGGGCCAAGATAAAGAGAGCCCTGCATCAGGCTGTTGGACGCTATGCTTAGCTCGCGATGAATCGCCGATCGTTGAATTTTTATTTTTTGAATTTATTTGTCGTTTAAAAGTTATGTGCAGAAATAATTAGCATATTTCCCAATGAAACGATATTTTGAGGAAAGAATTGATCCCAATAATTGATATATTTGCAGGAGCCGGTGGATTGGGCGAGGGTTTTTCTGCGCTTAAAAATAAGTCAGAAACTGATGTATTTGAAATCGCGCTCTCCGTTGAAATGAACGAGTTAGCCTGTCGAACGCTGAAACTTCGGGCGATAAAACGCCATTTGCAACGTGTTGGACAGCTTGATCCTTACTTTGCGCTCCTGCAAGGGCGTATTTGTCAAAGCGAATTCGACGCAATTCCAATTGTTGTCCAAGCTGCTAAGAAGGCTTCGAACGAGGTCTTGACTGCAGAGCTTGGAAAAACCTCGGCCCGACAGCTGGATTCAAGAATTAGATCTGCATTAGATGGTGCAACTGAATGGGTACTTATTGGAGGCCCGCCCTGCCAAGCATACTCATTAGCAGGGCGAGCGAGAAGGACAAATGATCTGGATTTTGAGTCAGATGAAAAGCACTTTCTTTATCGTGAGTACCTTCGCATCATCAAGGCACACGCACCTCCAGTCTTTGTCATGGAAAATGTCAAAGGGTTGATATCGTCCCACCATGGCGGGATTCCCATATTTAGCCGAATACTTGAAGATCTTTCGAATCCTAGAAGAGGCCTAACCTATGAAATTCGATCAATGGTTAAGTGTGACGATCAGTCCCCGTTGTCGCCTGAAGACTATGTTATCCAATCTGAAAGATATGGCGTACCACAGACTCGACATCGCGTAATTCTTCTGGGAATTAGAAGCGATATTTGCAATCGTAAGAGCCTAAGATTACAAAAATCAAATGGGCAGATATCAGTACAAGAAGCTATATCTGATCTTCCCAGAATACGCAGTGGGTTGTCCCGGGGCAACGACTCCAAAAGAGCTTGGGTATCCACCCTTAAGGCAGCGCCATCCTTAGTAAAGGGATGGGGTGTGCAGAGCGAAGGGCAAGTGATCGCTGCGATGAGGGTTGCTTCGCAGAAAGCTGAAGTTCTAAGCTCACAGGGTTTGCCATTTATACCTGACGAAAACACAAAAATCCATAAATCAACGAGATTTATGGATTGGGTTGCATCTCCTCAACTCAAAGGAGCGATACAACATCAATCACGTCAACACATGGAATCAGATATTTCGCGATATTTGTTCGCTTCTGTATTTGCACAAGAATTCGGATATTCTGCGAGACTTCATCAATTTCCCATTTCGCTTTTGCCGAATCACGTGAACATACTTAATGCTGATAGCGGAGATAAGATACCATTTCCGGACAGATTTAGCGTCCAGTGTGCGAAAGGTCCGTCCAGCACCATTGTTTCCCATATTGCGAAGGACGGACACTACTATATTCACTACGATCCTAGCCAATGCAGAAGCCTGACAGTGAGAGAGGCCGCTCGCCTTCAGACATTCCCAGATGACTATTTCTTCGAAGGGAATAGAACGCAACAGTACCATCAAGTTGGAAATGCAGTTCCACCTTTGCTCGCATACATGCTGGCGGAGGTAGTTCAGAATTTATTGGAAAACCCAAGCAATTTAACAGTCAGTGACAATGCCTGTGAAAAAATCGAGGTAGAAAATGGCTAATTTTTCTACACCGCGCCCCCTTGAACCCAATCGAGAGCAGCTTGCAGTAATACAGGCTGCGCCAAACGATCGTTTGCTTGTAGTAGCCGGACCGGGTACTGGGAAAACGCAAGTTGCGGCAATGAGACTGGTCAGTTTATTAAATACCGGGGTGCATCCTGCTCAAATTCTGGTTCTCAGTTTTTCTAGAACCGCAGTAGCCACACTGACAAGCAGGCTAGCCATCCTCCCGTTAGCGGATGATCGAGTAATTGAGGACTTGCGACATTTAGCTGTTCGTACCTTCGATTCTTGGACCTTCCGAGTCCTGAGGCAAAGTGGACATGCTGCACCAGATCTATTGTCCCGAACCCATGACCAGAATATTCAAACGCTGGTGGACCTGCTGGGAGACGTTAACAACCAGTTTCTAACTCAATTGTTGTCATCCATTCGGCATGTAATTGTTGACGAATTTCAGGACCTGCTAGGGGTCAGATCTGAGTTGGTCATTGCCCTGCTTTCAAGGCTGATCAAAGAGCGCGACGGCGATGTGGGCTTTACGGTTCTTGGTGATCCCGCTCAAGCAATTTTCAGATTTGCAAATAGGGTAGAGGGAGAGGATATTCCTGACGATCCATGGTCAGAGCTCAAGACTCGACTGCACGATGGGCTGACTGAGATTTCGCTGGTAAAAAACCATCGGTCCACTGAAAAGCTTGCTGCCATGGCAAACAGTATGAGAAAGATATTGCGTAGCGAGGAGCTCGATGCCGATGCCAAGTTTTCAGCGATGAAGAGGTTTCTCGATAAGCTTCCCTCCTCACCAGATGATGTCAAATTGGGGCCACAATGGCTCGAGGGCCTGCCTGAGGGGTCGCTTGCTGTTTTGACAAGGACCAATGGTGAGGCAGTCAGCGTATCGAAGATGCTACTGGGCACCTCTAATGAGGGACCAGCATTACCCATTCGATTACGGTTGTCGGGTGAAGAGCAGTTTGCGCCAGCATGGATTGCCGAAATTCTTTACAGATTCAAGCCGCAGTCTATTTCCCGAAACACGTTTAACACTGTTTATGCCAAGCTCGTAGAGCAGACAGAACCTGCTGTGCTGAATTTGATGCAGCTGCCACCCCCTGACGTTGCTTGGAAACGTCTTTCACGCGCAAGTGGCGCGCCGGATGATACGCCATCTGTCGAAATGGGGGAGTTGCGGGTTCGGATGGACTGGCCAGATGCATTTCCAGATGACCAAGTCTCTGAGGCGGCAGCTGTATATATAACTACCATCCACCAAGCGAAAGGAATGGAGTTTGACAACGTTGCCCTTTTGGCCAGTGATCCCAATCGAAGTGAGTTCAGGAAAACCATAGATCCTCTAGAAGAGGCTCATGTGGGGTTTGTTGCCATCACACGGGCTGCAAAAAATCTAGGGCAGCTTCCCGCAACCTGTATTTATAAAGCCCCCTATACATGGACCGGAAGAAACGGGAGGGAGCGTCAAGTTGCTTGGGGAGTAATGACCAATGTGCAGCTGGGACTGAAGGGAGATGTTGCCGCTATTAGCTTTGTTGATGCCAATCTACATGGATCGCAGGAGGCAGTGGACTCCCTGCAGAAGTCACTAGCAGCAAGAGCTATCGAATTGCGGGGTCATAAGGTGATTCTTCAAAAAGTCAAGTCCGACATTGAAGCTTTTAAGGCTATTGATACTCGCTACAACATCCACCTCCAAGAGGGCAATGAAGCCGGCCAGTTGATCGGACAGACTTCTGGACAGGTCGCCATTGATCTTCTGAATCTGCTTTGGGACAAGGGATATTCACTACCTTTCAAGATTTTTAATTTGCGAATTGCAGAGATTGTCAGCCTCACTGGTATTGGTGACACCATTGAAAGTGTTCCTGAGCCTTGGCGGAGTAGCCGCCTTTGGCTGGGAGTGTCGCTGATGGGGACGGGAGACTTCAAACCATGGAAAAGAAATGCAAAGTAACACTTTAAATGCCGAACAGGCAAGAGAGTCAATTTCTGAGCTTACAAGCAAACTTTTGGTTGGTCCGCTGTCAATCGATGAAACTCTTGAATCACCTCCAGTAGATACCTATCTGACCGGCATACTTTGGCCGCGTGGAGCCCCAACTGAAGCGGGGGATGATGATGGAGGCTTGGATGTTGGTGCAACGGATGAAGTTGGTTCTGATGCCGGTGTGCCGGGCTATCGGGCAAACCGCCCATGCTCGATAGGTCTTACGTTTGCAGTGCCCGTCGGTGCTACTGTGAATGTCAGTCTGGGCGAAACTTCGAGATATGTTCCGGATCGTGCAGAGAGCACTGGTGACACTAGCGCAGAGAGTAAATCAAATTCTTCGGTGGAATCTTTTCCAGCAGGCGAAGCCAATACTGTTGATGGGAAAGTAGCAACATCTAAAGCACGGATTTGGAAACGTCAGCATCTTGGCTATTCGTTTGAGATAAGTGCCGATGAGAAACGACCCTCGTGGACTATTCAGGACTTCATTGTTGCGTCGGGTGAGACGGTTACTGACAAGCGACTATCTGTGCATGTCAAACGGCGCATAGGGCCAGAACTCCTGGTTTTCACCGTAACTCTGATTAATGAAGAGAGCGACGAAGAGGGTGGAAGCCCAAGGGACGCACGCTGTCTCTTCCAGACTGAGGTCGTGGTCACTTCAATAGTCCGCGATGTTGGCCAGATTCAGCCAAGGTTTCGCAAATCGCTGGCTACAGACGATGACGATGTGCTGGTCAATCGATTGTTGTACCGCAAGCTTCATGAGTTTGCCGTCGGGCATGGTATCGCTGCGGTTTGGCCAAGGGTCTCACTTCAAGCTGTGCCCGAAGTACGAACAGCATGGTTGCCTTATTCGGTAGTTTCTGGGACAAGCCCTGAGGGGCATCCCTCTTTGTCCGAATTCAGGGCCGCAAATCCAGAGGTATTGTCTGCTGAGTTCCTTGGCAATGAATCCAGCCGCGCTGTCGTGATCAATGGACTTCAAGCCTTTTCCGAATGCTATAGCCAATGGATAGTTCAGACCCTGGAGTCTGGCCTCACTGAGTTTCAGGGGGAGCTGTTGGCAGCAGCTCAAGGAAACCTGAATCGATGCAAAGCTACCGCTGCGAGGATAAGAGATGGTGTGACCGTATTGCAAACGGATGACTCGGCATGGATTGCCTTTGCCATGGCAAATGTCGCCATGGATTGTCAGTCCAGATACTCTGCAAAAGGGGATGGCGCAAGGGCTCTCGTCTGGCGTCCGTTTCAGCTTGCATTCATATTGCTGGTAATTCCGGGTCTGATTGAACCTGCCCGAGAGGACCGGGATTGCATGGATCTGCTATGGTTTCCTACAGGCGGCGGCAAGACAGAGGCTTACCTCGCATTGACGGCCTTCCAGATATTCCACAGGCGATTGGTAAGCAAGGAGAGAAGGGAACATGGCGGGACTGATGTCCTCATGCGATACACGCTGCGGTTGTTAACCGTTCAACAGTTCCAGAGGGCCGCTTCGCTTGTATGCGCTTGTGAGGCTTTGCGTCTTAGTGACACTAGGCTCGGATCAGCCCGAATTACTTTGGGTCTCTATGTCGGAGCAGATACCTCACCTAACAAGATGGATATGGCCCGGGCTGCTATTGTCGAAGAGCACGCCGGACAGCAGCCCAAGTCCACACCGCGACAGCTCGTTCGCTGCCCTGTGTGTGGAGCCGAACTTCATGGTACCGATCACAGTGCAGACCCTCTCTTGCCAAGGGTAGACATAGAGTGCCACAACAAGTTGTGTGTCACCAGAGGGGTTCCTTTACCGATTCTCACGGTTGATGAGTCGATCTATACATACCCTCCGTCCCTATTGATTGGCACCATCGATAAATTTGCACAAATTCCCCGCAGGACTGATATGCGGAGAATATTTGGGCTGGATGGGGGACAACCTCCCGGCTTGATAATTCAGGACGAGCTGCATCTGATCTCCGGTCCTTTGGGTTCGATGGCAGGGCTCTACGAGACGATCGTGGATGTACTTTGCACGCGGGACGGTGTGCGCCCTAAAGTCATCGGCTCCACTGCCACGATCGGGCAGGCTGCCAAGCAGGTGCGAGCGCTGTTTAACCGCTCTGTTCTGCAATTTCCGCCGCCTGGGTTCGATGCGGACGATTCATTTTTTGCCGTACGCGATTCGGTGGGACCAGATCGAATGTATATCGGTATCCCTACCGCCGGGCGAAGCCCCAAGTTTGCACTGCAGGCGGTGATCGCTGCACTGCTTCAAACTGCTTCAGCGTTGCGCCAATCTGGAAAGGTAACGGATGAAGTTATTGATACCTACTGGACCTGTGTAGCCTATTTCAATAGTCTTCGCGAACTTGGTGGCGCGACAGTCCTTTTGCAGGATGACGTACCGCGACAGATGCAATTTCTTGCTACACGTCTCGGTGTACCTCAAAGAGATCTTCAGATCCCGGTAGAACTCAGTAGCCGGCAATCGTCCAGGGAGCTTCCAGGTCTCCTGCAGAAGCTGTCTTCGACCCTTGCACAATTTGCTGCCGATCCAAACGAGTTTCCCGAACCGGAAGACGCAGTACTCGCGTCAAACATGATATCCGTTGGTGTCGATGTTCCAAGGCTTGGCCTCATGGTGGTCAATGGGCAGCCGAAATCTACGGCCGAATACATTCAGGCCAGTAGCCGGGTAGGACGAAGATATCCGGGAATGGTTTTTGTCCTTTACAACTTTGGCAGGCCGCGTGATCTTTCGCATTTTGAACATTTCATGGACTATCACAGCGCTCTTTATAGAAGCGTGGAGGCTACGAGCGTGACTCCATGGGCTCCACGGGCTAGGGATAAAGCGCTGCATGCGGTAGTTTGTTCAATTGTTAGGCACATGGTCCCAGGGATGACTGATGACGAAGCTGCGATAAGTTTTGACGCAAATGATCCCTTGATTGCTTCGATATCCAAGTCCATTTTGGGTCGCGCCAACGATGCAACGGACGGAATTGAAACTGTCGAAACTAGAGCGGATATAGCTGCAATTATTCATGAATGGGCCCGTAGGGCGAATGATGCCCGTACGGGCAACGGGAAGCTTCGTTATTGGCAAAAGAAAGCACCATTTGGTCGAACTTCCCCTCATATGATGTACGCAGCTGAAGAGGGAGCCGCAGGAAACATTGCATGGGCAACTCCTAACTCCTTGCGGGAGGTGGAGCCCTCAACAGGATTTGTTTTGAAGAGAATTCCCCCAAAGGCAGGAGCAGCATAGTGGTAACAACTAGAAGACCAAGTGGCCGCGGACGGGCAGCGCACGGTGGCGCTCCTGTAATTGCAGGTGTTGAGCCACTGGGAAAAGTACGGCGATCTCAATTGATTTCAACTTATGGGATCGGGGCCATAGTGGACCTTGAAAAAGGTTCCTACATGCCCATGGGTCTTGAAGACTGGGAAAATGTCACAAGGTTGCCTTCTTTGACTATCAGTGAGGCTCGACTGCAGGCGCAACTTGGCGTCACCCACTTTAGATTGCCGCCTGTTTCGGAAGACGTAGGGGTGAGTGGGCATATTGATCCAGCGCACGCTGCACCAGCTGTACGTTTCCCTGAATGGCATCAGTGCCGGTATTGCAACCGAATTGGGACTGAAGGCAACCCTTTTCAGTTGGCCATCGACGGTATCCGGCTTGAATGTGTAGCGTGCTCGGGAAGAGGGAAGAAGAGCTATCCAACTCCGGTCCGATTTATCGTTGCCTGCCGCAAGGGGCATTTAGACGAATTTCCCTGGGTCTGGTGGGCACATCGTCGAAGTGATGGTGGCGCATGTTCTCAGCCAGCACTTGAATTGAAGTCGCGGGGAAAATCAGCTGCGCTCGCCGATCTATATGTCCGGTGCAAAACTTGCGGTGCATCTGAGTCTATGGGTGACGCCTTCCGTCCTGAAATCCTTCGTGGAATTAATTGTCATGGAATCAGACCGTGGCTGCATGACAGGCAAGCCAACTGCGATGCGCCACCTAGAGTCATCCAACGTGGTGCCTCCAATGTGCATTTCGCGGTCGTTGCGTCTGCACTCTCCATTCCCCCAGTTTCCGAGGGAATGTTTCAGATCATAGAAGGTCAGTGGATGACATTGAGTGCGCTCCCCGAGGAAGCCGTTTTGCCAGTATTGAACAGTCTGGCTGTTCAATACGGGGTGCCTCCTGAGGGGCTTATGGCCGCGTTTCGGGAAAAGAGAAAGATTGAAGGAGCTCAAGGTGAGCGGACTGATGCAGATTCCCGCGCGGAGGAATATGCAGCACTTTCTTCGGACCGGGATGATCCAGTCGTTGGCGGTATCGTTCCACAGTTCACCAACTTAGTGTCTGAACCGCCCGATGCACTTTCCCCGTGGTTTGATCTTGTTGGTGAGGTCTCACGACTTCGCGAGGTTAGAGCACTTGCCGGATTTAGCCGGATTGAGCCCTATCCGGTCAGTGCGGAAGGCATTTCCAATGCCATTCATGAGGGACATATTTCACCACTATCTAAATCGCCCAGAAACTGGCTTCCCGCTGCTGAAATTCGGGGTGAGGGCATATTCCTGAGGTTTCGAACCGAAGCTATTGACCAGTGGATTGCCTCGAATCCGGGATTGGAAAACCGTGTTCGCATACTGGAGCAACGATCAGCTGCAGTTGCCGCAGAGCGCGGCTATTTGCGTGAGTATCAGATTACAGCCCGCCTGCTACTGGTTCATTCATTTGCACATGCGCTGATCAGAACCATATCAGTTGATTGTGGCTATTCCTCTTCGGCTATCAGGGAGCGCCTGTATGTTAGAGAATCGGATGCTGGTGTGCCTGCAATGAATGGCGTACTTATCTATACGGGTTCACCCGATTCGGAAGGAAGTCTGGGGGGCCTTGTCAGGCTGGCTGATCCTTCACAGATTGAGCGAATTGTCATGCAGGCTATCGATTCATCCCGATGGTGTGGAAGTGACCCGGTTTGCCTTGAAACTGACCCAGCCCAGTCTGGGGACCGGATAAGTGGCGCGGCCTGTCACTGTTGTCTTCTCCTTCCAGAAACGGCATGCGAGAAGTTCAATCGGGAGCTCGACCGAACCATGATGGTGGGTTCACACAACCCTAGTGAACCTTCAGGATGGCACGGATTCTTTGGGACTGAACTGGAATAGCCCAATGGCAATACTCATTCCCGAACAGCCTAAAGAATGCACTTACGGTGAGAGGCTCGTCTATGAAAAGCTGGGGCGTGACCTAGACGACGACTGGATAGTTCTTCATTCACTAGGATTGCATGGACACTCCACCAAGATTTGGGGTGAGGCAGACATTGTTGTACTTTCATCCAAAGGAATATTTGCGCTTGAAGTAAAGGGCGGAAAAGTCTCCTGCACTGACGGGGTCTGGAAATTTGGACAACCCAATGGGCTTTCTTATACAAAGACTGAAGACCCCTGGACCCAAGCCAAAGGGACGATGTATGCAATTCGCAAGCTACTGGTAGATGCTGACAAAGCTTTCGAGGACTTACTGTTCGGCTTTGGTGTTGTTATGCCAATGGAAATGTTCACAACAACGGGCGCTGAAATCGAACCGGCAGTTCTGCTCGATAACAGGGAATTTCGTCACAATCTGGGTTATTACTTAGGTAACCTTCAGCGCCACTGGACTTCCGCCTACCAATCAAAGCACGGCCGCACCCCTGTTCTACCAAACAAGCCGATTATCAAGCTAGCCAGAAAGATTCTGAGACCTGATGTGGATTCAGCTTTCAGCATCGGCAGTTATTTAAACGGAGTTGAATCTACACTCGTCCAACTTTCCAACGATCAGATCAGAGCGTCACGACGAATGGAGTCGAACCCGCGAACGATTGTCCGAGGCAAAGCCGGTACTGGCAAAACCATCATCGCTGTAGAACGTGCAAAACGTCTGGCTTCAAGCGGCAAGAGGGTCCTTTTTCTTTGCTACAACCAGTTACTGGCCAAACACCTCAAACTGTCGCTGTCCAAAGATCCCTCGGCTGCAGGAGTTGAAGTGCGCCATGTTCATGAGCTCTACAGAGACACCATCAGGAAAGCCGGAATGCTTGAAAAGCTTGACGGGGAAAAAGACAGTACCGAGTTGTTCTCAGAAGTTTACCCTCGAATCTTTGTCGAAGCCGCGATCACTTGTGGACTCCCATTCTGGGATGCGCTAGTCATAGATGAAGCTCAGGACCTTTTGACACCAGACAACATTGACGCCTTTGACCTGATGCTCGGCGACCCAGGAATCAATCGCGGTCAATGGCATATTTTTTTTGACAAGTATCAGAATATCTACGGCACCGATGTACAGGACGCTGTTGAGGCGAGACTGCGCGAGGCACAGCCGACTTTTGACGACCTGTTTGAAAATTGCCGCAATACTAGGCAAGTTGCAATACAGGCTTCCATCATTTCAGGAATTGATCTTGCCATTGAAGGTGCGCCGGATGGACTTGAGTGCGACAACGTCTACTGTAAAAGTCAAAAATTCCTCACGACTCAGCTTGAAGCCATTATTGCCAAACTATTGCACCAAGGTGTGAAGCCCGGTGACATTGCGATTCTGTCAACACGAAAGCGCGAGAACTCAAGCGTTTCAGAGGTTCAGACCATCAAAGGGTTGCCCCTTGTGGATGCCACTTCTGCAAAGGAAGGTGATCTGGTGTTCAGTACGATGCACGGATTTAAAGGTCTCGAGCGCCTTGTTGTACTGGCCATCGACATGGAAGGTATTGGAGAGCCAGTAAAGTCTATGCTTCACTATGCCGGTCTTTCGAGGGCCCGGGGGCTGCTTCACACATTTATACCTGAGTCTGCCAAAGGAGCATATGGAAACCAGGCAGCCGCATTTGCATCGCGTTTAACGGGCTCCACTTCTACAATATTAAATGACGCTAAGAGATAAGAATGACCGATAGCCACTTCTTCGAGCGTCCGATACTCAACTCTCCTTACGGATACCCAAATCTCCATTGGGAGCTTGACACTACCGGGCAACCTACGCAAAAGGTTGTCGACGCCCGGCGATCCTCTGATTTCATTACGCCCATACCTAAACCAAAGAGGCAGAAGGGTGCGGCAAAACAGACGGCTCTCTTGTTTGATGAGGGGCTATCTACCCAAGAACAGCAATACCATTCAGCGATCATCAATGGTGTCAGGGCGGAAGTTGACAAGTGGCGCAACATCAAGAACCCATCCGAATGGCGGGTGACACCTGAGACCGCGCGTCTATTGCAGCATTGGCGAAATTTCAAGTTTGGTGGTGTCAGGCCATTCTTCTGCCAAGTAGAGGCTGTCGAAACAGCCATTTGGTTGACCGAGGTAGCTCCTCAAATGGGGAAAACTGGAGAACGGTTCATTCAACATCTTGCTGATGCAAACCAAGCAGCCACCCCGGAGATGATGCGACTGTGTCTGAAGCTTGCCACAGGCGCAGGTAAAACCACGGTGATGGCAATGATCATTGCGTGGCAGACTGTGAATGCAGTTCGTCGACCAACAAGCCGTAAATTCACCCGAGGATTCCTGCTTGTAGCCCCTGGTCTGACGATTCGTGACCGTCTGCGTGTTTTGCAACCCAATGACCCGGACAGCTACTACGCAAGCAGGGAGCTTGTGCCAAGCGACATGCTCGCAGATTTAGAGCGCGCGAAGATCGTCATCACCAATTACCACTCCTTTAAATTGAGGGAGCGTATGGAGCTTTCCAAGGGAGGCCGCCTTCTCTTGCAGGGGCGCGGTGGAGAAGACCTCAATACCTTGGAAACTGAGGGGCAAATGCTTCAGCGTGTGATGCCAGACCTGATGGGTATGGGCAACATACTTGTAATCAATGACGAAGCACACCATTGCTATCGTGCCAAGCCTGCTGACACCGATTCCGGCGAAAGCCTCAAAGGTGATGAACGTAAAGAGGCCGAGGAAAACAACGAAGCGGCGCGGTTGTGGATATCCGGCATTGAAGCCATTAACCGCAAACTTGGTGTTACGCGGGTGTTTGATCTTTCGGCAACGCCGTTCTTCCTTCGCGGATCCGGCTATGCGGAGGGCACGCTTTTCCCTTGGACCATGAGCGACTTTTCACTGATGGATGCCATCGAGTGTGGCATCGTCAAGTTGCCACGAGTTCCGGTTGCAGACAACATCCCTGGCACCGAAATGCCAATGTTCCGTAACTTGTGGGAGCATATCCGCGACAAGATGCCCAAGAAGGGGCGTGGCAAATCAGATGCTCTAAACCCATTAGACCTGCCCGTTCAATTACAAACGGCCCTTGAGGCTCTGTATGGCCATTACGTTCAGACTTATGACCTTTGGCTAGAGGAAAAAATTTCTGTCCCGCCATGCTTCATTGTGGTGTGCAACAACACTG
>Ga0192647_100108_pt1 | contig 51144 bp, 45 predicted proteins | sample LauGreFa1BDMLBSN_2_FD_133046 | JGI IMG/M metagenome (GOLD analysis project Ga0192647, IMG submission 133046) | Freshwater lake microbial communities from Lake Michigan, USA - Fa13.BD.MLB.SN - reassembly | ecosystem: Environmental > Aquatic > Freshwater > Lake | place: Lake Michigan, USA... | reverse complement strand
GGAGACACATTGCAAAAAGATTTAATGATTTCTTCGATAGAACAAGCTACTGAGTCGGGGACACGTTTTAGTTTAAAGAATATCTTTTTTGAATCTAAACAATGGTCATTGAAAACTGAAAGTACACTTGAATTAGAAAAACTATTAGCATTTATGGTAGATAATCCAAGTATTTCTATAGAAATTAGTGCGCATACAGATGCTATTGGAAAAACTAATGATAATGCATTATTATCAAGCAAAAGAGCTGAGGCAGTTGTTGAATACTTGGTTCATAGAGGAATTTCTAAGCAGAGATTAAATGCTATAGGTTATGGAGAATCTACGCCAATTGCTAGTAATGATGATGAAAATGGAAGAGAAAAAAATCGTAGAGTCGAATTTACATTAATCAAAAAATAAATAGTTGTTGGAACTCAATTGATCTATTTCAAGTTTTAAATTTCTTATTACACTATTTTTCATCTATTGAGTTTTTTTATGAAGCGTTTTTCATTGATTTTATTAGCGATTATGATTTCTGTAATCACTTCATCATGTTCGGATTCTAGTACAGATGCAAATACCACAAATGCAAAATTGATGGTAGTGCATGCATCACCTGATGCACCTGGTGTTGAAATTGCTGTAGATAATAATAAAATTAGTACTAGTGCTTTAACATTCCCTAATAATAGCGGATATGTTTCTGTTTCAGCTGGAACAAGAAATATTAAAGTTTTTCCAGCAGGGTCTTCAACATCATTATTTAGCTTTGATCAAGTTTTTCCAGAATCTAAATTTTATACTGTATTTGCTTTAGATTCTTTGAGTAAGATAACTTTATTGCTTGTTGAAGATGCAATTCCAGCAGTTGTTACTGGCAAAGCGCATGTACGTTTTTTGCATTTATCTCCAAATGCTCCAGCTGTGGATATTTCAGTTAAAGATGGTCCATCACTTTTCGTAAATAGATCATTTAATAGACAATTTTCATCATCTCAAAATGTGTTTCTACCAGTAGATGCAGGTACATATAATATTGATGTGAAAGTAGCTGGAACAACTACTGTGGCATTGCCTTTAACAGGAATTAAGTTTGAATCAGGCAAGGCATATACAATTTTTGCAAGCGGTTTCTTAGGCGGAACTGGTGTGTCAGCTTTGGGTGCCCAAATAATTGTAAATAGATAAAATACGTAAGCTAATTATGGGGTCTGTTGCTTTTGCATCAGACCCTTTTTTTATATCCTTACATTTCCTCATCTCTGTCTTCTAGTAAAAAACTGTATTTTAGTAAAAGTATACACATAAAAGAAGATCATGGCAAGAACACTTATTACCGCAGCCTTACCTTATGTAAATAGTTATATTCATTTGGGGCATTTAGCAGGAGCTTATCTACCTGCTGATATGTATGCTCGATTTCTTCGATTACAGGGAAGGGAAGTCCTTTTTGTATGTGGCTCTGATGAACATGGTGTTGCCATAACAATTAGTGCAGATAAAGAACATACAACTCCTAAAGCAATTATAGATAAATATCATCCGATGAATGAGGCTGCTTTTAAGGATTTTGGGATTAGTTTTGATATTTATTCTAGAACTTCATTACCAGATCATTTCGAAACAGCACAAGAGTTCTTTAAGGATTGGTTAGAAAAAGGATATTTGGTAGAAAAAGAAGAGCCGCAATTTTACGATCAAAAAGCTTCGATGTTTTTACCAGATAGATATGTTGAAGGAATATGCCCGCATTGTTCCAAAGAAGGAGCGCGAGGTGATCAATGTGATAGTTGCGGAACAACGTATAATCAAACTGAACTAAAAAATCCAATTAGTATATTAACTGGAGAAAAACCGATTGTAAAAAATACCAAACACTGGTATTTTAAAATGGGAGAATTCCAGAAACAATTAGAACAATATATTGAGTCACATAGCAAAGATTGGAAAGACAATGTCATTCAGCAAAGTCGTTCTTGGCTTAAACAAGGTTTAAATGATAGAGCAGCTACCAGAGATATGAAATGGGGTATTCCTGTGCCAGCTGCAAATGCTGAAGGAAAAGTGATTTATGTTTGGTTCGAAGCTGTTCTTGGCTATATATCAGCCACAAAGCATTGGGCAAAACAGCATGGATATTCTTCTGAAGAATGGAAAACATGGTGGAGTAAACCCAATAATGAAGATAGAGAATATATTGCTTTCTTAGGTAAAGATAATATCGTATTTCATACTTTGATTTTCCCTATGCTTTTAATGGCAAAAGGTGATATGATTTTACCTACGAATGTTCCGGCAAATGAATTCCTCAATTTTGAAGGTAAAAAGTTTTCTAAATCACAAAATTGGGGCATCTTTTTACGAGATTATCAAAAGGATTTTCCGGGCAAAACAAATGCTGATATTTTGAGATATGCTTTAGCGAATAATCTTCCTGAAACAAAAGACTCTGACTTTACATGGAAAGATTTTCAGGCTAAAACAAATAATGAATTAGCAGCGATACCTGGAAATTTTATCAATAGAGTTATTCAATTTTTATCAAAAAACTTTTCTAGTGCAGTTCCTATTCTTTCAGATCGTTATTCAAAGCTAGATGAAGCTTGGGAATTATTAATTCAAGATTTTCAAAGAGAATCACATACAGTCTCTAAAGAAACCTTGCATTCCCTCTATGAATCAAAACATGTTCGATATTTTTCTGCTCATGATTTTTCAATGATTGCTTCTTTGTATACGGGAATGAATAAAGTTTCAACGCATTATAAACAATGTAGATTCAGAGATGCAGTAACAGAAACAATGAATATTGCCCGTTCGGCTAATAAGTATTTTAATGATACTGAGCCATGGAAAACTATTAAAAATGATCCAGATGAATGTGGTAAAACATTGTATATATGCTCGCAATTATTACGATCCCTAAGTATCATTTTTGCTCCAATTATTCCGCATACAGCTTCAGTTCTTGCAGAAAGTATAGGGCAAATTCCTATGACAGGATCTGTAGATCAATCTGATAAAAAAGATATATGGTCTACAATGGTATTTCCAGTTTTATCTCAAGGACAAAACATACATATACCACCAATTTTATTCAATAAGCTGGAAGATTCTGTGATTGATGCCCAGATTTCTGCTATGCATGCAGGACAAATATCAGATAAGAAAGAAGATCTTATCACAATCGATGATTTTAAGAAAATCAAACTTGTGACTGCTAAGATTATTCATGCAGAAGCAATCCCTAAAAGCGAAAAATTAGTGAAATTACAAGTAGATACTGGAACAGAAAAAAGACAAATTTTAGCCGGTATTGCCAAGCATTATACACCCGAGGATTTGCTTGGAAAAACAATAGTAATTGTTGCTAATTTAGTTCCAGCAAAGTTGATGGGACATGAATCTCAAGGTATGTTATTGGCTGCAAATTCTGCTGATGGAAGCTTAAGTTTGATAGCACCAGAAATTGAAACTATTGGTTCTGAAGTACGATAATTAGGTGTTACTATGAAGATTTCTGTAGATTGGAAAGGTGGAATGTGCTTAGAAGGACATAATTCTGAGCAAAAAAGTACTGTATTCGATTCACATAGTTCAGAAAATTATGTGTCTATAGCAGCAACACCAATGGAGATAATGCTGCAATCTATGGCTGCATGCTCTATGATGGATGTTTTAAGTATTCTAGAAAAAAAGAGAAAAAATATTACTTCTCTGCATGTAGAAGTAATAGGAGATAGGGCGGATGAACATCCTAAAGTGTTCACTAGTGTTCTGTTAAAGTTCTATCTAAAAAGTACGGATGCAGAATTAAAAGACATTGAAAGAAGTGTTGAATTATCTCAGCAAACATATTGTAGCGCTGCTGCCATGTTTAAAAGGTCTGGATGCGATGTAAAAACAGAATGTTATTTAGATATTATTTAGCATTTTCCTAATTGTTTTAATCGTTCTAATCTAGCAAATTCATGCTGTGCAAACCAGTTATCTTCTCGTAAAATAGTATAGGCAGAAGCAAAGAATGGAATGGCATCATCAATTTTATTGAGTGACAGTAAACATTCACCTATTTCCTCGGCAATATATCCATCATTTTCAAGATTAGCAGATTTTCTTTGTTCTGCGCATTCATAATGTACAAGTAATGCTTCGCCAATTCTTCCTAATAGACGCATCATTTTTGCAGCAGACCATTTAGCAATTAAGCTTTCTTCTAATCTTTTTCTTTCTTTATACCAAATTTCACTTTTTAAGAAACATTCTAAAGCTGCATTGAAATCCTCTTTGGAATGATAGGTCCAGCCAATATTATTATATAATGCGCCCAACCAACTTTTGGCTTTTAAATCTGATGATTTCTCTGCATACAACATTGCTTTTTTATTCCATTCTAAAGATTCATCTGGTTCGCATATTATTCCTAGCATATGCATAGCATCTACAGCATAAAAATCCAATGAATGAAGCGTTGCAATGTTTAAAGCAAGTAAGAAACTAGATTTTCCTCTATCTGGTTCTTGATGCCAGTTTTCCCATCTCCCTTTCTCTAAAAAATATCGAGTTGAAGGCAAGGGTTTTTCTGTATCAGGTAATTGGTCTATAATTGCTATAGCTTTTTGTAATTCTAAAGAAGCAGATTCAAAATTTCTGAGTAATGTTTCACATCTAGCAATTTGCGTAAGTAATTGAGGATAAAGAGTTTTATCTTCGTGAATCTTAATAATGTCAATTAAGCTACGAAATTGTTCTACTGTAATTTCAGGTTGAGAATAATTCCAAAGATGATCAAAGTCCTCGGGTTTAATAGAATCTATATTCTTCATTATTTATAATCTATTATGCGTTAAAGAAGAGAATATACAGAGTGAATCAGGTTGTATATATAGCTTAATTGCATCCTCATTTTTTACTGGAAACTGTAGCGGAACTCGAATAGACTTTAATGAATCACCACATTGCACAAAAGCGATTTGTTCATGGCCATGATATTCAGTTTGATGAATTGAACATTGCCATGTTGGAGCATTTTCTAGAGGAGTTAATGAGAAATTTTCTGGCCTAATTCCTACTATAATGTTTTTGTCATCAGGAATACCATGTTTAAATGATTGATTCGGAATAGTAAATGAAGCTCCATTATGTAATTCTTGAAAGATTAATTCATTGTCAATAATAGTGAAGCTACCGTGAAAAAAATTCATAGAAGGGCTTCCTAAAAAACCAGCTACAAATACATTCTGTGGATCATTATAAATATCTTGTGGTTTTCCAATTTGCTGTACAATACCTTTATGAAGAACAGCAATGCGATCGCCCATTGTCATTGCTTCGGCTTGATCATGAGTTACATAAATACCAGTAATTCCAACTCTTTTTTGTAATGCAACGATTTCAGATCTCATATGCATTCTAAGTTGAGCATCTAAGTTAGACAAAGGTTCATCGAATAAAAAGACTCTAGGAGTTCTTATAATTGCTCTTCCAAGTGCTACTCTTTGTCTTTGCCCTCCTGATAACTGTTTTGGCTTTCTGTTTAATAAATCACTCAAACCTACTTGTTCTGCTATTTCTTGCACTTTTTTTACAATTTCATCTTTAGGAAAATTTCTTAAACTTAAAGGAAATCCTAAGTTTTCGGCAACTGTAAGATGTGGATATAGAGCATAATTTTGGAAAACCATGCCAATATCTCTCATTTTTGCCGGCATATCATTAATACATTCTCCATCAAACAATAAAGAGCCACTAGAGATATCTTCTAATCCGGCAATCATTCGAAGAACAGTGCTTTTGCCACAGCCTGATGGCCCCACAAGCACTAATAATTCACCGGGTAAAACAGTAAGATTTATATCTTGTATTACTGGTTTTCCAGTTTCATATTCTTTATAGAGGTCTTTCAGTTCTACTGTGGTCATTATATCAAAATCCAGAAATAAAGTTATTGAGCAAAATACATAATTCTTAAAAGATTGCTATGCCTAATATTCTATGTTATAGAATCAGAATGTAATTCTGAAGAAAATTGCAAATGAGAAAGTCGGGCATATAAACCTTGTACTTTCATTAATTCATCATGTGTTCCATATTCAATAATAGATCCTTTGCTAAAAACAGCAATTGCATCGCATGTTCTGATTGTAGAAAGTCTGTGGGCGATAATAATTGTAGTTCGATCTTTCATTAATGTTTCCAAAGCTTCTTTTATCAAATGCTCAGAGACAGAATCTAAAGAGCTAGTTGCTTCATCTAGAATTAATATTGGAGGATTTTTTAGAATAGCTCTGGCGATTGCAATTCTTTGTCTTTGGCCTCCCGACAATGTAATTCCTCTTTCGCCAACTAATGTAGAAAAACGCTCTGGAAATCTATCTATAAATTCCATGGCATTTGCCAAGATTGCAGCTTGTTCGATTTCTTTATCTGTTGCATCAGTTTTTCCATATGCAATATTTTGAGCTATTGTCCCTCCAAACAGAACGATATCTTGTGGAACAACACCGATAGAATTTCTAATTTTTTGTAATCCCCAATACTCAGCTGGTATAGAATTATAGAGTATTTCGCCCTTATCTGGAGAATAAAATTGTTGAATGAGAGAAGCAGTAGTGCTTTTTCCAGCGCCGCTTTCTCCTACAAATGCGATACGATGTCCAGCAGGAATTGTAAGATGAATATCCTTTAATGCTTGAATATCTTTACGATTTGGATAGCTAAAAGATACATTGTGTAGGCTAATAGAATGTAATTTTTCTGAATGTACTATTGTATTTTGAGTATCATTTTCTATTGGCTCATCTATAATTTCTCTTAAACGAACGGAAGCACCCAGAGCTTTTTGTACTTGACCAAGTAATTCTGCAAAGCTTCCCATTGCACCGCCAACAAACATTGCATAAATTAAGAAAGTGGCAAAGTCTCCAATGGTTATTTCTCCAGCCTGAACTAGAGATCCTCCATACCAAATTACACCAGCTATACCACCAAAAAATGCAAAAAGGATAAAGGAAACAAATGCCGATCGAAGCTTTGCAGTATATAAAGCCAAAGAAATTGTTTGGTTTAAGGCATTTTTATACCTTATTGCTTCAAAATTCTCGTTAACATAGGATTTTACACTGCTTATTGCTTGTAGAGTTTCTTCTATGATTGTTGCTGAATTAGCCAAAGCATCCTGTGTTTTGGTACTTTGTTTTCTAATAAATTTTCCAAATACAACAGCAATCACCACTAAAATTGGTAAAGCTAACAGTACAGGTAAAGCAAGGTTAAGTCCAGCAGTTAAAATAAAACCGATGCCACCTATAAGAAATATTGTTTGCCTTAACAATTCTAACACAGTAAAAGCAAATGTTTCTTGGATTTGAGATAAATCAGAAGACAATCGTGAAGATAATTCTCCGACACGTCTTTCTGAAAAAAAGCTCATGGGGAGTCTTATTATATGTTCAAATGAAGTAGATCTCAACTCTGCTAAAGCATATTCTGTAATCTTGGCAATTGTCATTGAAGCTATAAAACGTATTGCAGATTGAAGTGCAATCAAAAGAAGTAAACTTATAGCTAGTAGTCCAGGTGTTAATTGTATTCCAAAAGGCATAAATGCTTTATCTGGATGAACAAAGCCATCTAACATTTTTCCAATAATTGCCGGAAATATTAAGCCCAAAGATGCTGTGATCAACATGATAATTAATGCAATAATACCCTTAAGCGCATATGGTTTGTAGAAAGACAATAAAAAGGATAATTGCTCTTTAGTTTCACCTGCTTTTATCTTTGAACTAGGTATTTGATCTGTATTCATGTAATTCTTTTTAGGTAAAATGAAATAGAATTCTGGGTTTTATCACTCAATAATACATGTATTTGATAATACATGTGCATTATTCGTATACTAATTTCTCATTTTTGCCATAAACATATTATACAGGATAAAAAATGATTGCATTATATGAAGTTTCGATAGAAGTTCAGAAAGTACATTCAGATGCATGGCTGGACTGGATGATTACTATTCATATCCCTGAAGTTATGAAATGTGGCTTATTTATTAATGCCAAACTTAGTAAAGTTCTAGACCCAGAATCTGAAAGTTTTGATACATTCCATATTTAGTATTCAGCTAACTCTTTGCAAGATATACAAGTATATAGAACAGATTATTCGCCTGCATTACAAGCATCTCATAATAAGATATTTGGAGAATACACAAATGGTATGAGAAAAGTGCTGCGATTAGAAAAGGAATTTTGCTAAAATACTTATGATGTTAATTCTAATAAACATAATCACGTAATTAGATTTTTAATTCTAGACATATATTATACATCTTTATGCAACAATCAGTTTTTTCTGTGCCAGAAGCACCTCATTTAAAAATCATAGGATTTGAATCAGGCCCAGTGGCAACCAATGGCTATATTATAGCAGATATGAAAAGTCATGAAGCAATTATTATTGATGCACCCTATAACAGTGCAGATGTTTTTCAGGCAATTCTACAACATTATTCATTACATGCTTCTGCATTATGGCTAACTCATTCTCATTGGGATCACACAGCAGATGCTTCTATTTTGCAAAATAAAGGACTACAAGTATTATGTCATCACGATGATATCTATAGATTGATCGATCCTATGGAGCATACTTTATGGCCTTTACCATTTACTATTTATCCTATTTCTCCAGTAGAAGAATTAAGAGAAAATCAAATGTTACAATGTGGAGAATGGAAATTTAACGTGATTCATACTCCAGGCCATACAGAAGGAAGTGTATGTTTTATTAGCGATAACTATAATTGTGCAATAGTAGGTGATACATTATTCGCAGAAAGCATTGGTAGAACTGACTTGCCGGGAGGCAATACTGATCAATTAATTCATTCAATTAAGAGTAAATTATTAGTGTTGCCACCAGAAACCGTGATATTCCCAGGCCATGGAGAAATCTCTACTATTGGCCATGAACAACGATATAATCAATTTTTACAATGATATTCTAGATCATTTTTGATATTGAAAGTTTATTATTCATTAAGATGTATTTTCTATGAACAACAATTCACTTTTCATTAATAGAGTACTCACCATCATTTGCATAATTTGCATTCAGATGTTTATTGGTTGCTATTCATTTACGGGTGGTTCGGTACCTGATCATTTACAAACAATCAGTATTGCTCCTTCAAATGATAATAGCGGATTTGGCAATCCAAGATTTCGAGATATTCTAAATCGAAGATTGATTGACAAATTTAGAAATGACAATACGCTTGTATTAGTTGAAACAAACGGTGATGCACAACTTCAATCAACAATTTCATCTATTAATGATGCAATTGTTTCGGTTAGCCCCGGAGAGATTGAAAGAGAACGCAAGTTAACGGTAACAGTAGATGCTGAATATACTGATGTAGTTAAGCATAAAACCGTTTGGAAACGTAGTTTTTCTAATTTTCAAGTATATGTTATAAGCCAAGGACAGCAAGCCCGGGAAGAAGCAGTGATTGCTGCAATTCAACAATTAGGTGAAGATATCCTTCTTGCAGTTGTTTCCGGTTGGTAATAATGACATTTTTCTACTATTTTCATAGCTGGAGTTCTAGCTAATCTTATGGAAGTTACTCTACTTATTATTTATTTCGTTTCCCTCAGTATCTTATTTGCATTCGGTTTACATGGTTTAGTGATGATTTATTTTTATCATAAAACCAGAGCATATAATCCACCTACATTATTGGCTCAAACCGAATGGCCGCAAGTAACAATTCAATTGCCTGTTTTTAATGAAGTATATGTGGTTGAACGCTTAGTTAAAGCAGTATGTGAAATGGAATATCCAATTGATAAATTAGAAATTCAATTATTAGATGATTCTACAGATGAAACCGTTGAAGTTTCTCGCAGAATTGTTTCTGAATATTCTTCTAAAGGATTTGATATAAAGCATATTCATCGTATAGACCGTTCTGGCTTTAAAGCAGGGGCACTTAAAAGTGGATTAGAAACTGCAAAAGGGGAATATGTTGGAATTTTTGATGCAGATTTTGTTCCTAATACTGATTTTCTTCAAAAAACAATTCCTCATTTTCAAAATGCAGAAATTGGTATGGTTCAAACCCGATGGGAACATTTAAATGAGGATTATTCCTATTTAACCAGAGCTCAAGCATTGGCTTTAGATGGTCACTTTGTAATTGAACAGCAAGTAAGAAATAAAGCTGGCTTCTTCATTAACTTTAATGGCACAGCTGGTATTTGGCGTAAATCATGTATTGAAGATGCTGGAAATTGGCATGCAGATACATTAGCTGAAGATTTAGATTTAAGCTATCGCGCCCAATTACGTGGCTGGAAATTTATGTTCTTAAATGATGTTACTTCACCTGCAGAATTACCTGCTGATATTAATGGTTTGAAAACTCAGCAATTTCGTTGGACAAAAGGTGCGGTTGAAACTGCAATTAAATTATTGCCTATGGTGTGGAAATCTTCACTTCCATTAAAAATTAAAGCAGAATGTACTGTTCATTTAACAAGTAATATTGTATTCCCTTTTATCCTTCTTACCGCATTATTAAATGTTCCTTTAGTAGTTATTAAAAATACTGTAGAAGGTTATGATAGTATTTTTACCTTAATGGGAATATTTGTTCTTGCTTCAGTAAGTACATTTATGTTTTATATGTATGCACAAAGAGCAATTCATCTTGATTGGCGCCGTAGACTAATGCTTTTCCCTGTTTTCATGGCTGGAAGTATGGGTTTTGCTGTTAATAATACAAAAGCAGTTTTCGAGGCCCTTATTGGCAAAAAATCAGCTTTTATGCGTACTCCTAAGTATAAAATAGTAACAGGTAAAGATGATTGGAAGAAGAAAAAATATGTTCAAAAGCAACTTGGTGGAGCAATCATTGCTGAATTATTTTTTACTCTTTATTTTATAGTTGGTATATCTATTTCTTTGTTTTACTTAGAAATCGCTGCTATTCCTTTTCAATTGCTGTTTTTAGCTGGATTTGGTACAGTAGGTACTTTGAGTTTAAGACATGCTTTATCAAGATAGATATTCTAAGGATAAAATTCTGTAATTTTGGAGGCGCTTTTATAGCGCCTTTTTTATGTCCAATACCAAATAATACTGTACATTATTATGAAATTAGTAAGCTTTCAACCTGCAAAAAATATTATAAGATTAGGGATATGTATTGATAATAGTATTTATGATCTCGCTATTGCTAGATCTTTAAGTACGCTACATTTTACTTTGCCATATCTTCCTGATTCTATATTGCCTTTTTTAGAGCTAGGAAATGCAGCAATGAAGGATGCTCTGATCGTTCATCAAGATATTATAGCAGAATCTTCAAAATTTACTAAAGCTGCCTATGCTATAGATCAAGTGCATTTATTATCGCCAATTCCTAGGCCTACTTCTATGCGAGATGGATATGCTTTTAGGCAACATGTAGAAGCAGCCCGAAGAAATCGCGGATTAGAAATGATTCCCGAATTTGATGAAATTCCTATCTTCTATTTTACCAATCATCAAGCAGTATTTGGCCCAGGGCCTATTTCTGTTCGACCGATGCATCTTGAACAGTTAGATTTTGAATTAGAAGTTGCAATCGTCATTGGTAAACAAGGAACAGATATATCTGCCAAAGATGCAGACTCTTATATAGCAGGATATATGATAATGAATGATTGGAGTGCAAGAGCAATGCAAATGCATGAAATGAAACTAAATCTTGGCCCTGCGAAAGGAAAAGATTTTGCAACAACTCTTGGTCCATGGCTTGTTACCAAAGATGAATTAGAATCTAAGAAAATCTCTACTCCCAATGGCGATACTTATGATTTAGCAATGACATGTAGCATAAACGGTATGCAGGTTTCTTCTGGGAATGTGAAAGATATGAGCTGGACATTTGCCCAAATAATAGAAAGAGCTAGCTATGGCGTTACTCTCTATCCAGGAGATGTAATCGGTTCTGGTACATGTGGAACAGGATGTTTCCTTGAATTAAATGGTAGCAAAGTCTTTAATCCACCAATGTGGGTTAAAGAAGGTGATACTGTCAATTGTTCGATAGATTCATTGGGTTCATTGGTAAATACTATTGAAGTTCGGAGATAATTCATGCCTAGAGTACTTATTACTGGTGGTGCCGGTTTTTTAGGATCACATCTTTGTGATAAATTTATCGGTAATGGCTATGATGTTATTTGTATGGATAATCTCATCACTGGATCTCCCGATAATATTGCCCATCTTATGGGTAATTCAAAATTTAGATTTATTCATCATGATGTAACCGAATACATGTATGTAGATGGGGATTTAGATGCTATTCTTCATTTTGCTTCACCAGCATCTCCACTAGATTATTTGCGCTATCCAATACAAACACTAAAAGTAGGTTCATTGGGTACTCATAAAGCTTTAGGATTAGCAAAAGCAAAGAAGGCTAGATTTCTTATTGCTAGTACAAGCGAAGTATATGGTGATCCTCTTATTCATCCGCAACAAGAAGAATATTGGGGAAATGTAAATCCTGTAGGTTCTAGAGGAGTGTATGATGAGGCTAAACGCTTTAGTGAAGCAATCACTATGGCATATCATAGATATCATGGACTAGATACAAGAATAGTAAGGATATTCAATACATATGGTCCTAAAATGCGTATTGAAGATGGCCGTGCAATTCCTGCTTTTATGTCACAAGCATTATTAGGCGAACCTTTAACTGTATTTGGTGATGGAAGCCAAACTCGCTCAGTTTGCTATGTTGATGATTTAGTTGAAGGCATCTATCGTCTTTTACTCTCTGGTGAAAACAATCCAGTAAATATTGGCAATCCAGATGAAATATCTATGCTTGACTTAGCAAAGGAAATTATAGAGATCTCTGGTTCTTCATCAGAGATTATCTTTAAAAGTCTTCCTGAAGATGATCCTAAAGTTAGACAGCCAGATATCACAAAGGCGAAACATATACTTGGATGGGAACCAAAGGTGCAAAGACGTGAAGGTTTATTAAAAACACTAGAATATTTTCGTATGGCTTTAAAGAAGTAAAGAAATGAATGATATCTTTGAGAGAACTGAGCAAGTAATTGCAGAAGAAATTAGACCAGCTATTCAGCGTGATGGCGGAACCATCCAATTAATTAATGTAGATGAACATGGCATAGCCTGGGTAGAGCTAAAAGGTGCTTGCGCAAAATGTAGTGCTTCTTCTATTACTATGAGAGCTGGAGTAGAGAGAATATTAAGAAAAAGAATCTCTGCTATTTCGGCTGCAAAAATGATAAATACATAAATTATTTTTCAATTATAGTTCCAGATCTAAAAAATGAACTCCAATTGTTTATCACATCTTTTGATAAAGTAGCTTTTTTTATAGCTCTAAAATTAGAATATAAAGCTGTTTTACCCTGGATGATATACCATAATTGAGATTCAGGTTGTTTGTGATCTACAGTGCTTGGAGCTTGTAATAAGAGAATAAGCCAAGGAAATTCTGATTTTTTATCCTCTTTGATATACTTCATTGTAGCTTTAGGTGCCCGCTGCTTGAAATCTTGATAAATCATCTGAGAAAATTCTTTAAAGTTTGCATTCCTTATATCTCTTAAGGTCATCATTGCTCCATATTCTGTCCAATGTTCTGGCTGTTCATTGTCATGAAAAAACTCCATAAGACTAAATGTAGAATCTTCTGATATATTTTGAACCCTCCAGTGTTCATCTACTGGCCATGGTAATGAAAATGCTTCTCCCTTTAATGTATCTCCACCACAAATTTTATCAAAAAGTCCATTTCCCTCTTTGTCCCCTGCACCTTTTGTAATTGATAAATCATTACAAGCAGATTGTTTATCACCTAAATAAGCATAAATCTGTCCTCTTAAATTTCTTAATGGTGCATTATTTGGCTCAATCATCAATGCTTTGTTTAATATAGGTAAAGCTTGTTTATGTTTATTGCCATATAATAAACTAACTGTATAACTATAATATGCATCCATCAATAAAGAATCATATGTAATAGTTAATAGGAAGTCTTGCTCTGCTAAATCAGGTTTTCCTATTTTTAAATGACATGTACCACGATTAAAATATGCCCTTGCCAATGTGCTGTCTAAAATGATGGCTTTGGTATAGAATTCTATAGCTTTTGGACAATCATTTGCATCATGTCTTTTCATTCCAAGCTTAAACATTTCTACGGCATCTTGAGCACAAAATACATCAACAGTATTAATAAAAAGCATTAATAATATGAATCTGGTAATTGTATATAATCTATAAGGATACATAAGATATTTTAAGATAAGTGTATAATTCTACAGTCAATATAACGTGTTTTAATCATCGAAAATATGTCTTGTTCTGTATATTTGCTAAAAAATGATAATCCTCTATGATTTTATGCGATAAAAATATCATCCTACCTTCATCATTGCCATTTGGTTTTAACGATATTGCTTTTATTGATGGTAGAACATTAACAAATCAAGATCTTGTTGATTCTAAATGCACTGCCCTATTTGTTCGTTCAGTTACAACGATAAATGAATCTTTGTTGAAATCTTCGAATGTGAATTTTGTTGGTACTGCTACAGCCGGAATTGATCATATTGATGTGAAATATCTGAATGATCATTCGATTTCTTTTGCATCTGCCCCTGGATCTAATGCTGTTGCAGTTGCTGAATATGTATATTTTGCTTTATTATCATATTCGCGTTCTTGTAAGATTTCCTTGAGAAATAAAGTACTTGGGATATTTGGATTAGGACAAGTAGGAAAGCGAGTGGCAAAGATTGCAGAAACATTGGGGATGAATATTATAGCATCAGATCCATTCCTTGAGGAATCTGGCATAATGTATCAGAATATAGAATGGAAAACAAAAAGCGAGATATTGCAACAAGCTGATATCATAAGTATTCATACTCCATTAACATATAACAGTACATATCCAACTGCAAAAATGTTTTCTATAGATGAATTCGATATAATGTCTGCATCATTACTTATTCAAACAAGCAGAGGTGGCATAATTGATGAATCAGCATTGCTGAATACATTGCAGAAATCTACTCTTTTACTTGCGATTGATGTATGGGAAAAAGAGCCATTATGGAATGCTCATATTGCAAATCATTCATCTACATATATGGCTACACCTCATATTGCAGGATATACAAAAACTGCAAGAGAAAAGGGAGGTGAAATGATTGTAGAAGCATATGCAAGGTATACAGGGCTTCATGTATCAGAACACATAAAGCAGCAAAATTATATAAACGATAATGATGTGTTCAAATCACTACAGCTTCATCGTTTCGCTGAAAAGAAAAAAACAGTTCTCAAAAATCATGATGTAGAGTCTGAATTTTTTGATGCATGTAGACAACAATGCTTGCAAGACATAGAGACAATTAAAGATCCACTTTTATGATGAAGTAGGAAGGGAAATACCCAAAAATTCCATTGCAGATTGAGAGAATATTTGATTTTTTATGTTTTGAGGTATTGACATTTTTTCTAAAAATTCACCATGGTTTAAATCACCTAAAGGGAAAGGATAATCTGTTCCATAGCAAATTTTATCAGCGCCAAAAATTGACAATAAATATCTGAATGCATCATCATCATGAGTAATACCATCAATCCAAAATTTACCGATATAGGATTTTGGATCTTTGATATGATTGATATTACATAAATCTTGTCGGGCATGCCATCCGTGGGATATTCTTCCAAACGTAAATGGGAATGAACCTCCAGCATGACTAAACAATACTCTTAATTTTGGAAATCTATCAAAGATGCCACCAAAAATCATTGAAGTAACAGCAAGAGTTGTTTCTGCAGGCATACCAACAAGCCATTCCTGAAAATATGATTTCATTCTTTCGGCACCAGCCATTTCCCATGGATGGATCATAAGGCAGACGCCAAGTTGTTCGGCAGCTTCATAAAAAGGGAATAAAGATTCATGATCTAGATTTTTACCAAGTATATTAGATCCAATTTGTAAACCGGGCATATTCAACTCAAGTTTACAGCGTTCCATTTCTTTTATTGCAAGAGAGATGTCTTGCATGGGAACTGTACCTAAACCAATAAAACGAGGATATTGATTGTACACCGAAGCCAAGTGATCATTCAGAAACATAGACCAATCGAGTCCATGTTCGGGCTTTGCCCAATAATTAAACAAAACTGGGACGGTGCATAATGTCATATAATCGACATGATGAATATCCATATCTTGTAAAATAGCTAATGGGTTCCAGCAATTTTCTTGAATTTCTCTAAAAAACACACCATCATCTCTCATCATCTTTGCAGATCCATGTTTATGGTGATCGAGAGTAATAAATCCACCATAACCATATTTATCTTTTAAAGATGGCCAATGTTGTGGCAATATATGTGCATGAATATCTAGTTTCATTTGTGATTATGCTTATTTAAGAAAAAGAATGATTTCCTGGAATTGCATCTATAAGACGCCTTGTGTATTCTTGTTGAGGGTTTTCATAAATATCTCTAGCATTTCCTATTTCAATGATAGAACCAGCATTCATAACTGCAATACGGTCACTAATAAACTTAACAACGCTTAGATCATGAGAAATAAAAATATATGTAAGCTTGAACTCTTCGCGTAATTGTACCAAAAGATTTAATACTTGTGCCTGAACAGAAACATCTAATGCAGAAACAGATTCATCGCAAATGAGAAAATCAGGTTTTAGTGCAAGAGCACGTGCAATACAAATTCTTTGTCTTTGCCCCCCAGAAAATTCATGAGGATAATTACTAAAATGATGTGGTTCAAGATTAACTTTATCTAGTAAATAGAGTACATATTCTTTTCTTTGTTTTTCATTGTCAAGTACTTTGTGAACATTTAGCACTTCCATAATTGCGCTGCCCACCGATAATCTTGGATTTAAAGAACTATAAGGATCTTGAAAAATGATCTGAAAATTCTTTCTTAAACCTTTTAAATCATGCTTAGATAAAGATCTTATATCTTGTCCTTTAAACATAATAGAACCATCTGTTGGCTCTACTAATCGTAAAATAGCTCTTCCTGTAGTTGTTTTACCGCAACCTGATTCGCCAACTAATCCTAGGGTTTCGCCTGGTTTCACATCAAAAGAGATATCATCTACAGCTTTTACCATTTCAGAAGAATTACCAAAAAGACCGCTATTTCTCATAGGAAAATAAACTTTTAAATTTTCCACTGTTAATAAAGGTTTAAGCGATGATAATTCATCATTTCTCTTATTGATTTGTTCTACAGAAACAATATTATGTTCTACAACTTCATCAATAGAAGCATGTGCGAGAGATTTTGCAGTGATAGAACCATCTGGATTTTCATCCATAAAATCTCGAACTGTAGGTAAAATGTGGAGTTTTTTATCTAAGCGAGGACGGCAAGCCAATAATCCCTTGGTATATGGATGTTGAGGATTTTGAAAGATATCTTGTACACTACCTTGTTCTACAATTTTTCCTTTATACATTACAATGATATCATCGGCGATTTCAGAAACAACACCTAAATCATGAGTAATGAACATCATACCCATATTATGTTTTTTTTGTAAATCCCTCATTAAATCAAGAATAGTAGCCTGAACTGTAACATCTAGAGCAGTTGTAGGTTCATCAGCAATTAAAAGGGACGGATTGCAGCTCATAGCCATCGCAATCATCACTCTTTGCTTTTGTCCGCCAGATAATTGATGTGGATATTGATCAATCATGGCTTCTGGACGGGGTAATTGTACTTCTTTCATTAATTGCAAAACTCTATGTCTGGCTTCATCCTTAGAGATATTTTCATGGAGCATAATTGCTTCCATAATTTGTTGTCCACATTTAAATACAGGATTAAGCGAAGTCATAGGTTCTTGAAAAATCATAGATATCTGATTTCCCCTATATTTTCGCATTTTTTCTTCGGGTAAAGACAGCAAATTGGTTTGGGTACCATCTTGTTCTGTGAATAATATTTCTCCCTGAATAATGCGTCCTGGTGGGTCTGGAATTAATCGCATTACACTTAAAGAAGTAACACTTTTTCCTGAACCTGATTCGCCTACAATTCCTAGAGTTTTTCCACGCTCAACAGAAAAGCTAATATCTTTAACAGCTTGATGAGTGCGTTCTTCGGAACGAAATTCAGTAATAAGATTCTTTACCTGTAATAAAGGTGTATTCATAATATGATAAGATACAAAGAATTGATATTGACAATAAATTAAGGTTTTTAGGAACTGATGAATATCGTTTGAAATCGCTTATTTGCTTATTAAAGCGATTGTTTCAATTTCAATTAAGACATCTTTTGGTAATCGGCTAACTTCTACAGTGCTTCTTGCTGGTTTTGATTCCCCAAAATATTCATTATATACTGTATTAATGACAGGAAAATCATTCATATCTTTAATAAATACTGTTGTTTTAACAACATCATTAGCAGTAAGTCCAGCAGCTTTTAATAATGCATCGATATTTGCAAGAACTTGCTTTGTTTGAGCAGCGATATCACCTAAACCAATAATGTGAGTTCCATCGGCTGATAATGGGATTTGACCTGATAAAAACAATAAATTACCTGCAAAAATCCCTTGTGAATAGGGTCCAATGGGCGCAGGAGCTTTGTCTGTTAATAATATTTTTTTCATAGATTTTTTTGAAGAGATAAAAGGAATTGTATCATTAATGGAAATTGCTAAACTAGGGAAATGACAAGAAAAGAACAGATAAATCAAAAAGACAACGGTAAAATAATAAGAAGAAATTGATGAATACCAATCTTTGAGTACACTTTTTTTATTTAGCATAGTACACCTTTATTCTTTTTGAAATGAATATTTTTTGCCTTGTTGTGGTAGCAAGATTTTCATTCCATCATGCATAATATTGCTTGCAGACATGGCTAATGATTCGCAAGCTTCTTGATCTCCGTGAAGCAATACTAATAATTTAGGTTTAACTTGTTCTATAAATCCTAAAAGATCATCTTTACAAGCATGAGCACTAAATCTAAAAGTATTGATTGCACATTGTCTTTTTACAGCGTGTGGACCAAACATAAATTTTTTATTCGGCTCGGAATGAGACAATGCATATCCGGGTGCATCTGGATCTTGCCAGCCAATAAATGCGATGCCATAATTTCTTTTTTGCATCCAAGCATGGGCTAGTTTATAGCTAATTGTTCCTGGGTTCATCATTCCGCTGGATGCAATAACAATAGATGGAGTTGAAAAATATGGTCCTTTTTCTATATCATCATATGGAATATCAATTTGTGGAATATCTGCAATTTCAAATCCAGGCTTTATTCTAGGAGAAGTATAGCAATATCTATCTACGATTGCTGATATTTTTTTTCCCATTCCACCAGAATAAATCGGCAAAGTAGGAATTAATCCTTTTTGTTGCATTTCATAAATTATGCAAAGAATTTCTTGAGTTTTACCTAAAGCAAAGCTAGGAAATAAAATACTACCATTTTGATTGCTTATTGTATTAATGAATTTGGCAAGCTCAGCTTTAGATGTGGCGAATGATAATTCTTCTGATTCTTTGGCTCCATTAGTGCTTTCGCAGAATAGAACATCAATGTGATGCTTGGGGAAAGATGCTCCAGGAATCAACGATTGCTTTTTGAATTGAACATCCCCTGTATGAAAAACTGATAAGCCATTCCATTCGCATAAAATACCTGCTGATCCTGGTATATGCCCTGCATCAAAAAAAGTACATTTGATAGGAATAGAACCTCTTTTTCCAATAATATCAAATGGCTCTTTATATGAATATGTATCGAAAACTGTAGAAATATATTCTGCAGTTTCTTTGGTATATAAACTTAAAGCATCTTGTTTAAAGAGTGAGATGTCAATCTGATCTCGAATAAGTTTATTTGTATTTTGCAGCATTACAGATGAAATATCACGGGTTAAAGCAGTTGTAATCAAGCGCAAATAAGGCTGATGTTTAAGAATATAGGGCAAAGCCCCAATATGATCAGTGTGTGCATGTGTTATTAATAAAGCATCAGTTGGTTCATCCTCAATAGAGTGGATGGAAGGAAAAGCATGAACAGATCTATTTTTGGGATGAAGTCCTGCATCAATTACTATCCCAGTTCCCCCAAAATTGAGAAATGTTGAATTTGCACCAATTTCTTCTGTACCACCTAATACATTGAAGTGTATGATGGGCTTCTGCGATTGCATTATTTACCCATCCATACTTTATGCCAAAGAGCAAGATTTAACGCCGTGTATAAGGCTTTACCATATTTGCCCCTATGATTTTTATGATCCTGTAGCATAACCCTTAGATAACTTTTATCTAAAATTCCATCTTTTACTAATTGGGATTGTAAAATTGTATCTGAGGCATAAGAAAACCATGGACCTCTTATCCATTCTGCAACAGGAGCAGCAAAGCCCTGTTTTTTTCGATAGATAATATCATGAGGTAAAAGTGGTTCTACTGCTTTTTTGAGTAAATACTTAGTTTCTTGCATTGATTTCATTTTTAGAGATGGGTGAATTCTCATAGTATACTCAATCAATCTATGGTCTAAAAAAGGAACTCGTGCTTCTAAAGAATGTGCCATTGTTATTTTATCAACTCTCATTAATAATAGTTCTGGCAATCTATGAGATAGTTCAATTCCTGCAATTCTTTGTGCATAATCTTTGGGATTAATCTGTAATGCAAACATATCTTGATCAAATCTTGTGGGCATTGCATGTACATGCTCGGCAAGATATTTTGATTGTTTCCCTAATGCTAAACGTAAATGTGTTTTTGTATAATCTACAGCGCCTCCCTGATATAATGGCTCTCCATCTACAGCACGACGCATATAATCTAAAGCTAGATATTGTTTAGCTGCCAACATAAAAGGCTTAACGGTATTATATATAAGTTTCTGAAATTTCTTAGGATAGCCCGTAAATTGTTTCCAATATGAATCATGGAATTGTAAATCTCTTGTCATCCATGGATATCCAATAAACTGCTCATCACTACCTTCGCCAACTTGAATAACAGTGGTGCCAGATTCCTTGGTTAATTTACTGAGAAAATAAAGTGGAATACACACCGGGTCTCCATTGGGTTCATCTTCGTGCCAAACCAAGTGTTCAAGAATAGGGAAGGCATCTTTATGATCTATCAAAATCTCATGATGATGTGTATTGAATAATGAAGCAATAGTTCTAGCATGTTCTAATTCATTGTATTGTTCAAGTTCTCTAAATCCAACTGTAAATGAATCTACAGGACGATTCATCAATTCTGACATTAAAGCAACATTAGTACTAGAATCTATACCACCACTTAAAAATACCCCAAATGGTACATCGCTCATCATGCGGTCTTTTACAGCCTGCCTAAGCAAAATCATAATTTCATCAATAGTTTCTTGCTCATTATGCTGCCAATAATCTGCTTGATGTGTTAAACATTTCCAATATCGTTTTACGGATAATTCTCCTTGTTTAGACAAAATTCCATAATGTCCTGCGGGTAATTTATGAATACCTGCAAACATTGAATCTTGGTCGCTAGACATCGAAAAGGCAAGATAATTAGCCATTTCTTCATAATTAACTTGTTTAATGATATTGGGATGCTGAAGTATTGATTTTATCTCTGATCCAAAAACAAAGATTCCATTATTATGATAATAGTATAAAGGTTTTATTCCAACCCTATCGCGAGCAATAAATAATTTTTTTTCTGAATTATCCCAAATTGCAATTCCCCACATTCCAACCATTTTTGATAATAAATCAATTCCATATTCGGCGAATCCATAAAGAATTGTTTCTGTATCTGATTGAGATGTATAGATATATCCCTTTTTTTCTAAATCAATTCTAAGATCACGATGATTGTAAATTTCACCATTAAAAGCAATAGTAAATCTACCATCAGGAGTAGACATAGGTTGATGTCCAGCAGGTGATAAATCAATGATAGCTAATCTTCTAAAAGCAAATCCGGCTTCACAATCAGGTGAAATCCATTGTCCTTCATCATCTGGGCCACGATGAGAAATAATATCGCTCATAGCTTTTAATAATGATTGATTAATCCCTGATGAAGATTTAGCATATTCAATTATGCCAGCTATTCCACACATAGTAGTTCCACAAATGAAAAGAGAATTATTTTTTTGCTGGGAATAATCCAGCTTGGGAAGAAATATTTAACAGTATTCCTACTGCGATAGCTGAAAGAAGGACAGCTGTTCCTCCATAACTTAAAAAAGGTAATGGTAGCCCAGTAGTAGGTAAAATACCACAATTGACGCCTATATTTACAAATGCATAAATAGAGATTGTTATTGTGATACCAAAAGCTAGTAAACTACCAAATTTATCTGGAGCATGTTTGGCAATACGTAAGCCTCTTAAAGTAAATATGATAAATAAAGCCATAATGAACATTATGCCAATAAAACCATATTCTTCTCCAATAATAGCCGAAATAAAATCACCATAACTTTCAGGTAAAAATAAATCGCGCATATGGCTTTGGCCTGCCCCAACTCCAAAAAATCCTCCATTTCCAAAGGCCAAAATTGCTTGTTTTAATTGATGATTTGAATCTTTTGTTGCTGAGTCAGACCCAATATATGACAGTAATCTTTTGACACGATATGGTGCACTTATGCCATATATTGCAATTCCTATTCCAGAAAATAATCCAATAAAACCTAGAAATCTTGTCGGGATATTTCCAGCATATAATATCATAATAGAAATGCAGCCTATAATCGTAGCTGTTGAAAAATTAGGTTGTAAGAGTATCAAACCACATATAATTCCAATTGATAGTAAAGCGGGTGCAATCCCCTCTTTAAAATTGTTTAATCTATCTTGATTGTCTGAAAGCCATGCTGCTAAATAAATTACTAATGCAAATTTTGCAAATTCAGATGGTTGAAAAGAAAATGCACCAAGATTTAACCACCTTGATGCTCCTTTCATTTTGGAACCCATTACAAATACAAGTAATAATAATGATATTCCCATATATAAAATCTTCTTATTTAAAGACTTATATTTATGATAGTCTATTCTTGAGATTATAATTGTAATAGCTAAAGCAATAAATACTCTTAATACTTGTGACATTAAAAATTTTTCACTTGAACCATATTTAGTAAATCCTATTGTAGAACTTGCACTGTATACAATGGGAACACTAAACATTAATAATGCTGTCATAATAAGAAGAATAAGCCAATCCAATCTTCCTGGTATTTCAGATTCTTTTGTCATACATTTTTTAATGCAAAGGATAAATCATTGATTAAATCTTCAATATTTTCTATTCCGACAGAAAGCCTTAATAGATTGTCTTTAATACCATAAGATTGCCGTCCATCTTCCCCAATGAGTTTATGAGAGGTAAGTGCTGGAGACGTAATTAATGATTCTACTCCACCAAGACTACCAGCAGGAATTATAATATTGAGTGAATCAAGGAATCTGGCTATGTCAGATTGTTTTTCTGTGTTCAGCTCAAAAGACATCATGCCGCCAAATCCATGCATTTGCTCTTTTGCTATTGTATGCCCCGGATGAGTAATAAGTCCGGGAAAATATACTTTTCTTATAGCTGGATGATTGTGTAAATAATGTGCTATTTCCAATGCATTGTAATTTTGTTTTTCCACTCTGATTGCAAGTGTCTTCATGCTTCTTTCTAATAATGATAAATCACTTGCATTAAGAGAACATCCATACATAGTGCCTAATAATCTACAATGTTCAATAATGTCTGATGAACCAGCTAAAGCGCCAGCACAAAAGTCACTATGACCACCTAAATATTTAGTTGCACTATGCATAATTAGATCACAACCTAATTGAGCTGGATTCTGATTGATAGGTGATGCAAAAGTATTATCAATCATTGTTTTTATTCTGCAATCTTTTGCAATTTTAGTTACAGATTTGATATCAATAATAGTAAGCAAAGGATTAGAAGGCGTCTCTATATATATTAATGTTGTTTGTTCAGTTATTGCTTCTTTTAACTCATCAATATTAGTGGCATCAACAAAGGTATAAGAAATATTTCTTTTTGGTAATTCTTGATCTATAAATGCTAATGTTCCACCATAGAGATCTTTTTGAAATACTATATGATCTCCAGGCTTAACCAAAGCCATAATACCAATAGAAATCGCTGCCATTCCAGAACTAAATAATACAGCTTTTTCAGTGCCTTCTAATGCAGCTAATTTTTGAGCCACGGCTTCATTATTTGGAGTATTAAAATTCCTTGGATACCGAATATCTTTCGTTCTATAATCTATAGCAGAAGAAGGAAAAATTGGGGTATTAACACCTCCACTTATTGGGTCTCTTAAAGTGCCTTGATGAACACTCTTAGTGCTAGGTGAATATCTAAAATCAGAATTGTCAGTTTTTGATTGTTTCATTTGATATATAAGAGATTATTTTAGTAACAAAAATAAGGAGAACACCTGCTTTTTTTTTCTTTAATCATAAAAAATTGAGGCGATATTTCAATCTACTCATATTTTTCAAGTATTTATCAAATCTTCTATGAAAGTATATCCTGTTTTAAGTATAATATTTATTTTGATGTCTTGCTCTGATATTACAAAAAAAACAGATATCAATACAGTTATCCCACTAGAAAAACAATCAGACAATAAAACAATTAATCCTTATGATTCCTTGCTAATACCACTATCAGAGGGAAATATGTGGTATTTTGATATTTCTTATCAGGATATTTCAACAGGTAGATTTATAGAGCCTAATCAAGAATTTCCATTTCCGCAGGCAGATACATTATATGTTCATGGAAGTACTCAATTAGATAGTAGTCCTTGCTCATTAATCAGGACATTATCTGTACAAAAAGGGGGAACTTGGTATACTCCACGTGAAAAAGGAATATATAGTTGGGCCCAAGATCCACAAGACACAACCTCTTTGCCTGTATTTAGTCTTACTTATAAATATCCTGCACTTAAAAATGAAAAATATAGTGCAAATGGAGTAAATGTAATTGTAAAAGATACTGCCGCCTTATTATCTGTACCTGCAGGTAATTTTATTTGCTATCATTATTATTCTAAAACGCCAGGACCAAATGGCGGTACATTCGAAAACAATGTATGGCTCTCTAAGGGGATTGGCATGATAAAAAATGAATCTGTTTTGTATACAAAAGGTGTAAATCCAGTAAGGAGAATTGTCCAATTAAGAAAATATTTGCATTCAAATTCTGCTTCAAGATAATTGTACTCTATCAGGTTTGTATCTTTGTATTGTTATAAATGGATATAATTATTTTTTTTTATTAACTAAGATTATTACATGTCAATATATTCTATCTATATATCACTATTATTGCTGATTTATCCTTTAGCAACAACTTTCTCTTCAATATCTCATCAAGAACTTATAAGGGCAATGAAAGATGAAATACAAAGATCTGTGGAAAAATTGCATGTCAATAATCTTCAAAAGCCTTATTATCTAGAATATACAATTACATTGCGCCATACAGAATCTGCAAAAGCTACTTTAGGAGGATTAGTTTCAACTAAAGATATAGATGGAGCATCAATTACTGTGGGAATGAGGGTAGGTAATGAGAAATTTGATAATACAAATTACTTTGATGCTGCTTTAGGTTTTTTTGGTAGCGGAGATGATGAAGAATCTTTTAAAAATAGGCGTATTCCGCTAGAGCCAGATTATAGTTCTCTTCGCCGAGAATTATGGTTAGCAACCGATGCATGTTATAAACAATGTGCAGAATTATATTCTAAAAAAGAAGCGTCATTAAAAAATAGATTAAGAACAGACACTACGCCTGATTTTAGATTAATGCCTCCTGTACTTCTTTCCGATACTACTTCATTTTCAAAAATTAATTTTTCTGAATACCAAGATTTAGTGAAGAAATTATCATCAATTTTTATCAATTATCCACAGATTTCTTTGAGTTCTGTTAGCGCTGAGTTCTTGCCAGAAACAATATTATATGTAAATAGCGAGGGTAGGGAATATGTAAAAACTAAGCAGATGATTGGAATTGAAGTTGTTGCATCTACACAATGTAAAGATGGTATGCCTATAGCGTCAGCTTATCATTGTTATGCTAATTCAGCAAAGGAATTACCAAATAATGATTCATTATTTAGGGCAACAGAGCAAACAGCGCAATCTCTTGTTTCTGCATATGAATCACAATCATTATCTGAGCCATATTCAGGCCCAATTCTCTTTGAAGGACAAGCCGCTGCAGAAGCATTTGGCCAGATATTTGCTCCTAATCTAATTGCTCAAAGGCCTCCTTTAACAGAGAGAGGAGTTCAAGATAATGAAAGAAATTCTGCTTTTCAGAATAAAATTGGTGGTAGAGTTTTGCCAGAGTTTTTATCTGTTCAAGACAATCCATTACTATCATCTTATGGATCATCATCTCTGATTGGATCATATCGAATAGATGATGAAGGAATACCAGCGCAAACAATTCCAATAATTGAAAAAGGGTATTTGAAAACATTGTTAAGTGGACGAACACCAACAAAAAGAGTCAAAATATCTAATGGTCACTCAAGAGGCGGTGCACCAATGTTCAGTGTCTTACATCTAATGAGTGTTGATAAAAAGAAAGAAGGTGAATCTGAAGGTTTAAAAAAACGAATGCTTAAGCTTTGTAAGGACCGAGATTTACCATATGGAATTATCATCAAAAAAGTATTGAATATAAATCTTTTATATACTGTTCTCTATGAACAAACATCCGGTGAATTTCCTTATGCTCAAGGAGATTCTAAACTAACAGTATTAGAAGCATATCGAATATTTCCAGATGGCAAAGAAGAAAGAATTAGAGGTTCTGAAATTGCTGGAATGTCACCTGCATCTTTTAAAGACATTTTAATGATAGGAAAAAAACATCATCCCTATAATTATCTTGCACCAGCCGTTGTATCAGCATTTATGACAGGTGGATCACAATTTGTTTCAGCATCTCTGTTGGTTCCCGATATATTATTTGAAGATATTGAACTACGACCATTAGAAGGTGATTTTCCTAAACCACCTTTCTTATCATTTCCTTCGGCACTTAAATAGAACTTTTTCTAATAGTATTGAGTTTTCTTTACTATATTTTTCGCATGAACATTGTAAAACGTGGAAATAAAAATGTCTTCAAGAATAATTCAATCTCCTCATGGCTCGCAATTAACCTGCAAAAACTGGCAGATTGAAGCCGCATATAGAATGATTCAGAATAATTTAGACCCAGCAGTAGCTGAGCATCCTGAAAAGTTGATTGTTTATGGTGGTTTTGGAAAAGCTGCTAGAAATTGGGATTCATTAGATGCAATTTTGGATTCTTTACAACACATGAATCCAGATGAAACACTGCTTGTGCAGTCTGGAAAGCCTGTTGGTATAGTACCAACACATGAACAAGCACCAAGGGTAATAATTGCTAATTCTAATTTAGTAGGAAAATGGGCTAATTGGGATGAATTCCGTCGATTAGATGAATTAGGCCTGATGATGTATGGTCAAATGACAGCAGGAAGTTGGATATATATCGGAACTCAGGGCATTGTTCAAGGTACATATGAAACGTTTGCTGAATGTGCCAGACAACATTTTGGAGGAGATTTATTTGGAACTTTTGTACTTACTGCTGGATTAGGAGGTATGGGTGGTGCTCAACCACTAGCAGCTACATTTAATGGAGCAGTTGCACTATGTATAGAGATTGATGAATCAAGAATTGACAAACGTATAAAAGACGGATATTGTGATATCAAACTTTCTTCTTTAACAGAAGCCCTTACACTTGTAGAAGACTGTAAGAAAAATCGCACAGCTTTGTCAATAGGATTAATTGGAAATGCTGCCGAAATTTTACCAGAAATGCTGAATAGAGGGATCATACCGGATATCGTTACAGATCAAACATCTGCCCATGATCCTTTACATGGTTATTATCCAGCTGGTCTGTCAAAAAAAGAAGCAGATATTCTGAGAATTGAAAATCCTGAAGAATATCTTAAAAAAAGTTATCACTCAATCGGTGAACATGTAAAAGCAATGGTTGCATTCCAAAAAGCTGGATCTATTGTTTTTGATTATGGAAACAATATAAGGGGCATCGCAAAAGACAATGCAGGTGTTCAAAATGCTTTCGATTTTCCAGGTTTTGTTCCAGCATATGTAAGACAACTATTCTGTGATGGTAATGGTCCTTTCAGATGGGTGGCCCTTTCTGGAGACCCTAAAGATATTGCTGTAACCGATGATGCCATTATGGGTTTATTCCCCAATAATGATGGCCTTCATAGATGGATTAAAAATGCTCAAAGTAGAATTGGTTATCAAGGCCTACCAGCACGTATATGCTGGCTTAGCTATGGAGAAAGAGCAAAAGCAGGACAACTATTTAATGATTTAGTTGCTTCTGGTAAAGTATCTGCACCAATAGTTATTGGAAGAGATCATCTAGATTGTGGCTCTGTTGCTTCTCCTTTTCGAGAAACAGAATCTATGCTTGATGGCTCTGATGCTATTGCTGATTGGGTATACCTTAATTTTGCATTAAATACTCTTGGAGGTGCAACTTGGGTTTCGCTTCACCATGGCGGAGGAGTTGGTATGGGCTTATCATTACACTCTGGAATGGTTGTAGTTGCTGATGGAACCAAAGATGCGGAAAAAAGACTTAATAGAGTTTTAACATATGATCCACTAATGGGAATTCTAAGGCATACAGATGCAGGATATTCTAGAGCAATCTCTAATGCTAAAAACTTTGGCATAAAAATTCCTTTAGTGCCTATAACAAGAGATTAATGACAAAGTCTGTAAATATGGCAGACCAAATATGACAAAAAGTTTATCGTGAATTAAACCCAAGTCATATTGTCACACTCTGAAAACAATACATACATGATTTCTTCACTTTTGCAGGATTGAATGGTTCAAATTTGTTACTTCTTTTATGTGGTTGGCATATAGCCACCAAATAGTTCATATCATTTTTTTACACACTTTTTTTAGTTCAACACTATGATTGCTCTTACAGAAAAAACTCATGTCGAAGACGTGCTTAAAGGAGCCGTGACTGGTTTTGATACTACAAAACCAGCGAATGTTTATTATGATGATGATCGTTTTGGACAACCTCAAGAAATTCAAACAGTTTCTACCATAGTCTTTAAAGGAAGGGAAAACATGGATTTAGCACTGCAAATCGAAAATCTGTTTAAAACAGATCGCAAAAAATTTCTTGGATTTATTCGTCAACGTGTTCGTAGCCAAGAAGAAGCTGAAGATATTCTTCAAGATGTTTTTACTAATGTACTTGCAGCATCTGCTCATGTACAAAAGCCTATAGAAAACATTGCATCTTGGGTTTTTACTGCAGTAAGAAATCGTATTATTGATTCTTATCGCAAAAAAAGATCAGAAACTTTTTCTGATATGTATACAGCAGGCCAAATTGAAGATGGAATGGATTCATTCGAGAATTTTATTAGTGATATTTCTCATACTCCAGATAGTGACTTATTAAGGAAAACTATTTGGGAAGCAGTATTAGAAGGTTTGGCTGAACTTCCTACTGAGCAAAGAGAAGTATTCGTTAAAAATGAATTTGAAGGCGTATCTTTTCGTGAAATGAGCGAAGAAACTGGTGTTAATATCAATACTCTTCTTGCAAGAAAAAGATATGCAGTTCTTCATTTACGCAAGCATTTACAAGAGCTTTATGATTCATTAGATGGTAATTAATATAAGAACGTATAAAGAAAAGCCTGATTCTAAAAGAACTCAGGCTTTTTTTATGTCATTTTTTGCATTTTGCATTCAGAATCATCTACAAATCATTCCAGAACAATGAAATCATCGATACAAATTTTCTTTATTCTTCTGCTTACTGTGTATGCAAAGCTATTTTCTCAGAATCCTAGTGTGTTAATAATTACAGCTCATCCTGATGATGAAACTGGTTTTGCTGCTACTATTTATAAAATAACTCATGACCTTAACGGTAAAGCAGATATTATCGTTATTACAAATGGAGAAGCTGGATATAAATATTCTAGTATTGCCGAAGATTTATATAATATTCAATTAACAAAAGAAGCTATTGGAAGAGAATATCTACCTTCTATAAGAAAAAAAGAATTGATGTCAGGTGGTGCTATTCTAGGTTTAAGAGATTATTATTTTCTAGATCAAAAAGATACATATTATACTTTAGATGCTGATTCAGTCCTACAACATGTATGGGATACAACCTTCATAAAAAGACGTATTCATCAAGTATTATATTCGAAACATTATGATTTTGTCTTTACTCTGCTTCCCACAAATTCAACACATGGACATCATAAAGCAGCTACAATATTGGCTTTATCTGCTGTAAAAGAGTATTCATCACCTAGTAAACCAATTATTTTAGGTTGTACACTTGCAGATTCAACTGCTATAAATCCAGAACCATTTTTAGGGTTACAGAAATATCCAATTACTGCAGTTAATAATGAATTACCAAGTGCTCAATTCAATAGAAATCAAAGTTTTGGATATAATAATAAACTCAATTATTCAATTATTGCAAATCTTGTAATTGCTGAACATAAATCGCAAGGAGCAATGCAATTAGCTGCAGGTAAAGGTGATATTGAATATTTCTGGAATTATTCAATAAATCCTCAAGATTCTGAACTCTATATCAAGCAATTGTTTGATAGAATATCATCAACACCTTTTAAACAAAAGTAATAACTACTTATATGATATACTTTATTTGTGTTCTCCTTTTTGCTTCTTTCACTGTCCTAGATGCACAAGTTTCTGGATCTTGGAAAAGACTTTTAGATTCTCCTGTATATGGTATTGGTATCAATCCTAAAAATCCTGAAACTATAATAGTTGGGGGATTAGGAAGAACATTATATAAAACTCATAATGGTGGTTTAAGTTGGACAATAGATAGTATTGAATTTAGAAGTGGTTCTTCTCAATTAACTAATATTCTTATCTCTTCTGTAGATACTAATATAGTATTGGCTGGTGGAGTTTTTAATAGTATCAGAAGAAGTACTGATCAAGGGGTCAACTGGGAGAATGTTTTTGAACCTGAAAAACCATTGTTTATATCGCCTGGTGAAACAATTATAGAAAATCAAGACAATCCTTTGATGATTTATGCTGGTGATAATACATCAAATAGAATTTTTAGGAGCATGAATGGTGGTGTTTCTTGGGATACAATAACCACATTAAATGTATCTGGATTATGTACATTAACATTAAAGCCAGATAGTTCAAATGTACTTTTTGCAGGCTGTAAATTAGGCATAATAAAAAAATCTACTGATGCTGGTTCTTCATGGAGAACAGTAGCAAGTATTCGAGAAAAAGGCGATACAGAGATACCTAAAATAGTGTTTAGTAAAAAAAATCCTTCAATTGGATTTGCTATTGTAGCCTATTTTCTACCTAAAAACAAACCAAATGGGGGTATCTATAAAACAACAGATGGCGGTGAAACATGGAATGAATTCGCAAGTAAGGATACTAGTTTTTGGTCTATATGCATTGCACCTTATCAAAATGGCAATGAGGAATTATTTATAGGTGGCTATTCTGATGCTTCAGAAGATATTCCTGGTCCTGGCACAATTATACAAACTCAAATCGATACATATTCACCAATATATTATTCAAATGAGATTCCTTGGTTTTCTAATATGCAAGGCATTCCACCCAGAAAAAATGTATGGATGATGAAATCTGCAATAAATAAAAATGGTGAAACTTTGGTGTATGCTGCTACAGAAGCAGGTTTTTATGTATGGCAACCCAATAGCACCTCGATTACTCCTGAATCTCTGTTTGATCAATCAATTGATTTCAGTTTAGATGAATCTTTCGTTCATATTGAATCTTCAAAACATGAAATACAGTCTATAGACATACTGTCTCTTTCAGGAAAAAGGATACTTGTACCTATCTTATCTTCACAAACACATGTATCTATTCCTCTTTCTGATATACATGATCCAATTATTATCATACGAGTATTAACACAAAAAGGGACATTCTCTGAAAGATTGATTGCTCCTCATCATAATGCTATGTTCACAAAGAAAACAATTCTAAAGTAAATCATTTGTGAGCCGAACAAATTAGCTAGTATTTATACCGTATCTTTGAAAAATAACGATGAGTTTTTTAGAAACATAAGATTGATATGCCTAGATATAAAATTACTTTAGAATATGAAGGAACTAGATTTTCTGGATGGCAAGTTCAAAAAAATGCTAGAACAATTCAAGGGGAATTAATTGGTGCTGCAAAAACAGTATTCGCAACTGATTCATTTGAGTTATATGGTTCTGGGAGAACCGATGCAGGTGTTCATGCATTAGAACAAGTAATTCATCTTGAAGTAAAAACTATGTTAGCTCCACATATTATTAGACAAAAATTAAATGATGAATTACCAGGTGATATTTCAATTCTTCATGTAGAAAAAGCAGATGATCGATTTCATGCAAGACATCATGCAGTATCAAGAACATATCTGTATCAAATCTCAAGAAGAAGAACCGCATTTGGAAAAAAACTAGTATGGTGGATAAAAGATAATCTAGATATTTCAGCAATGCAAAAAGCAGCCTCACATTTTGAAGGCATGCATGATTTTAGATCGTTTACAGCTGATGATCCTGATGAAAAATCAACAAAAGTTGATATTATGTCAATTTCAGTTAGAGAACATGGCGATCTTATTTTAATTTCAATAACAGGTTCGCATTTTTTGTGGAATATGGTTAGGCGTATGGTAGGTGTAATTGCTGAAGTGGGTAGAGGTAAAATGAAAGCAGATGAAATTCCTGCCCTACTAAAAAAATCATCTAATGTTCCAGCTACTCTTACATGTCCACCTTCAGGACTCTTCCTAGCGAAAGTATCTTACAATAAACATGATTCTACTGAAATTGTACATCCAATATTGCATATATAAATTATCAACATTTGATGTTTGAATGTATTTAAACCTCTAAAGAAATGAATAGTATAATTATAAGAAATATGAAATTAATAGCTTTATTATTGGTATTATCAAGTATTATATTCTGCGCAGCTTGTAATGAAAATGTGATTACTTCCCCTGAACAAATTATATTTCCTGACACAAATATTAGTTATCAATTACATGTAAAACCTTTATTAGAACTTACTTGTGCTTTTTCTGGTTGCCATGATTATGAATCAAAAATGGGAAGTGTTGATGTAACATCTTATTATGCACTAACTGGAAGAGCAGGACTCATTATTCCTTATAAACCAGATATAAGTCTGCTAAATCAAATTCTAGAAGGAAAACAAGCTCATATGATGTCATTTCAAGACAGAGTTAATTCCAGTCAAATCAAGGGTTTAAGACAATGGGTGCTGGAAGGAGCAAAAAATAATTAATAAATAAATGTATATATAACAATATTTGTTTTGACAATATGTGTGATTACACGTAATTTTGTGAACATTAAATCACCATATCTCTTTACTATGTTTAGGTATTGTTATGTATAAGATATTTTGTTTCTTAACAGCAATCGTTTTGCTTTTTTCGCTAGATTCATGCTCCGATAATTCATCAAATGTTCCAACTTCTCTAGATACAGTTTCTACCAGAATAATTAAGAATATTATTCCAGACACTGTTCAATCTCAATTTATTTATTATTCTTTAGATGGCGATAGTATTGTTCCACCTACAAAATCAGCGACTACTGAATGGGACATTAAGATGGCATATTTATATGGTGGTGGTAAAACTAAGCAAATTGATATCTTTTTGAATTCTGGTACAGTAAATCCAAGTGGATTAACGAAGGGAATAATAGTAGACACTACATTTGACTTATTAACAACTGCACCAGCAGATAGTAATTTTAAGATAGACGATATTTCTACAAGTGGTAGGATTTTACCTATATCACTTGCACCTCCAGGTAATTTCTTTATCTATGATGGTTCATCAAGAACGATTAATCCTGTAGCACAAAGAACTTTAGTAATAAAAACACGTTTAGGGAACTATGTTAAGCTACAAATCCTTAGTATTTATAAGGATCAACCTGAAAAACCTACTATGTTCTCTGAAATCGGATATTATTCTTTCCGATATGCAAAGAGCAGCACAAAAAAACTAAAAAACTAAGGAGTAGAGCTTTGTTAAACCATACTCCTTTGGTATTTTTGTAAAAACAACAAAGGAATTGCATATGTATGGCAATGTAAGTATACTAGATATATCAGAAACGGCACAGATTCTTAATGAAGATCCGATTCGTTTAGAACAATTTGAAGCAAAAATAGCACGTGGCGAAAAGATAGAACCTTATGATTGGATGCCAAAAGAGTATCGCAGACAATTAATCAGAATGATTGAACAACATGCACATTCTGAGATTATTGGAGCATTACCTGAAGGTACTTGGATTACAAGGGCACCAGGTTTTAAGCGTAAAATGGCATTAATGGCTAAAGTGCAAGATGAAAGTGGCCATGCTCAATTATTATATAATGCAGCTGAAACCCTTGGGAAAACTCGCGAAGAAATGATTAATGATTTGATCAATGGAAAATCTAAATATTCTAATGTATTTAATTATCCAGCAAAAACGTGGGCAGATACAGCGGTTATAGCTTGGCTAATTGATGCTTCTGCAATTATCAATCAAGTATTGAATTCAAAAGGATCATATGGTCCTTATTGCAGGGCATTAGAAAGAATTTGTATGGAAGAATCTTTCCATTTACGTTATGGCTATGATAATGTTACCACTTTAGCAACTGGAACACCTGTTCAAAGAGAAATGGTCCAGGATGCACTGAATAGATGGTGGCAACCAATCATGCATTTTTTTGGCCCCCCAGATAATGCATCTGTACACAGTGAAATTTTGATGCGATGGAAAGTTAAAATGGCAAGCAATGATGATATGCGTCAGCAATTTTTTAATCAATATGTGCCAAAAATTCTTGAATTAGGTTTATCAATCCCAGATCCAAATCTTGTTAAAAATAAAGAAACAGGAAAATGGTCATATTCCGACCCAGATTGGAATGAATTTTTTGAAGTTATCCGCGGCAATGGACCATGCAATAAAGAACGCTTGGCTGTTCGCCGAATGGCAGAAGAAAACGGCGCATGGGTAAGAAAAGCCCTTAATAAAAATGCAGCATATACAGTTCCTTTGTCATGATACATTTCTAAAGTGTTCAACCCCTTCTTACGGAAAGATAAGAAGGGGTTTTTTTATGATTATACTTTTTCCCATGATGTATAGAATAGCTTGTATTATCATTTTATGTTCATTATCAATGCAAGTACATGCTAATGAGTTAATTGCGATTGATACCAATAAACCAAGAATTCCCAAAATTCCAATAAAAAAAACTGATACTGTAACGGTAATAAAAAGTAAAAAAAATATTGTTGTTACCGGCACTAGAAATGAAGTAGTTCAAAAAGATTCTCCAGTCCGGGTAGAAGTAATTTCACAAGAACAAGTTAATACATCAGCAATGGTAAATATTGGTGATTTATTAAAAGAACAAAATGGAATTGCCCTAACAACAAATGTTAGAACAGGGGTTCAGATAATGGGTTTGAGTGCAGATTATACTCAAATCTTAATCGATGGACAGCCAATGATAGGAAGAGTCGCCGGGGTATTGGATTTATCTAGAATATCGGTAGGGAATATCGACAGAGTAGAAATTGTAAAAGGCCCTATGTCTTCATTGTATGGTAGTGAAGCTTTAGCAGGAGTAATCAATATCATTACCAAAAAGCCAGAGATAGGATTAAAGGGTTCTATGTTTGGACAAATCATTCAAAAAGGCGCACAAGAATATCGTGCAGAATTACAATATGGAAGTGAAAAGTTTGATTTCAGCACTTTTGTAAATTATAAGAATTCTCTGCCATTTACTTTAGAACAGTATAATAAAGTATATCCATATCAGGGATTTACAGATTATACATTACATACTAAGATGAAATGGTTTGCACATAATAATCTAAAAATTGGAGCTGATTTCAGAGGGTTTATGTCAGATTCAAAAGGCAAATTTGTTGAATCTTTTTTTGGTCAAATTGCCTCTAATACTGGCAGTGTGGTGCAAAAAGACATTGGTTCAACCATTTCGGCAGAATGGACACATGGTAAAGCTAGATTATCAGCTCAAGTTTATGCAAGTTCCTATGGAGAAAGGTATAATTTTGACTCAATACAAGGTAGTGGAACTTCTATAGATGATATGTCTAGAAATCTCTTAAGATCTTATCTTCAATATGATGTTTTTTGGTCTGAAAAAAATCGTTATACATTCGGTACAGAATATACAATAGATGATATTTCTGGGACACGTTATCCAGATAAACCATCATTTAGAACTTTTAGTGGTTTTATGCAATGGGAAGGGAATCCAACTTCTTGGATTTCTTATGCTTTAAGTGCTAGATATGTACAAAATTCTGCATATAAAAATTCTGAGTTTTCAGTCTCTGATTTTGCAAAAAGCATTATTAATATTATCAATCCAAAATATTCTCTCAATATTAAAGCAACTGAACATATTCGTTTGAATAGTTCTATTGGAACTGGGTTTAAAGTTCCAGATTTCAGACAATTATATGTGCAGTTTTCTAATAGGCTAGGAGGAGCTGGATATGATTTGATTGGTTCCAGAAGATTGGGTATCGATTTACAACCTGAAAGATCTATCGCTTATGATATTGGTTTAATCTATGATAATCAGTCATTGACATTAATGGATTTAAGACCGCTTTCTGTTTTTTTTGAATGTCGTTATTTTATTAATCAATTGTCTAATCTTATTGAATTCTACTTTGTAAAATCAGATCCAGTTTCAAATCAATCAATTTATTCATATAGAAACATCTCTAGAGCTTTAACTTCGGGAATTGATATATCTACTAGATGGATATTTCCTTTATCCAAAACAGATAATCAATCTTTAGGAATTTCAATAGGATATCAATATTTGGATACGAAAGATTTAGAGGTTGATGATGCAATACACAAGGGAATAGCAGGAACAGTTAGTGCTTCAAATGGTACATTTAAGCCTTTATTAGAAAATGAATACGGTGGATTATGGTTTCGATCAAAGCATACAGCTACTATTCGATTAGAGTATAATAATCCTGAAAATGGCTTTTCATGTAATATCAGAGCCCAAATGATAGGAAGATTTGGTGATGAAGCTCTTGATAATAATGGACCAGTAATTTTAAATCGGAAAGTTCCTGATCTTGATAATGAATATGTTCAAGGATATACTTTAATCAATGCTGCTATGTCTAAAGAATTTAAATTTTCTGAAATACCATCTACATTAATGATATCAATTGGAATAAACAATGCATTGAATTCTATGAATTTACAGTCTATTCCAAATATGATAGGAAGACAAGTATTTGTAAATTCCAGTATAAGGCTTTAGCAAATACTGTTGATTTAAAGGAATTCCCTAAATTAGTTTTAATCTAAAACGTCATATCATTGGTTTATGTAATTATACAAGGAATACATCATGAATTCATCAATGGCAGAAGCTCGATCAGTTGCAGTCTCCGAGGCTCAAAAAGCTTATCTAACAAAAGTATATGGATGGATGGTTGGGGGATTATTCACAACCGCATTAATTGGTGGAATCATAGTTTCAGATCAACAAATTATGATGGATGTATTGTCTTATAGGTGGATATTAATTCTTGCTCAATTCGGACTAGTTATTGCTCTTTCTGGTTTTATTGAAAAAATGAATACAATCACAGCAATGGGTTCTTTCCTTTTATATTCGGCATTAAATGGATTAACATTATCTGCTTTACTATTGATTTATTCTGAAACAGCAATCGTTACATCTTTTTTATCTAGCGCTGGAATGTTTGGCGCAATGAGCTTATATGGTACAATTACAAAAAAAGATTTATCTGGTATTGGATCTTTTATGTTTATGGGGCTTATTGGAATAATCTTGGCAAGCATTGTTAATATGTTTTTAGGAAGTGATGCTTTAAGCTTTGCAATATCAATAATCGGTGTTTTAGTATTCACAGGCTTAACGGCCTATGATACTCAAAAAATAAAAGAATCTGCCGAATTAGAATTTCATGGAAGCGAAATCGCTACAAAAGGTGCCATACTAGGTGCATTAACATTATATCTAGATTTTATTAATTTATTTATCTTTACTCTTCGCTTATTAGGCGGAAGAAGAGACTAATAAAAAGAAATATGATAGGGTAGATAAGAAAGATATCTGCCCTTTATTTATATTTATGAATATACCCATACAATATCAATCAACACCATTAGAATATGCCAGATTATTACTTCAATCTGGTGATATAACTAGTGTAATTGATATTTGTGAATATTTGATACAGACATCAGATATAGAAATATATGGTCCAGAGATATTTATAGTACTAGCGCAAACTATAGATATATCTGGAGATGCTTCTGCTGCTAAGCATATTGTTTTTAAGGCAATGCAACTATTTCCAGGACATCAGGGATTAATTGCCTGCTATCATCAAATACCTTATTTGCATTCACATATTGTAGCAAATCATTCTACAATAATATCTGATAGTTCTCATACTGACCTATCAGATCAGGGTATATCATTAATCAGAAATAAAGAGAATGAAAAGGTACAAAAAAGAGAATCACAATATGATTCATTTCTTCCAAAACTCGAATATACGTCAATTACTACCCAAACTGTAAGGGATGATAAACATCAACCTCCGATTGAAACAGAATTCCCTGATTTTCCAGATTTTTCCTATTTGTCTAAAGAAACAATTCTTGAGCAAAAAAATCAAGCGATACAAAAGCCTTTAAATGCATTAGAAGAATTAGCAAAAAGATTAGAACATGCAAGAATTCCTGCTATCCCACAAGATGCTATACAGGAGTCACCAACATATACCCCATCGATAGTAACAGAAACAATGGCTACAATTTATGAGAAGCAAGGTGCTTATACTCAAGCAATAAAAGCATATCAAATCTTAGCTAGAAAGAACCCCGAAAAACTTATGTATTTTGAAGACAAGATAGATGTTCTAAGAAAACGTATCAGTAACCTTTAACACATTATTAGCATTATGCCACCTTCAGAACAATCACCTACCTGGTTAAAAGTTAAAGATTCGTCGCAAAAAACCTATAAAAAAGGATTAAAACAATTATTCCAGGAAGATCCACATAGAGCTCATTCCTTTACTTTTAAAGAACCTTTTGCTCTGGTTGATATTTCTAAACAATTGATAGATAAAGAGTTATTGAATGCAGCGCTAGATTTTGCTCAAGAACATCGAATTGATTCTTTGTTTAAGCACGTATATCACGGATCTATATTCAATAAAACTGAATCTCGGGCTGTTTTGCATACTGCTTTAAGAGCTGATAAGAATAAAACAATAATGGTGCATGATGAATCTGTTATTGATAAAATCGACGAAGTAAAAAAGAATATAGAGATTTTTAGTGATGGAATAAGACAGGGTGTCATACAAGGATATAGCGGAAAACCTTTTACAGACATAGTTAATATTGGAATTGGAGGTTCTGATTTAGGGCCACATATGGTATGTGATGCATTAAGACACTTTTCTCAAAAAAACCTCAATATACATTTTGTCTCGAATGTAGATCCTACTCATATTTCGGACACATTATCCACATGTAATCCAGAAACAACCATATTTATTATAGCCTCTAAAACATTTACAACCGAAGAAACTCTTGCCAATGCTAATGCAGCTAAAGCATGGTTTTTACAAAGTGGCGGAAAAGATGTTTCTAAACATTTTGTAGCATTATCTACTAATTATGAAGCAACAGCAGAATTTGGAATTCATCCAGATAGGGTATTTGTATTCTGGGATTGGATAGGTGGACGATTCTCATTGTGGAGTGCAATTGGATTATCTATAGCAATATCAATTGGTTATGATGGATTTTGTAAGCTTTTGGATGGTGCATTTTATATGGATATGCATATGTATAATACACCATTAAAAGATAATATCCCTGTGATTTTAGCTTTGATTGATATTATTAATACAAATTGTTATTCGATTCCAACTCAAGCCATATTACCTTATGATGAATATTTGCGTCTATTCCCGCCTTTTTTGCAGCAAATGTTAATGGAAAGTAATGGGAAATATATTACTAAAGGTGGTAATCATGTACAATGGCAAACTTCTCCAATAGTGTGGGGACAACCAGGTACAGATTCACAACATTCATTTTTCCAACTATTACATCAAGGAACCCAAATAGTAAATGCAGAATTTATTATTTGTGCACGAAGTCATAATCCAATTTCAGATATGCATGAACGCTTGATTGCTAATTGTTTTGCTCAAAGTGCTGCCTTAATGTTGGGTAAATCAGAACAAGAGGTATTAATAGAATTACAAGCCACTGGATTATCTCATCAAAAAATACAAGAATTATTGCCTCATAAAATATTCCAAGGAAATCGTCCATCAACAACTATCCTTATGAATGAATTAAATCCATTTACATTAGGATGGCTCATTGCATTATATGAGCATAGAACTTTTGTTCAAGGAGTATTATGGGATATCTGTTCTTACGATCAATGGGGCGTAGAACTAGGAAAACAGCTAGCCAAACAAATTTTACCTTCAATAAAAGATGAACATCATAGTGGACATCATGATTCATCTACAAATAATTTAATTGAAGCTTATAAAGCAATGAACATAAGAGGTCATTAAATGTCTATTCAACATACTCTTTTAACCGAGCCAATTACCCACTATGTAGATTCACTTTTTTCTCATCAAAATCCACAATTAGATAAAGTATTAATTCAAGCTGAATATGCTGGAATACCTCCAATTTCAATAGGTGCTTTACAAGGTTCATTTTTGCAGACATTAATACGTGCAACAAATACCAAATATATAATTGAAATAGGTTCTTTGGCTGGATATTCTGCTTTTACAATGGCAGAAGTATTACCAAAGGATGGTATGGTTCACTGCTTTGAAGTACAGAAAGACTATGCAGAATTTATCATCAATCAGGCTGAAGCCTTAAAACTTTCGCACACTATAACTGTTCATGTAGGAGAAGCTTTACAGCAATTATCTGTATTTTCACCAGAATATCCGATCGATCTTGTTTTTATAGATGCAGATAAACCTAATTATATCAATTATTTAGAAGCTATACTCCCTTTTGTAAAATCTGGTGGAATAATCATAGGTGATAATGCTTTAGCATGGGGATATGTTGCCGATATTGAGCCTGATTTTGAGCCTGAGAATGTAAAAGGAATTCAATCATTTAATAAGGTACTTTCTGAACATCCATTATTGTATCCACCATGTTTAATTCCATTAGGTGATGGTATGGCAATGGCTGTTAAAAAATAAAATAGTAAAACATGATTTCTATCAGTGTTTCACATAGGTGAATACACTAAATTGTAATAGGAAATAGTTGTATAATCATATTATCAAGGTGCAGTTATGACAGCATTTACATTTGGGAAGCATTCTATACATTTGTCAGATATTCGAGATATAAAATTGGCATATGATTATCAAAAAAGTGAAATGTATATAGATTTAGAACTTAATGGAGGTATTCAATTAAGTTTAAATCTTCATGATTCTCTGCTTTTTATGGAAAAATTTATTCATAAAATTAAAGAAGAAAAAAATATATGATGTGATATTATGATCATATAGATTGTAAAAGCCTCTAGTGTTTTATGAGCTCTAGGGGCTTTTTTATTGTCATATCGTTAACATTGTGTTAGAAGATGTGAAGATATAGTTAAAGAAATTCTATAAAGAATGTATGAATAGTGAAAAGTACCCATGATAGAGTAAAAACTCTGTCTATGAAAACCGTATATTGCAAATGATATAAAATTCTATAGGATTGGAATGAGAGCCAAATTACAATTACTGGCTTCGGATGCTGCGATATATGGTTTAACTACATTATTAACGCGTTCGATGAGCTTTTTGCTTACTCCATTATATACTCATTATTTGTCTTCTAGAGCTGATTTTGGTATATATTCTTATTTGTATTCTTTACTCGCATTTATAAATGTTGTATACTCTTTTGGCTTGGATACTGCATTCCTTCGTTTTTTTGATAAAGATAATAATAATAGGACGATTAAAGCATTTAGTTTTTCTTGGATTGGCATAGCATCCATAAGCATATTATCTACATCCATATGTATTTTTTATGCAGATTATTTTACTTCATTAATTCCTGAGCTACAAGGTAATGCTGATATTATTAGGGCAATAGCATTAATCCCACTATTCGATGCATTAACTGTCATACCATATAGTATCTTAAGAATGCAAAGAAAAGCCAAGAGATTTGCAATATTAAGAGTGATAAATGTAGCAATTAATCTTATTCTCAATATAATTCTTGTTGGCTCATTTCATATGGGAATATGGGGAATTGTTGTTTCTGGTGTTATCTCATCAATATTAGCAGCATTATTTATTTTTCCAGAAATTATCCAGTTTACAAGGCCAACAATTGATATAGAGCTGGGCGCAGAAATGTTGTCATTTGGTTTGCCAACTGTTCCATCTGCTTTTTCTGGAATGATGCTGCAAGTTGCAGATAGACCAATTATGACAGCGATGGCAGGTGCTGATATGACAGGTTTATATCAAGCAAATTATCGTTTGGGAATACCCATGATGATGCTAGTTTCTGTATTTGAATTCGCATATAAGCCTTTTTATTTAACCCATTATAAAGATGAAGGCGCAGAAACACTTTTTGCAAGAATCTTCACATATTTTACTGTACTATGTGCTGGGCTTTTTTTGTGTATTAGTTTTTTTATTGGCGATATAGTTCAATTAAAGATAGGATCTGCCACATTAATTAATGCATCGTATTGGAGTGGTATTGGAATAATTCCTATAATATTAGCAGGATATTTTTTTAATGGAGCTGCTACAAATTTTGCAGCAGGACTTCATATCCACAAAAAAACTGGATGGCTTCCAATTGCTACTGGTATTGCTGCAATAGTAAACATTACTCTAAATATCCTGTTAATACCAATGTGGGGAATGTATGGAGCAGCATGGGCTACTTTTGCAGCCTATGCGATAAGTGCAGGTATTTTATTTGCCGTATCTACATCAATTATGCCGATTCCATATGAATGGAAAAGAATATTGCTTACAATTCTCATTACTATAGTATTGTTCTTTACTGTTCACTATACACATACTACATTGATTGTGAGAGTATGTGTATTACTATTATATCCATTATTATTGATTCTTACCGGAGCATTGAATGCCGATGAGAAACGATTATTTACCAGATTGATGAAAAGATCAAAAAAGTTGAGTACATAGCACAATAATACAGAATACGCTTTCGTTACATATTGTGCTTTTATTTTTAATGTTTTTTAGAGTTTCAATTGAGAATTCTCCTTCACTTATTTGTTTTGGTATTCATTCCACTCTCTATGCTGTCCCAAAAGGTATTAATTCCTATGGACTTAGCGCAAACAGACCATTTAAAAGCCTATGGACTAACATATTGGGCATTAAATAAGGGTGTTCAAACTGATTGGATGCTAAATTATCGTGGCGGCTCTTTTATAATAGATGCAAATACAGTTATTATTGCTGAATGTAGAATTCGGGGTGTATATTTTGAGCAATTATCTGCTACTGAAGCTGGGGCAATTTATGCAGAAGTACAAGATGAAAAGAGTAATATGGACGCAATAAAATTAGAGAAGCCGCCTAAAATTGCTGTGTATACTCCTCCTGGATCTCGCCCTTGGGATGATGCTGTTACAATGGTTCTTGATTATGCAGAAGTTTCATATGACAAAGTATGGGATGAGGAAGTTCTCGCAGGAAAACTATCAGAATATGATTGGCTGCATCTTCATCATGAAGATTTTACTGGACAATATGGAAAATTCTTTGCTAGTTATGCAAATGCACCATGGTATATTCAACAAGTAGCTTTATTAGAATCAACAGCAAAAAAAATGGGTTTCTCTAAAGTCTCTGTACTAAAAAGAGCTGTTGTCAATAAAATTAAAGATTTTGTTATGGGTGGAGGATTTATGTTTGCTATGTGTAGTGCAACAGACTCTTATGATATTGCCATAGCAGCCTCTAATACTGATATATGTGAACAAATGTTTGATGGTGATCCCTCTAGTAGAAATGTTAATAATGAATTACATTTTGAAGGCACCTTCGCATTTGAAAATTTTCAAGTGTATGTAGACCCATATAAATATGAATATTCAACTATCGATGTAGATGCAAATCTACGTGTGAATAATACAGAAATAGATTATTTCACTCTCTTTGAATTTTCCGCAAAATACGATCCTGTTCCTACAATGCTAACACAGTGTCACGCTAATATTGTACACAATTTTCTAGGCCAAACCACTGCATATCACAAAGAACAAATAAAAAAATCAGTAACAGTTCTAGCAGAAAGAGAAGGTACAGATGAAGTAAAATATATTCATGGAAATGCAGGGAGAGGAACATTTACATGGTATGGAGGACATGACCCCGAAGATTATCAACATGCAGTAGGAGATCCTCCAACCGATATTTCTCTTCATAAAAATTCTCCAGGATATCGACTTATACTCAATAATATCCTTTTTCCAGCAGCAAAAAAGAAGAAACAAAAAACTTAATCAAACTAAAATTTCACCCTGTCTATATTCATTATATTGCATATATAATCATTAATAATTCTACTGAACACTTATGACTTCATATAATCCTTCCGAATTCGGTTTTGCAACCAGAGCAATTCATGCCGGACAAGAGCCCGAAGAATTAACAGGCGCTGTTACCGTTCCATTATATCAAACTTCTACATATGCTCAAGAAGCAATTGGACAGCATAAAGGCTTTGAATATGCCAGAACTCAAAATCCTACTCGTTTTGCATGGGAAGCATCTATTGCAAATTTAGAACAAGGAAATGCTGGATTTGCTTTTGGAAGTGGTATGGCAGCTGTTAATGCAGTATTAACTCTCTTATCTGCTGGAGATCATATTGTATGTGCAGAAGATATGTATGGAGGTACATTTAGATTATTTGACAAGGTTCTTAAGCGCTTTGGTTTAGAGTTTTCCGTAGTTGATATGACCAGTAAAGAAGCGGTTGAAGCTGCGATAATTCCTGGTAAAACTAAAATGGTTTATACCGAATCGCCAACTAATCCTATGATGAAATTAACTGATCTAAAAATGCTTGCAGAATTAGCTCATTATCATAATGCATTATTAGTGGTAGATAATACATTTGCTAGCCCATATTTTCAAAAGCCTATTACTTTAGGTGCAGATATTGTATTACATAGTGCAACTAAATATCTAGGAGGGCATTCAGATTTAGTTAGTGGAGTGGTTATTGCTGCACATGAAAAGATTGCACAAGAACTCAGATTTATACAGAATGCAGCCGGTGCCGTTCCTGGGCCATTTGAATGTTGGTTATGTTTGCGATCTGTAAAAACTCTTGCAATAAGAATGAAACAACATGAAGAAAATGCTAAAATAATAGCAGATTATTGTGAAAATCACCCTATGGTTATCGCTACCCATTATCCGGGACTTCAGTCTCATCCTCAACATGAATTAGCAAAACAACAAATGTCCGGTTTTGGTGGTATGATTTCAATCGAATTAGGTACATTAGAAAAAGCAAAAGCATTCACTAATGCAGTACGATTATTTACATTAGCAGAATCTTTGGGTGGTGTAGAATCACTTGTATGTCATCCAGTAAGTATGACTCATGGAAGTATTCCTAAGGAACAAAGAGAGAAATTAGGTATAACAGATAGTTTAGTTCGATTATCAGTTGGTATCGAAAATATTGATGATTTGTTATTAGATATTTCTCAAGCATTAGAATCTTTGCAATAGGAATACGAGTTAATGATAAGGAATAGAAAGACAATACATAACTCAATGCAAGTAAATGAATCAATTACTGCATATACTACTCACTTATCTAATGGAATTCGGGTTATTAGTGAATATATTCCTACAGTTGCATCGTTTTCTTTAGGAATTTGGATTAAAGCTGGTTCGAGAGATGAAACTAAAGATACAGCTGGTGCTGTCCACTTTTTAGAGCATCTTGCATTCCGTAGGACATTAAAAAGAAGTACCAAAGCATTAGCAGATGCATTTGAGCAAATGGGAGCATATTCAAATGCATTTACTACAAAAGAACATACCTGTTATTATGTACGTGCATTGTCTGTAGACTTCTCTAAAGTATTTTCCTTAATGGCCGAACTAACATTATCTCCGGCTTTAGCAGAAAAAGACATAGAAAAAGAAAGAAATATTATCATAGAAGAAATTCATTCATGTGATGATGAACCTGAGGAAGTAATCTTTGAACAAGGGGAAGCTTTGCTTTTTGGTAATCATCCTTTAGGACAGCCCATTACTGGAACTATTGAATCTGTTCAACATATTAGTAGAGATGCTTTAATAGGTTTAAGAGAATCACTATATAATTCAGATTCAATAGTAATTGCTGTTGCTGGTAATATCAAGCATGAAGAAATAGTAAAGTTAGCCGATAAATTTTTTGCTCAGATATCTACTAAAACAACAATTAGGAATAGAAAACTCTATTCATCTCAAGCAGTTCAGCATACAGTTTTAACAAAAAAGTTTCAACAAGCACATATTTTATTGGCTAAAACAACAGAAGGTTTCTTAAGTGAACAACGGTATGCATTAACAGTAATGAATATGCTCTTGGGAGAGGGTATGAGCTCCAGATTATATCAAACGATTAGAGAGCGTTATGGATTAGGATATACAGTCTACTCTGCTTTAGATTTATATTCTGATTGTGGAGCACTATTTTTATATACTGCATGTGACAATAAAAAAGTAGAAAAAGCCAGAGATATGCTATTGATTGAATGTGAAAAAATAATTAATCACAATCCGGTCAAATCCAAAGAATTAGAAAGGGCAAAAGCTCAAGTAAAAGCAGCAGTTTTAATGTCTTTAGAAAGTATGTCTGCCAGGATGCAATCTCTTGGGCGTGGCGAATTAGAAGAAGGTGGTCATGAACCATATCAAGAAACTATTCATAAAATAAATGACATTACATTAGAAGACATAGCGAAGATGGCTTCTTTATATTTGCAAAAAGATGGGTGGTCTTCGGTATTAATGCTTTCGGATCAACAGAGAACATAATCATTGTAACTTTTCGAAATATAAGTTTTTACTTTAGTTGAATATTATTCACTAATTTCACGATATGAAAACACTAAAAAACATAGCATATATAGTCATTATTAGTTTATTGATTGTTTTTTCCTCTTGTACTCCAGAAGAGAAAATAATTAATCCAGCACAAGATACATGGACTCTCTTAACTATATCAAAAGGGAATCCCAATGTCCTCCAACAATCGCAAATCATAAATAATATTCCTACTAATACTACAACAGTATATAATAGGGGCATTGAAATCACAGGTATTAAAGAGTATAGAAATATGCTTTTTCTTATGATGCCATCTATTTATAAAATCATGATTCTAGACAGAGCAACTTATAAAGCAATAGATTCTATAGATTTTTCGATAAGCAAAAGAATCCCAAGTGATATTGCATTTGGTAATGCTACATCTGCTTATATAGCCCATCAGAATGATTCTATTGTGACAGTATATGATTTATTTAATTTTAAAATTGCAACTGAAATCAAAGTTGGCAATGGTGGAATAGCAATTCAAGAAGGATTAGGGAATAGACAAAATCAAATCTTTGTTGCTAACAGCAAAAGTAATTCAGTATCGCAAATTGATACAAGAACAAATACAGTTATTAAAACATATTATGTGCAAGATGCACCAAGCTTTTTACAAGCCGATCCCACTGGTTCAAAAATGATTGTTGCATGCCAGGGAAAAAAGAATGCAGATACATCATCAAACACTGTCTCATCAATAGCATTTATAGATATTGATAAAAAGCTCATTCTTGATGAAACGCCATTAAATACCGGGAAAGTAGATGCAATTCAAGCACGCATTAATTCTATTGCTATAACTAATAGTGAATGGGTATTTATAGCTATGACAAATGGATTATTTCGATTAGATACTAGAGAGCATAAAGCACTTTCCACTATGTCTTCTGAATCTTATGATGGTTTATCATTTAATGCTAGAAAAAGAGATCTTTTAATGATTTCAGACACATATATCTATATCGCAGATGATAATTCAGCAGAAATTAAATCTTCTCCTTTGCAATTTGCAAACCCAATTTTGTTTGCAATTGGACAATAATTACACATACAAAGCTCCTATTTTACCCCGCTGAATATGAAAAGGTATTATCTTTTTTTTCTCTTATTTACAACAGGAATTCTTTCTGTTTTTACGATTATTATACCCTCGTATACAGAGTTAATTCAACTAAATAAAAATTCAGATAGCAAGTATTTAAATGGTTATAATCAATATAACAAGAAGTGTGCTTTTTGTCATCAACAGGATGGAAGTGGCATAAAAGATTATTTCCCACCACTTTACAATAGTGATTATTTATTAAAAGATAAGAAAGTTGTAGCAGAAGTATTGATTTTTGGCTTAATGGACACAATAACAGTAAATGGGAAAACATATTCTGGGATTATGCATCCTGTTTTAGGGACAGATCAAGATATTGCAGATATATTTAATTATATGTATCAAGAGTTTGGCGATAATGCTCAAACTATAACATCTTCAGAAATATCAAGTATTCGCAAGAAGGGGAAAGAAGCCAAAAAATTAGAGATTTTTAAGTAGAACTTATCTCTTTTTTGTCCTTGGATTCTTTAGTATTATATCCTGATATTGTTGATCTTTTGATGTTTTTCCAGTCAGATCAAGAGGATTACCATGGATATAATCATAGGATATTCCCAATATCTTACATAAGGTTGGCAAAATATCAGCAGGGTCTGTAGAGCCTTTTATGACAGTATTTTTAGGGATTCCAGCACCATAAAATATCAATGGAACATGCGTATCATAGTCATATGGAGTTCCATGAGTTGCTGCTTTTGGCCCCCAAACCCAATATGGTTTAACAGAGAACATTATATCACCAGTTCTGCCTGGAAAGATATCATTTCTAAATTTTGTAACTAAGTCTTTATCCCATCCTGGTAAAATCATACCTGCAATAAGATTATCTGTACTAGTTGCATGAGAAATTCCTTGTTGTCTTACCATAAAAGCAGAAATCGAGTCTGCAATTTCAGCTTTACTTATACCAGAAACATAAATTGCTGAATCTTTAATATAAAGAGTTGGAGGCTCAAATGCAGAGATCCACGATGAAGGTACGATTAATTTTTTAAATGTAGTATTAAGATACGTATCTATTGATTGAACAAATGTTCTTTCATCAATTCTACCTGCATCAAGGGGCATAGTTCCTACATTTTTTGCAAATTCTGGAATAGGGCCTACTCCATGATCTGAAGTAATAACAATAGTATAAGAATCTTGGCCGATTGTAGAATCCAGATATTTTATAAAATCTTCTAATATTCTATCGCATTGCAGATATAATTCTTGAACTTCCCGGCTATCTGGTCCAAAGAGATGTCCTAAGAAATCTGTAGTTGACACTCCAATTGCCAATAAATCAGGCTTATTATCTTTGCCAAGTTTATCTTGTTCTATTATAAACTTTGATGCTTTAAATAAATAATCTACACCATAGGGTGAGCTAAGAAGTGCTTCGGCATAATTCTTATCTTCAATACTTGGAATAGTATGCGGAAATGTAATATCTCCGCCTGGAAAAGTTTGCTCATATTTGCTATTATCTTCCACTGCAAATGGAGATGGGATTTCAGCTTCCCAGCTTTTATTAACATAGGCATTAAAAGGTATAGACTGATTTATTGATTGAAGCCATTTGGGTTTTTTATAATATGTTGACGTAGTAAAACCTTTTGATTTCCAGTCAAACCAAACTACATTATCTGGTTTTTGCCCTGCCATTAAAATTGCAGCTCTATCTTTTAGGGAAATAGCATTTATTTTACTTCCTTTAAAATTCTTCTTAATAAAATCACCAAGTGCAGGTGTTTTCATTAATAATGGCGATCTGCCTTGTTTTTCATTACCTATAACAGGAGATTTATCGTCTTCAACGCAATAACAAAAACAAGAACTAGGAGAATCAAAGAAGTCATTTGTAATAATGCCTGTTTTGGAGGGATAACAACCTGTTAAAATTATTGCATGTCCGGGACATGTCATATTAGAAACATGATTATAAAAACATAAAGGGGAAGAAGAGCCTTGAGATTCTAATTTTCGGAATCCACCTTGACCAAAAATCGGAGAAAATCTTTCTAGATAATCTGCTCTCATTTGATCATATGAAATTACTACAATAAGCTTAGTTTTTGTTGAAGTAGTATTAAAACTAAAGGCTTGCAAAGAAAATAGATGTATAAAAATGATAAGGGATATAGTGAATTTCATAAGTGTAAACAGAGAATAAAAGAAGATCATGAAAGATTTGAAGTTTTTGTTTTGCAAAATGCGAAAAATATGACAATTTTGTGCTCCGATAATAATGAAATGCATCATATTGTGATATGATAATTTCTATTCGGAGGAATCGCATAATGGTATTGCAGCAGTCTTGAAAACTGCCGGGTTTTCGCCTGTGGGGGTTCGAGTCCCTCTTCCTCCGCAACCTTGGTAAAACTGGGGTTCATTCAACCGATAATTACACATGTAGTTATCGGTTTTTTTATTGGGGTAATTCTGTATTTAAGCATTATATTGCTAGAGAATTCATTGGCATTATCACGGTTAAA
>Ga0192647_100107_pt1 | contig 51293 bp, 85 predicted proteins | sample LauGreFa1BDMLBSN_2_FD_133046 | JGI IMG/M metagenome (GOLD analysis project Ga0192647, IMG submission 133046) | Freshwater lake microbial communities from Lake Michigan, USA - Fa13.BD.MLB.SN - reassembly | ecosystem: Environmental > Aquatic > Freshwater > Lake | place: Lake Michigan, USA... | reverse complement strand
GAGCCCCGGATCGGAAAAAGGCTTATTTTTAGCACCTATTACAAACCATAACACAACAAACCATGACACAAACAACAAACCAACAAGAAACCGTACAAGATTTAATGACCTCTGCAATACAAATGAGGCAGTATTTAGGTACTAAGCTATTACAAATTGAGAATGAATTGAATACGGCTGGATCTTTAAAGCTAACCGGAATGCATTTCGTTGTATTCAGAGATACATTATTAGCTATAGATAAAACTGATACTCCTCAAGGTTATAAAATCGAAGGTGGATACATGCCACAGTATTTTACACATCAAGAAGCGAAAGACATTTCTGCTAAAGTTACAAATGGTCGCGGAGAAAATCCTGAACCAATGTTAGCAATGTACTTTTTTGAAGCAGCAATTATGAAGATTGAGCAAGAAATTATATTTTGGAATAATCATATTTCCATGCTTGAAAATAATTTAGTTTAAAAAAATTTACAAAAAAAGTTATTAAAATTAATTACCATGGAAAATCAAAAAAACTTAGAATTCACGGAAAATAGACTCCAAAATTTTATGATGCTCATGAGTTTGGCCAACCGAACTGCCGCGTACATAGCTTTTACCGGAAAAGACTGGGAATTATTTCTAGACGAACCAAGAGAAATTGACTATGTATATCTAACTTTAGAAGACATACAAGAACATTTAAATAATTTTATTTTATAAAAAATAAAGTAATTAAAATTAATTACCTATATTAGCGAAACAATTTAAAAACAAAAAAAACAAAACCATGAAAAAAAGATCTAAGCTTCCTACCAATTTAAGAATTGAAGCAAAAATTATTAATTGTTTAAATTATTTAAGAGATAATTATGACAAACAAGAACCTAAATTTTTTAATTCTGTATCATTTACAAAACAATTAAATATAAGTGCTACAATAACTACTATATTTAAAAACTTAGGGATTATAATACCTCATAAAAATAGTCTTATCACTATTACCGATAAATTGAATGAAATTACTCCAAGGCAAATACATATTGCTATCAATGATTATAAAACAGAAAGCCGTATACGTGTTAAAAAAAGAGACGATAAAATTAAAGCAAAAGAATTAGCCAAGATACAAGCTCAAATGCAATTTGACAATAAGCAAAAGTTAAGCGGTACAAAAAATAATAGCGGTTATAAAGCTGTTATAGATCAAGAAGAATTACGTAAACAACATTTATTCGGAATCAATAATTTAAAAGACGCTTTTTATCCTAAGCAAACAGATATGTATTTCCCTCCAGTGTCTAATAAATTTGAAAAGCCAACAGTTGAAGAAGCTTTATCAATATTAAAACAAGCCATGAAAGCGGAATTAAGAGAAACATTAAGAAAAGAAATCATTCAAGAATTAATCAATAAAAACATTTAAACCATGAAAAAAGCTATTTTAATCGATGTTGTAAATAAAACAGTATCAGAAACAGAGATTGGTCATTATACAGATATTTATACTAAAATCGGAAATGGATGTTCAACTTTTTGTTGTCCGGTAGATTTTGATAATGGAGATACATTGTATTCAGATGATGAGGGTCTTTTACATGATCAAGTCCACGGTTGCTTTATGTTTGATGATTGGGAATATCCATTAGTTGGTAATGCAATAATTCTTGGAACTGATGATGAAGGTGAATCTGTAGATTGTAAAACATCTACAAATGAAATTACATCTAGAATTAAATTCTATGATCAATCAGTAGCTGAAGCTTGGAAACAACAAGCTTTATCTTCTGGTCCAACAATTTATTTCAATTAATAAAGTAATTAAAAATAATTAGTAATTAAAATTAATTATCTATGAAATCTAGAGAAGAAAAGTTAATTCAATTAATGCATAGTTTATATGAAGACTTTTTTAAAAAACAAGCTCGTATTATACAAGGAGAAAATCTTTTATTAGATATGCAAGAAGATGATATTTATTCGCTTCCAACAAGTTTTGATGATATACATAAAAAAGTCTCTCAAATAAAAAGGTTAATTGGAGAAAAATCTAAAATAGAAGGCAAATTAGAAATAATGGAGCAAATGATGGATTTTATTACCGAGAAATCTAAGCAGTTGGAATTATAATTAAAAATACAAACATGAATATGGAGAAAGAGAAGAAGTATCAAAAAAGTAAATTAGGATTTATATTGAAAGAAAAAGGAATAACTCAAAGAGAATTCGCTCAAATGCTTTTTGAAAAAACCGGATATTTAATACATACAACAAACTTGTCCAATTTATGTACTGGCTTTAGAAGTATTAAAAAAATTCAAACAGCACAGAAATTTGCAGAGGTATTAAATGTTCCGATAAATGAAATTTTATGATCTATAGTACATGGATAATACATACGACAATAAAATACTTAAATGAAGTTACCGAAAGTAATTATGATCCAATTCAATATTCTAATGGTAAAAATAATTTTATATTCAATCTTATAAAAGAAGGTTATACATATAAAGACTTTAAAAAAGTAATTGATAAAAAATGGAAAGATTGGGAAGGAACTAAATATCAGCAATATGTTAGACCTCAAACTTTATTCGGAGAAAAATTTAAAAGCTATTTAAATGAATCAACAACAACTAGAAAAAATTCCTTACAAAAACTCTCAGATAGCGTCACAAAGGCCCAACGTGCTAATTGGAGATTGGATAAAAAATGATACTGAACTAGCAATTGCTAATACAATATCAGAAAAGAAAATAAAAGACTTCAATAGAGAAGATATGGCAGAATTAGTTTCTGTTATGGGTCAATGGAGATTATTACTCGGTGTTACTGGAGATTCTACTGAAACGGAATTGATTTTTATTTGTCAATTTATATATGACAATTTCGGGAAATTCACTTTATCAGATATAAGAATAGCAATGAATTGGACAATTAGCGGAAAGGTAGATGTTGGATATGTGACTCAAAAGAATATTTCTGCATATTATATCTCTAAAGCTTTACAAGCATATGAAAATAAAAAAATAGAAATAATCAATGAGATAGCTATCAATAAAGAAAGACTTGAATCTAGATATGAAGATAAGAAAGAAGTAACTCCGGAAGAAAAAGCTAGAAGTTTTAAGGACTATTTAATTATGATCTATGAATCATATAAAGATAATGGTAAATTTTGGGACGGTCCTGAATACATATACAAGTGGTTAAAAGAAACCGGGCAAGTTAATCCTACAAAAGAAGAAATCAATGAAGCCGTAATCTTCGGATATCAAAAGCTAATGAAAGAAAAAGAAGAGAGTTCATTTGAAAAAGCTTTTAAGAATATCAATAAAGAAAAATTAAGTCTTGAAGACTCAGAAGCTCGTAAAAAGAAATATGCTAGAGAATTTATTGTATGTAAAATATTTGACTCGGTAGATCTATATGATTTAATCAAAAAAATAAATATCCAGTATTTTAAAAACAATTAAAATTAATATTATGGGTAACCTAAGAATTATAAATAAAGAAGAAGCTGTAAAAACATTAAAGAAACATTTAGAAGATGCGCGTAGTATCGCAATAGATGTATGTAACCATACATATTTCCCTAGTAAAGAATATGACAATGTTTTATTTTTAAAAGAATCATTAGATAGGTTAGTAGTTTATTGCGAAAAAATAATTCAAAAAAACAATTAAAATTAATTACATGAGTAATTTAATGGAAGAAAAGAACAAACAATTTTTTAAGTGGCTAATTAAATGGATCGAGCAAAATAAAGACACAGTTCTTATGTTCTTTCAATTACCGAATAATTTAGCTTCCGAATCAATTAAAGGCAATGATGAAATAATGCTTGAGCATATTCAATTTTATAAGACCGATAAATATGTTGATCATAGAATTTATGTACAATACGTTATGAGTAAAGCAGATGAATTCGGCATAAAGGTATTTATATCTAAAAAAATTCCGAAAGAATACATACAATTTTTAGAAACAGAAGAATTTCAATATGATAATAAATATTTAATCCAAAAAAAATAATCAATGAAAAAGTTATTAATCACGGTTTTATTTAGCATCTCGGTATTTATTTCTTTTTGCCAAGTAAAGGTTGAAACTTACAAAAATCAAGTAGGGTATTGGAATCAATATAAAAATGAATGGGAATGGGATAAAGCAAGTTTCAACAATATAACATTTACCTTAGGCAAGACTTATGTAAGATGTGATGATGAAGCAAATTCTTTTTATTCTATAAAAGAAGATCTCGGAGCAGATAATACTTCTACTTATAAAGCTCACGGGTGGAAATGTATTGATGAGAAAAGCAGGAATTGTATTGTACAACTCTTACTTTACACGGAATATAACTTATCGGTAATACATGTTATGTATAACAATAAAGCTATTCGGTATTATGTATATAAAAGAGAAAATTTATCGGATTTAGATTAAAACAATAGATATGAAACTATATACAGAAGAACAAGTAAAAGAAATGCTTAATAAAATAAATGCAGTTTTACCTAAAAGAGCATCATTATTGGTATATATGGTAGAAAATATTACAGAATATATGACACCAATAGAACTACCAAGTGATGAGGAGATAGTTAATAAATGGGATAATGAAATAGATGAAATACCTTATATAGATGGTGCTATTAATGGTGCTAAATGGATGAAAGAACAAATACTTAATCAAAACAAATAATTAATTTCAGCATGGGTAAATACAATAGTATATGTATACATAAGAATGTATTAATGATTGAAAATATCATGAAACACGGATTTTTATGTTCATACAGAAATAAAGGCCGAACAAATAGATTGTTGAAGCACACTCAAATTAGTATAATAGATGGTATAAGAACCTCAACATTTACAAATAAAAGGATATGGTATCGGATGAGCCTTAAATAAAACAAACATGTATGAAAGAACGCAATGAATTTTTAGAAATGGACGGTTTAGCTCACAAGAGCAATACACATGAGTGGTTTAATGATAAAATGAGTACAATGAAAGCTCAACTAGCAGATAAAAACAATATTAAATTACCTAATTTAACTTGTTATGTAGTCCGAGATATAAAGACTGGAGAATATGACAGAGTTATTATTGATAATAAAAAAAATGAAGTAGTTTATGATAGCAAATCTTCTGAAGACATTTGGTTTTATATCAGTAAATTGAAAATTAAAAAACATTTCAAATAATTAAACATGCAAACAAAACAAGATCTAGAATTATGGTATCAAATCCCAGATCAATGGGGATATTTTAGTAATCCGGAAGATTTAAGAAGAAGAGAATTAATTTTTTCTCTAATTCCAGAGCATGTAATCTACAAAAAAGCAATTGATATAGGTTGCGGAGAAGGATTTATCACAAGAGCAATTCCAGCAAGTATTGTTCACGGATTAGATTTATCAGACACTGCAGTATCAAGACTTCCTAAAGATATTAAAGCTGTAATACATCCAGAAGACAAATATGATTTAGTAGTAAGTACTGGTACATTATATCAGCAATATGATCACAAATCAATTTATGATACTATTATGTCTTGTGCATCAGAACATATTCTAATTTCCGGAATTTCTGATTGGCTAATAGATTATGATTTTGGAGAAGTAATTAATACTATTAGTTTTCCATATAGAGAATTTAATCAAAGAACAACATTATACAGAATAAAATAAAAATCAATGGTACTAGCACACAATATCGGAAATGAAAATCATTCTAATTATCACACAAGAGAACAAATACTAGCTTGTAACGATAATATCGGATTTGATGGCATTTATAAAAATGTTTATGAAAATCAAGATGTGTTGAAAAGCAAATCTGGAATTTTCTTTGTAATGGGTAATTATGTTGGTAAAGACAATTCATTTGATCTTCCGAATGTACCTAAGTTAGAACAATATTGTACCTGGGAAGAAATAGATGAGATGTGTAGTAAATATAGTTTTACAATAGGCTGGCATACTTGGTCACACCCAGATCTTACTAGATTGTCAAAAGAAGAAATAATGAAAGAAATTACTCCTCCGAGACCCATGAAATATTTTGCTTATCCTTACGGTAATTTCAATGATTTAGTTATTCAATGTGTGAAAGAAGCAGGATATGAAAAAGCTTGGAGTGTAACTCAAGGAAGTGTTAGTGTTTTTGATCAAGATCATAAATATAAAATTTATAGACCTTATTTATAGTATTTTTAAAAAAAAAATCTACTTTATGACAATACTTAAAAAAATAGAATCAGTACTAGCGGTAATTTTATTATCTTCAATAATGTTTATCGGAGTTTTAGTTTTGGCTTTACAAAATGTTGAATTAAAAAATCAAATTGAAAATCAAAACAAAATATTAGACTTAACTAATAATGAATTATATCTTGAACGTGTTAATGACGCGAGAATAGAACTTTCTTTAGATTATCTTAAAAAAGTAAATCCGAAAGCTTTTAAGCAGTATGAAGAATTTTATAACAATGAAACCGAATAATTATGAATATTACTGTAGAACAAAAAGCGATGTTAATTCTAGATGAATGTAGAACAAAAATTAAAGAAGGAGTTTGGGGTTGCTTTATAACTCACATGCACTTAGTTCCGGAGATAAATATTGATAGGGCAGTTAGAGATATTGCTATTTATGTATTAGATGAGAAAATATCAGAAAGTCAATTCTTTGAACCTCACGGAAGTAGACAAGAAGAATTATTACAAATAAAAAAATTAATAGAAAAAATATGACATACACCTGTGTAATTGCATCTTATAAATATGGACATCTTGCAGCAAATTGTATAGAATCAGTATTATGCCAAACAAAGAAATTTGATAAAATACTATTCGTAGATGATGGAGCAGGTGATTGTGCACATCTACCAACAATTTATCCTGATATACATTATTTATTACGTGATCAAAATCTCGGAGTAGTTGCAAACTTTCAAGATATGCTAACTCGTGTAGAAACTGATATGGTTATGTTTCTAGGTGCCGATAATTGGCTCAGACCTGATACATTAGAACTTATATCAAATGAGAAAACGGACATAGTAGTGTATGATATAATTGTGACTGGAGAATTAAGAGATGAAATAAGAAGATTTTATCCGGATGAAGTTCATTTGTTATATGGTGATTGGTATTGGTCAAGAAGAGGTAAGCATCATGGATCAATGATGTTTGATACTAAGTTTGCATTAAATGCCGGAGGATATGAACATAATAAAACTTCTTCAAGAACAGATGAAGACTTAAATTTGTGGAATAAAATGAAATATGCCGGAGCTAGAATAAGCCATATTAATCAAGGGCTATTATATTACAGAAGACACAGAGAAAATTTTAATAAATACTAAAAATAAAACCATGAGCAATTTTTGCATTTTAATTCCTACTATCAATAGAGCAGATCTTTTATTAGAAGCACTTGCAGAATATGATAAATGCTATCCTAATACTAGAATCCTTATATTAGATACTGGAAAACAAAGCTTAGGATCTAGTAATCCTAATGTAACAATATTCGGGTTACCAGAACCTATGGGTGTAGCTAGAGCTTGGAATTGCTTAATTAGTATTGCCGGAGGTTATTATAAAGAAGAAAACTTTTTGATTTTAAATGATGATGTAATCTTAACTAAGGGTGAAAGTGATATACATAAAATAATCAATAGAGGAAATGACAATACATTTCACGTTTGTAGAACAGCTTACAATTGGTCTTCTTTTATTTTAAGAAAATCGATATATGACAATGTAGGTTTATTCGATGAAGATTTTGAAAAATGTTATTTTGAAGACAATGACTATCATTATAGAATGAAATTAGCCGGAGTCAAGATTAAATATGAAGATGATCTTAATCCGGATATTTATAGAAACTCAATGACCATACAGAAAGATCCTTTACTCGGAAACTACATTAACAATAAAGAATTGTTTATAAAAAAGTGGGGTGGAATGCCTGGAGAAGAAACATATGAAAATCCATATAACAAACCTTCTGATTATCTAACCATAATAAAATGATGCTCCAATTAAATCCAACATTACCAATAGAAAGAAGATCCGACAAAATGAAAGGATATGCATTTGTCATTATTGATTATTCTCAAGAACATGATCTATTATTTATTTGCTCTATGGAAAATGGAGACATATGGTGTTTAAATAATAAAGAAATAAAGATGCAATTAAATATTTCTCTCGGAAGAAATCAAAACCATTTTACTAATTCATTATAAAAAAAACCAATGAAAATCTTTTTAATTATCTTATTTGTTTTAAATGTATTAATTATTTGCGGTTACTTAGTATTAACTTATTTTAAATTAGCTTATATTAGTGATATGAATTTCACTACTTTAATTTTATTTGGAATTAGTACTAATATTGTTATCGGAGAATTAATATTAAAACACAATGCTATATATGGTCAAAAAGATAAATCTAGAATTAAATAATAATATAATAACTTGTATTATATATAGTTTAATTAAGAAACCTGTTGTATGTATTAAATACATGTTTAGAAAAAAAGTTATTTCTTTATTTCAAATTAAAATAGAAAGCAGAGATATAAGTAATAAATTTGTAAAGGAGTTTGATAAAAAAACTGCTAAAGAATTATACCATATAAATCAAGAGATACTATGAATAAATTGAAACAAAATTGGTTAACATATATACTGGTAATTATGATTGTAGTTATCGGATATGTAGGGTTATTCAATACTGGAACTTCCGAGTTAAAAAACAAAATCAAAGAAATAGAAAGAATAAATGATAGCTTATCGTTAAAAAACAATTTGTACGAAACTCAGAGAGACTCAATAACTCTAGAGCTAATACAAAGACAAAAGAGAATAGAAGCAATAGAATGTGTTGAAAAAGAGCTTATCAGTAAAGTTTCCGCAATCGATAAAAAAATTAATGATATAAAACCTAAATATGAAAAAGCTAACGATATTGTTCGTAATTACAATTCTGATAGCATTTCGAGGTATTTCGCAAACCTCAAATGACTCGGTAACTTGTATTCCTAACACACAGCTAAAATTGGCTATTGTCAAAATAGAGCAGGGAAAATTGTATAAACAAGAGCTAGAATTTACAAATGAGAAAGTAAAGTTATTAGAAGGCCGAATAGTTTTAAAAGATTCAGTTATCACCTTTTTAAAAGAAAAAGATAGCCTTCATGATAAGATGATGGGTAGTTATGAATCTTCTATCTATAACTACAAAAAGATTATAGAGAATCTAGAAGAGAAATACAAATTACAGAGAAGTATTTCAAGAAAACAAAAGCTGGCAAAATGGGGCACGTTCATTGCCGGACTCGGAGGTGGGTATTTAATTTTCAGATGATGCAAAAAATTTACGAAGTAAAAATCATTAATTATTCTCGGACAATATATGTATACACAAAAGATTTTAATTCTTTCTATAATGAATGGATTGATTGTAAAGAAAATAAAAAGCCTAACATGAGTTTAGATGTCCAAAAAATAAAAACAGCTCTAGATCAATACTTTAACTCGGAAAATATTTAAAACAAACATGGGAGTCTTAGTAATTAAAGAAAAAGAAACATCGATAACAATTGAAAAAGAAAATGATGATCTACATGATTTATTCAATAGCTTCATTTCTGCTTGTATCGGAATAGGTCATGATCCGGAAGAAATTCAAAAAATAATTCTTGATGCTGCTGAAGCTTTCAATCAAAAAAGTAATTAAAAAATATAACCATGAAACAAATAAAAGTTCTTTGCCTATTCGACTACAATTGTTTTACAGGATTTGCTTCTGTATCTAAAAATCTAATGAAGAATTGGAAAAAGCAATTAGGTAAGCAAGCTCAATTTGATATTGTAGCTATTAACTATTTCGGAGATCCATATACGGAAGAAGATGGTACTAGAATCATATCAGCAAAGTTAACTGATAATCAAAAAGATGATTTTGGTAGATATACCTTTCTAAAATCTGTACTTGATAATGATTATGACGTATTGTTTATTTTACAAGATCTTGGTGTAAGTATCGGATTAGTTCCACATTTAAAGAAGTTCAAAGAGGAAAAAAAGGCTGCAAACAAGCCCAATTTTAAATCTATATTTTATTTTCCAGTAGATTCTACATTAGTTCCTAATTTATGTATTGGATTAGAATTCTTTGATGTATTAGCTACATATACTGAATTCGGAAGAAAAGAAGTATTGATGCAAAGGCCTGATTTAAAAAATAAACTTAAAGTTGTACCTCATGGTACTAATACCAAAGACTTTTTTCCGATAATTGAAAATGATTTTAGAAAAGAATATTTCGGAGATAATGCCGATAAATTCATCATTACAAATGTCAATAGAAATCAACCGAGAAAAGACATACCAACAACTATATTCGGCTTTTTAGAATATAGGAATGAATTTAATCCAAACTCATTTTTATACTTACATATGAATCCAAAAGATCCTCTAGGTTGGGATATAAAAAGAATCATGCAACAAACTCCATTAGTTGAAGGAGTGGATTATATGTTTCCAGCTGAAGACGATTATAATAAAGGAGCCAGTGTAGAAAAATTAAATAAAATTTATAATGCTTCCGATTGCTTTATAACAACAGCTACCGGAGGTGGTTGGGAATTAACGGTTACAGAAGCAATGGCAAGTGTAACCCCTGTCATTATGCCAAGGCATACTTCATTCAGAGAATTAGGTGGTCATAAAGGAGAGAGATGTTATTTTTTAGAAGAATTATCTCCTGATGTTCACAATATAGATAATATAATAAGATTCAAATGTAATATCTATGAAATAGCAGAAACTATCAATCAAGTTTATAAAGATAAAACAAGCAGAGCGTTAGATCAAAAATTAAAACTTGAAAATGCTCTTAAATTTGTAAAGAGCTTAGATTGGGAATCAATATCAAAAATTTTCTCTGATGATATTAAAAAGCTCGGATAAAAAATAAACCCGTCAATCTCTCGAGAAACGGGTCTATTCGGACGAAGTTAGCTTCCGCAGGGAAGCGATTACTTTTTCCAAGCCTTGTAAACAAGAAAGCCTACGCCAAGAATAACTAATGTATTGTGTACATTGTTACCACCTAACCAATTTGGGCTTTTGATGTCGAAGAATCCGCTTTGCATGATTTCTACATTTAGGGGTTAAAAAATATTTGACATAACAAATATAAGTACTAATTTTATATAACAAATTTTTGAATCAGAAAAAAAATTTTACCAAATGGGTAAATTATATAAAAAAGGCGGAGAAATTAACCCGGATAATAAAGGTATAAAGAATTATTTTGCTCACGGAAGCGGAAAAGCAGGAGGAGTTCTTGTTGGAAAACGCCATAGTGAAGGTGGAATTAAAGCCTTAAATAAATCTACTGGTCAACCTCTAGAAATGGAAGGAGGCGAAGTAGTTATTACTCGTAATGCTGTTTCTGATAATACAAAAAGAGAATTTAATGGTCAAATGCTTACTAACAGAGAAATACTTAGTAAGATAAATGAAAGTGGTGGTGGAGTTTCTTTTGCAAAAGGTGGTGATGTACCAAAAACAATTTATACAAGCGGTAAAGAATATAAATATGGTGGCAAGACAATGAAAGATCATGATATTGTATCTTCTTGTGGTTGCAAACATGAAATGAAAAAAGGTGGAAGCTTATCTAAAACAAAAGCTCCATTAAAAGATAGAGTATTTGGTTCAAGTAAAAATAAACCAGGAAGTGCTGCTTCAAAAGAATCAGCTAAAAAAATTACTTTGAGTGATGAAATTGTAGAAGCATTACAGAAAAAAGTAGATGAATATAAAAAACAACACCCTTCAAGCAAACTATCTGTTACTACTTTAAAAGCAGTAATGAGAAGAGGTATGGGTGCATATTCTACTTCACATCGCCCAACAATTACTGGTGGAGCTGCTAATTCAAGACAAGCTTGGGGTTATGCTCGTGTAAATAAATTCTTAAAAAAGAAAGCTGGACAACAAGTAAAAGCTGCTTATGTTCAAGATGATGATCTATTAAAATCTGGTGGAAGAATAGAGTGGCATGATTCAGATGCTCCTGATGCGAATGGCAAATTCAAAAGTCTTAATGCAAAAGAATTAGCTGCTTGGTTAATTAAAACAAGAGGCAAAGATGTTCAAAAGATTAGCGCAAGCATAACTCAACAAATTGTATTCAATAGGAAGAAAGACCCAGCATATGCTTCTAAAATGGAAAGAGTAAGAAAAGAAGTATATAAACAATTAGACAGAAAAGATTTGATGGTAGATGGTGGTATTTTGGATAGTTTAAATCCTACAGGAGGAATCTTTGTTAATTATTCTCCTGAAGATATAGATAAATTACAATTAGGAGAAAATATCACTACATATGACATAACAGCTAAATTGAGTCCAAATGATAAAATAATTGTTTATAGAGGTGCTCCAAATTCTCAAAATGAAATAGTATCAGGAGATTTTGTAACTACCAATAAGCAGTTAGCAAAAGATTATGCAGGTAATGGAGTTGTTTTATCAAGAGAAGTAAGGGCAAATGAAATATTAGATGATATAACAGAACCTTTAGGAGAAGAGTACATTTTAAGATTAAAAAAATATGCTGATGGTGGCGAAATGTCATTATTAAAAGTTGGACAGATACTACATTTACGTAGGCTTCCTATGTTTAAACGTAGTGGTGATTTAGGTAAGCAACGCGAGGTAAATAAAAAAGTTGTTGAAATTATTACAAAAGAAAGTTGGATTGACGAAGATGAAGCAAATCAAAATAACAAGCATAAAACAAGTTATTTTTTTAAAGCTGATGATAACAAAAAATATTCTGCTACTTTTTGGGGTAACGATTTAATTAGTGTATCTAACGATAAAGTAAGGTATGAGGCAATTAATGATAAATTATCCAATGGTGGTACAATAGAAAGCTTTAAAAAAGTAAAAGAAACACATATAGGTACTAATCAATCATTTGAAGGAGTAGAATATAAATATAAAGAAGCTACTATATATTATAATAATGTTGATAAAGTATGGGTTTTAACTATGCAAAAAAATGGTAAGCCACAAAAAACAATTGGTGGTTATAAAACCCTTAAAAGCGCGCAAGAAGTCGGGCTTTATTATTTAAACAATCCAAATCTATATGCTGACGGCGGCCAAATGGATCAAGATATTACTTGCGTAAATTGTGGTTGGCATTGGAATACAAAAGATTCTGATCCGAGTGATAAATACGTTTGCCATAAATGTGGCTTTGATAATAGAACTTATTATGATTCAGATCCTATAAGCAAAATGGAAAAACAAATTGCATTACCAGATACATATGCTACATATGATAATTTGAAACCTATATTAGAAAGACAAGGTTATCAGATAAATAAAATAATGGCATCAGGAGGAAATATTCACGGTGGTAAAATTCTTTTTACTATAAATGATGATAAAATAGATGATTTATTATATAGATCAAATTTTGATTCTTATGTGTTTTTAGACGATGATGGTTATTTATTATCTGAAAAAGATTTTGAAAGATTCAAGGTAATTGTTAGTGATAAAGGATATGATGAAAATAAAATAGATGTTCAAGATTGGAATTATACTGATTATAAAGTCGGAGGTAAATTAATTAATTCTCCAGATTTTTTAAAAGGCAAAAAAGAAGAACTAGAAGAACATAGAGATGTTTTTGAAAAATTAAGAAAAAATAAATTAACAGCGGATCAAGCCGCTGAATTAGTAGTTTTAGAGCATCTTAAGAAAAAACCAGATTATTATAAAAGATATTCAAGCGGTGGAAAAATAAAACTTCAAAATAAAAATTTAATTTCTTATAAAGAATTTTTAGAATTAGATAAAAGAGTTAAAAGTCCTTTTGCAGACGAAAATGAGTATTATTACCCAATGTATTGTAGTAAAGAAAAAAAAACAATGTTTTTTAAAGGAGGTAATAGAAGAAATAATGCAATAACACCTCAGCTTGCATATAAAAGCTTTTTATTCCATAAATATAAAGTTGATTTCAAAGATTTGTCGGCGAAAGAAAAAAATGCTTTAATGCTAGGAAAACAATTAATATTAGAAAATCAATAAAATATTACGCATGATAACCGGAGGCAGTAAAAAAAATGTGGCTTCAGCTTTAGAAACTTCTGGATTTTCTTCAGCTCAAATGGATTTAATTAAAAAGAGTCTTGAGATGGAAACAGCACAAGAACCAGAAGTAAATAAAAATAAAATAGCTACAAAAGTAATACCACAAGACATTGTTGTTGAAAAACCTTTTGAAGTTAAAAAAGGAATTGATGTAGCTAATGACACCAAGTTATTAAAGTTAAAACAAGAATTATCGGATCTTATCCAATTAAAAGAAATTCTTAATGAAACTGATTTTGAAGGCAAAGTAAATATTTCTACTTTAATACATTCTACTCAAAAACAAATAGATAAAATAAATTCCGAGTCTCTAGAACTTGCAATGACTACTGAAAATATTTTTGATAAGTTATTTGCTCAATCATTTAATCCTCTTCATTCTAGATATGATGATACAGTATCTAAAAGAGGTAATGAAACAAATGTGGCTCCAAATGGAAGCCTTTCTGATTTGAATAATGATGTTCAAGTAATAATCAAATCGGATCTTTTCAAAGAATGGTTTGGTGATTTTCAAAATGCATACAATTATAGAAATTTCAAAGATTTTGGTGGATTAAGTATTTCAAGAGTTTTATCTGATAAATTTGAGCCTTTGATTGTTTGGCATGGTACAGGTCAAGAGTTTTCTTATTTTAGATTTGATAATTTCCCTGCAGCTTATTTTGCTGAAAATAGAAAATATTCTGATTTCTTTGCTGAAATTCATGCTGAAGACCAAGTTGGATATGTGTTACCATTTTTCTTAAGTATTAAAAAACCTTTGGATCTAACAATATTCGGATTAAATGATGTAGCTCCTCAAGATTTCTTTGATTGGTTGTATGTTCAAACAGGATTAACACCTGAAGAATTAGAAATGAATCCTATGTTCTTAAAAAAGAGCATGCAACCAGTTCCAGTATGGGTATATTTAAGAAATAATGCTAAGATGATTAAAAAATTAGCAGACAGTAGAGTATTTGATGGAATTGAATTCTATGAGTTTAATCCTAACTTAGATCCTTCTAATGATGCTTATTCTACAAAAGCATTTATCATATTTGATCCTCATCAAGCAAAATTAGCTGATCCAAGAAGAGGAAATATATTACTAAATTCATTACAATCATTTCTACTTGAGAAAGGAGGTAAAATCTAATATATGAAACTAAACGAAAAAGACTTTACAAAAAGCTCGGACGATAATTATATAATTTATCAATACACATGCAATGGTAGTACATTCTATTTAAAAATTGATATTTGGACAAATAGAATATATGTTTATGCAAATGATGAATGGGAAACTTCAAGTGATCAAGTATTTAATACATCTGATTATGTAAAAGCTTGGACTAAATTAGAAGAATTAATATTAGCTTGTGCTCCAAGTCAACAATCCTCTGGTGGATTTTCTAATCCGCAAAATAATCCTAAGTTACTTCCATTGTTAGCTATTAAAGAAACTTATAACAAATTAATTTGTACATTTTTTGCTCAAGTAGATGATGGAACTCAAAAAACTATTGAAGAGTTTGAAATTGATAAAGCGGATTTTACTTTACCTAGTAATTGGCAAACAGAAGTATTTTCAGCTGATTGGAGTAATTTAAGTGTTCCAAAATTATTTAAATCAGAAATTTTATTCTCTAAATTCGATGATATTGTTTTTGAAGCTGATCCAGATACAATAGTATTTTTATTTATCCCTAAGAATATTTTACAGCAATCCGGAGAAGATGAAGGTGGTAAAGGAGAGCCTAAAAATAAAGTTAAGGACGACATCAATGAAACTGATGAGCCTAGAGATGGTGATAAAGGCGATAAGAAAAGAAAGAATAAAGACCAAAAAGCAAAACCAGGAGATGATGATGGTGAACCAGGAGATGATGATGGTGATCCAGGAGATGATCCAGGTGATACAGAAAGAAAAAATAAAGATCAAAAAGAAAGACGAAGTAAAAAACCAGGTGACGAGCCAGGTGACGAGCCAGGTGACGAACCGGGAGATAAAAAAGGAAAGAAAAAAGGTGAAAAACCCGGAGATGAACCCGGTGATGAACCCGGAGATGAACCCGGTGATGAACCCGGAGATGAACCCGGTGATGAACCAGGCGATGATCCAGGAGACAAACAAGGAGATAAAAAAGGTAAAAAAACTCAAGGAGATCAAAACAATTATAAGAAACCAGATGATCTTCCAGTAAGTGAAGTATTAAATAATTTATCTAATAGTCTAAATATGAAAAAAGAAGTTATTGAAGACTTCTTTAGTAGACCTAAATTTGGAGAGAATTTCTTAAAATCAAATAATTTTGAAAAAATAAAAAAAGACTTAAATTTGGATCCTAATACAACTGCATTACAATTGTCAGAACGAATAAATTCACAAATAAAATAACATGGCACAACAAGATATTGAGACACTTAAAAGAATAATTGCAACCAGTACAGTCCCTCAAGCTGTAGATAAAGCTAAAAAAGAATTAGAAAGATTAGAAGCTTCTGGAGCTGCTCAACTTCAAGTTGCTGCTGCTTTAGGAACTGAAGCTGATCCACAAGTTATTGCTTTACTTGATGCTTTGAATAAAGTAGCAGGTGGAGTTTCAGGTGGTACTGTAAATCCAGCAGATGTTAGAAATATAGTATTGTCTGAATTAGCTTTAAGAAAAATTAATTATGATGATTTTAGTTTAAGTCTAAAAGCTCAAATTGATAAATTAGCTAGTCAAGTTACTGTTCAATTTAATGTTAATGATGGGCTTGGCACTTTAGTTTCTTCTACAGTTACTCAAATGTCTGTTGTAGATAATAAATTAATACAATTGATTTTAAGTGATCTAGATGCTCACAATAACGTTTATTTGTATGGAGGCGCAGGTACTGGTAAAACATTTATTTCTGAACAAGTAGCAGATTTAATGGGTTGGAAAGCAATTACTTTAAACTGTAATCAGTATACTTCACCATTAGATATTATTGGCGGTCAAACAATTGAAGGTTATCAAGAAGGTAAATTATCTATTGCTTGGGCAAATGAAATGGAAAATCAAGATGGTACAGTTACTAAATATAAAGGATGTGTATTAATCTTAGATGAACTTCCAAAAATAGATCCTAATACTGCAGGTATTTTAAATGATGCACTCGCGAAAATAAAAAGAGTTAAATACGATGCACAAGGAAATCCTATCAAGCCTACTATTGCTAATGGTCGAAACAAAGACCTTCCTTTAGGTAATTTATTTATCATTGCAACTGGTAACGTTCCATTAAATACAATTGATCCTGATTATGAAGCAAACTTCAAACAGGATTTATCTTTACAAGACCGTTTCATTGGATCAACTTATAAAGTATTTGTAAATTATGATAATGAATTTAATGTTATCATGAAAGGATTTGCATTTTTATGGATATTCTGTACTAAAGTTCGTGAAGCAATTGAAGAAGTTAAAGCAACAGGTCAAGCTTTCGTATCTATTCGTTTAATGGAAAATTTAAGAAATACTTATAAAGTATTTAGAAATGTTGAATCTCAAATGGCAAGTAATATTCCAGTTGCAATTACAAAGCCTAAAACTTTAATTGATGGTTTAGATACATTCTTCTTATTGATCAAGAAAAATCAAAGAGATACAATTTTAAGTAAAGTAGATTATGAAGGTTTCAAAAAAATTGTAGAAGAAAAAAATAAAATGCCTTACGATCCTTTAGCTCCTAATTTTGATACAGCATCAGAACTTACAGAAGCCCAAAATATGATTGCTAGAAATTTGCAGAAGCAAAAAAATCTAATGAATGAGTAGTAGAAGATTTGAGAATTTACCAATAATTGGTTGGGCTATCGACTCTATGGAAACAATTAGAGATGCTATGATTCAATCTAGTCAAGACTTGACTAAAGTGGTTGATCGTTATACTCAAAACAGTTATGATAAATATATTGCTCCATTATTTACTAATGCACCTTTTAAACTAAATTTAGGAGGACAAACTGAAAAAAATAAATTAATATCAGTAGACAAACCTGTTGGTGTTTTTAATTTTTCATTAGCTGCTCAAACATTATATGCATTAACTGAATTTTTTTCTGCAGAATTAGCTCAAGATGATCCAGAGAGATTTTCTAGTTTAAATCTTTTGCCTGGATTAGTACCCAATGATTTAGTATCAAAAAGGGTTATTGCAAATAATACATTTTTTATTTATAAAGATGATAAAAAAGAATATCTATTAGAAAAAAGAGATAAAGGAACAACAGCTATTGAAATGGATATTCCTGGAGCAAAAAAGAAATATGCTTCAAAAACAAAAAAAGTTTATCAAACATATAATAGAAAAGGTGGTAAAGTAAAATATGTAGAAATATACAGTTTATTTTATTACACTAGTTTATCAGGTGATTTACAATTTGCTGTAAGACATTTACCAGCAATGATGGTGTCTGAATATTTAGAATCTATTGGAATTAAAACTAGATTCTATATGACAAGATTTGTAAAAATTACTGGATCTTTTGAATTAAGACAAAAAACTCCTGATGGTATTGCTCTTCCTATGGCTGAAGTTCCATTGTCAGTTTCTAAAAATAGAAAATTTGATAATGGATTTTTATTAATACAACCAATTCTTGCAAAAGAATATGGTGCTGAAGTAGATAAAGCATTTGCTTTTTGTATTTCTTCAGATAGTATGCAAGAGATATATGAAAGTTGTGTAGGTTATACATATAAAAAAGAATTAGTTAGAGATAAAGGTAAATATGGAGATCCGGATTGGAGACAAGATGAATATTGGGAAGGTATAGAAAGATATAGAAATAAATATCAAGAATATGTAAAGCTTGGTGTATTTAGAGCTAAAGAAGTGCAACCAGAAGGAATGATATTCTTTCATGATTATGCTATAAAAAGTAATTTTTATGGTTTTATGAATAGCATTACAGATGTGCCAGATTATAAATTAAAATTTAAAAGACCATCTTCAGAAAGACAAACTGAAGTTCTTGAATTTTATGAAGTAAATAGATTTTTTGTTTGGTGGATGAAAACTTCTGGCAATACAATAAAGCATAAAGTGAATTTGTTGAATTCTAGTTCTTATGAAAAAGACATGAAAGAAGTTATAAAAGATTTAGAAGAAACAATATCAGAATTAAAAAGTATTTGTACTGATAAAAATACACCTGATGAAGCTTTAGAAGTATTTAAAAAATATGGAACAACAGCATTGAATACTTATGGTATAACAATGAATTCTTACTATAATTCTTTAAGTGATATACCTACTGCAAAAAATTATATGGAACTTATTGTAAATGAAATGTTGACTTTTGCAGATGGAAATTTTTATGAAACCCCTGAAGAATCAATTGAAAATAGATTGAATTTCAAATTAACAATATTTGAAACATTACAAAAAATCTTATAAAATGAAACCAAAAATTACATCAAAACAATTAGTGGCAATTTATAATCTTTTAAATGGGCTTCAAGAATTTGAAAGAAAAGGTCTCGGAAGAATCAGTAATATAATTACTATGGTTAATTTCGGAGCCCCTGGAGATGTATTTATAAGATATGAAAAGGAATACGGATCTTCTGGAGAAATGTTCTACGAGTTTAGAATTGCTCAAATAGATAAAGAAGGTAATGTTTTATTTATTGATGAGAATTTTAAAAACATGTTTGAAAGATCTGCATTTCTCGGAGAATGCAAAATATTTAATATAGAAGACGAAAGTCAATACGAAAAAATTTGATAAATTAGAATATAATGGCAATAGCAAAAAAACCAACTAGAAGCACGGATCCTAATGTTCGTAAAAGCCCTCCATTTAGTGCTAGTCAATTTCTTGTAGGCCATATATCTGTAGGAAATGATGGTAATAATTGGATAATTGTTGAATCTGCTAATGGAGTAAAAAGATGGGCTCCGTATAAAAAATCTGCATCTACTGCAAAAGCAACAAGTTCTACTCAAAAAGCTTTTATTGGAATATCACAAACCGCTTCTCAAGAAGACGCTGTAAGACAATATGAACTTGAGGCCGGAAAAAAATTTACAGTTTTCTATACCCTTCCGCAAACAAATATTCCTGTTTTTTTATCAAATGATAGAAATATAGATGATTATAGTTTTGTTGTTGCATTTAGAAATCAAAATTTTCTTTCAAAATTGGATCATTATCTAAAGCAATATAATGGACAATTTACAAATGTAAGAGTAAATTCTATTAGATATGATATACTTCTTGCAAATTTTGAATTTCCATCGCATCTAACTATACAGGAAAAGAAAGATGCATTAAAGGATATAGATGGTTTATTATATGGCATGGAAGACGTAAGAAATGGAATTCAACAAACTGCTATTATGCCTGCAACTCAAACTTCATCTACATCTTCAAATGACGAATTAAAAAGATTAGAAGATTTACTTGCTTCATCTGGAACATATTATTTAACTATGCCGAAATCCGGAGTGAAGATTTATGAATTTGATACTCCTAATAAAAATTATCAATTTTATATTCAATTAGATGAATATCAAGATAAATATGATGTTGAAAGATTTTTAAGAGAAAAAATAAAAAATTTTGAAAGTGTTAAAGAAGCAACAATAGCAATACCTAGAACAGGAAATTTATTACATGTAATTATTGAATTTGACGATACAATAAGTAGATCTACAAGATTAATAGAAATATCAATTTTAGATAATTATTTATCCGGTGATCTTGGCATAAAACCTGTTTCTACTCCAACTACATCTTCAACTGTAGATAGACAATTACAAGAATTTGTAGATGCACTTTCTATGAATGGATCTTTATATTATACTTTGCCACAAACACAATTAAAAGTTTATCAAAATAGTAAATTTACAACGGTATACGAATTTGCTGTTGAATTACAACCAGGTCAAAATGTAGATAGTGTCAAAAGATCATTAATAGATTACATTGGAGATCAAGAAAGTATTGAACGTGATATTCTTATAGTAAATCCAACTAATCAAATATTACTTGTTACTTTTAAATTCCGTGATGGGTATAGAACTTCTATAAAAAAAGAGGATTTAGACCGTGTAGATAATTATTTATTTAAAAATATTGGTATAAGACCTGTCATTGCATCTACTGAATCTACAGTTCAAGAAGCTGAAACAAAAATAGATGATATTGTTTTTAATGCTCCAGTAACACCAGTAGGAACTGAAGATCAAAGAAATGCTACAGATAAATTGGTAGATGAATTCATAGCTAAGAATCAAAATAATCTTAAAAAATTAGCTGTTGAAAATGTTGGTCTGTTATCAACCATTGATAAGACATTAGAATTCATCAAAGCTAAATTTGGAACTCCAGCTCCTGTAACTTCAGTATCAAATGTTACTAGTGCTTCTTCTCAAACACAGCCTAGTGGTGGTATTGATGATTATAAATTAATTCAATTTATCGGAGAAGATGGAGAAAGAAAAGTTATTGAATTTAAAAAATTCAAAACTGGCAAAAATGCTAATGTCTTTAAATATCTTATAGGTGATGTATTTGTAGATACAACATCAATAAATGGAAATGATGATTTTGTATATAAAATGATAACAGGAGCTCAAGAAGGAGGAGTACGTTCTGGTAATATTCATTATGTAGATAGTTTTCCAGGAAAAGTAGGTCAGGGATTAATGTGGAATAACAATATAAAAAATATTACTGTTGGAGATTTTGAGGGTAAAATAGAAAGTGGAGAATGGACAAGTGTGCCAGGAGCAAATGCAAATTTAAAATTACTTAATTCTCAAAAACAATCAGCTCCTGTTAGTACAACTAAAAAAAGATCTTTTAATTTAGGAGACAAAGTAATGATTTCTAAAAGTTCTAAATTTTATGGATCAGGTGATTCAAATCCTAAAAATGTAGAAGGTGAAGTTATAGATATTAGCAACAGTGTATCTTTTCCGATAAAAGTAAAATGGGCAAATGGTAAATCTAATACATATCCAAAAAAAGATTTAGTATTAGTAGTTACAACATCAACAAGTGCAACTCCTGCTCCAGCTGTTACTACTACATCATCTGGTTCAACAACAGCAAATGTTGGAGATACAGTAACATTCTATGCTTCAAGAGAAAAAACAAATCTTACTGGTATTGTAAAATCAATAATTACCGGAACCGATGGAAAGCCATATTTAAGAATTAATGTAAATGGCAAATTTTATTTAAAACAACAAGGGTCAGTAAAAAAAGTATAAAAATGAAATCTAACAAAGACTTAATAAGAGGTAAAGATATTATGGACACAACAAGACCTGTGTTCAAAAAAATAGTTGAGGGAATTTCCAAGCCAATGAAATTTGATCATGGCGGATATCACCCAGCAAATACCTATTATGTGTATCTTGAAACAAACAATCCTGACTATTTACAAGAACATGGTTTCGGTGACAATCCTGCTATAGAAATAAAAGCTGATACAATCTATGAAGCTATTGATCATGTTAAAAGAAACATGCCAGAAGATGCAGAGATGAGTGTTATTTCAACATCTAATATGAACAAAGCAAAAGCTGGCGGTTTATATGCTGTTGGTGGTATGATTGAACATGGATTAATGGTTGGAGATACAATCGTAGATGAATATAAAGACTATGGTATTATAAAAGATAAGTCTGGTCATTTCTTTGTTTATGATCCAAATGTTGGAGAAAGAAAAATGATTGATGGTTCAGTTTTTGAGCAAATCATGCTTAATGGAAAAGCTATGATTGATTCTATGAGTAATACTTATATGAGAAGAGCTGGACTTATGGAAGATGGTGGAGATATTGAAAAAGGAAATCTTGAAATGATTAAGAGCAGTGTAAAAGAAATTAAACATCATGCAGAAGAATTAGAAAGTCAATTAAAATCAAATCCTGAAATTGAAGCTTGGGTATTAGCAAAAGCAGATAGGGCATCAACTGCTTTATCGGATATTACACATTACTTAGATGGTAGAACATATGCATTAGGAGGTTTAACTCCAGGAAGATGGTATAGAGACAATGAAAATGTTGAGTATAGATTTATTGGAAAAGTAGATAATGGTCCTGATAAAGATAAATTGCTATTTACTGATGGCGACAAAAGAATGTTTAAGTCATTAGATGAATTTGGTGGCAAGCCAAAAGAAAATAAACTATTCGGATTTTTTGCTGATGGTGGTGAAATAAAAATCGGAGATATTGGTACTATTAGAAAATGGGATTATAGTGAAGTTACAGGTAAAATTATATCAATAAGAGATCTAAACATGGATGTTAATTTAGGAAGTGGAATTAAAGGCGAACAAACAGATGTTTACGCAACCGTTGTCGATAAAAATGGAAAAGAACATGACGGTGAACTATTAAATAAAATGGCTGATGGTGGTAAACTTAACTATAATGACCCCGTTTTAATGGCCATGAGGGCTAAAAAAGACGCGGCAAAACCTATGGTTACAAAACCAAACCCAAACCAAGCCAAAATTGACATGCTCCTTAAAAAGAAAGCTAGAATTGAAAAAGATATGGAGCAAGAAGCTGAATTAGAAGGTGGCCCAAAAGCTGATGAATATGCAGCTAAATTAGAAGAAATAGATAATGCTATTAAAAAGTTAAAGGCAAAAAATATGGCTTCCGGAGGTAAAGTTCCAGATGATGCAATTCAAAGTTATATCAAAAATAACATGTGGAATCTAAAAGATGAAAACTTAATACTTTCCAATAAAGAATATTACGATAAGAAATTTGAAGAGTCTTATAAAAACGCTTCTAATAAAGTAAAAAAAGTCTTAGATGAGCATATTAAAGAAGCTAAAAAAAATAAATTAGTCTTATTTAGAAAAGGAGCAAATATCAATATTGATGAAGATCAAATTTTAGTTTTCTCCGAAACTAGCGATAATGAAGAAGGTGATAATGGTTTAATGACCATATATAAAAATGGTAATATAACTCATAAATTTACTCGTTCTCCTAAAAGAGAAGCTGCAGAACAAGAAGAATATAGATTAGAAGCAATTAAAAATGCTCCAATTTTTAGAAAAGCTAAAAAAGAATTAAAAGCCAAATTTCCGAGTTTACCTTTCTCTTTTTCAATTAGAACTAGTGAAATAAATGTAATAGTAAATGATGTAGAAATTAGTTGGATATTAGGAAAAGAAAATTTCATTTTATTATCTGTCCGAGATGGTTCTAAAATTAAAATTTCCGAAAAGATTGGATTTACCGAAAATCCGAGTGAATTTGTAAAAATTGTTACTCCTTATGTTGAAGAATATGCGGTAATGGCAAAAGGCGGTAAAATTAAAAATAAAATATTAAATTTGAAATCTAAGCTCAAAAAATAAAAATATGGAATACGGAAGTTATATGGCTAAAGGTGGTAAAATACAAATGGCATTAGATCATATTGATAAATGGATGCCAGATGATTTTGAATTGCAAAAAGAGTATTATCAATTAATTAATGATAAGGATCAGAAAGGCATGGAAGAATTTTTAGATATGTATGCTGATCAAGATCGTTTAATGAGATATGATATTCAATATGAAGACTTAGGCAAACTTTCTGAAGCTATTATTAGTGGATCTGAATATGCTAAAGGTGGAAAAACATCTGGCATAAAAGATTATTTAGAAACTTTAGAATCAGATCAAATTTTCGATTTATGTAATGATTTTTATTATGATGATGAAGAATGGCACGAAATCAAAAATGATTTAGATAAAGATGACTTAATTCAATGGGCTTATGATTATTGTAAAAAAAATAAAATATCTTTAAAAGATTTAAAAGATGTACTTGGTGATCGAGAAGATGAAATTGCAGATATGAAAAAAATGTTACAATCTAATTTAATTCCATATCTTGATATAGCTGGTAAAAATCCTGGTGTGATAAACTTACGAGTTTACAATAAAGATTCATTTGCCTTTTATAATAAAAATGATAATTGTAAAGTCGCTATAAACTATAACTATGATAGTAAATCTGTTATAATGTATCAAGAATGGGATGATGGTAACATGGACGATGACGAAGTTACTTTATCTACTTTTGAGAATTATTTGTCTAATACAAAAATGGCTGATGGTGGCGAGATAAAAGTAAAAGATCAATATAAATTGATTGATACAAGATTTGACCCATTTATTACAAGTGGTAGAGCAAGAGTGAGATTAGATAAAGATGACGTTGTAAAAATAACTAGTTTAAAAGCTAAAGATGAGCCTGATTCTGTCGTGGCACAATCTTATATGTATAAAGTTGTGATTCCAAAAGAAGATTTAAAAAATAAATTTAAAAAAATAATGTCCTATGATTCTTCAGGAATTGATGGAGAAAATAATACAGATGATTCAAACAAAATAAATGATATGAAACATATTGCTTACATAGAAGATTCAAGACGTCCAGGCGGATCTGATAAAAGTATTAAAAAAACTTACAATTTAGATGTAGAAGATAGAAGCTCAGATGGTTTCTATGTTGCAGGATCAAAAGAAGATATTGAAGATTTCATAAATGATTATGGTATTAATTTTGCAGAAATCAAAGAGTATATGGCTAAAGGCGGAAAAGTCTATAAATACGTTGTAAAGAAAAAAATATTTGATATAAATGATGATGAAATTTCAGAAGACATTTTTGAATGGGCAATAGAAAATGTTCCAGAAGAATTTGAATTTGAAGAAGATGAAGAAGAATTATTTAGAAATTCAAACTGGGAAGATGTAATTGACGAGATTAATTCTAGATTAGAAGATTATGAACTTTTAGTTGATTATGAAGAAGACAGAATTTATGTCAATATATACAAAAAAGACAATATGGCTAAAGGTGGTAAATTACCAAATCCAAGTAATTTATATGGTTTAATGATTAAAGATAGAGAAACTGGATATGGTACAATCGCTGATGGTAAAGTGTATACAATAAATGAAGCTCTTGCTAAAGCTGATAAATTAGATGAATCAAATGATTTAAACAATGGACTAGATACATTTGTTGATATATTAAGTGTTGAAGAATTATTGAAAAGACCGACTTTACCTAAAAGTTCAAAGAAAATTATTTATGATAATTATAAAGAGAAAGTAAAACTCATGAATTATTTAATTGAAAGATTTGGCACTGATAGTACTGATTGGCAAAAAGATTTTGCTAAAGGTGGTGCAACATCTAAGTATAATGTAGGTGATACTGTTGTTTATTATAACCGTGAAGGAAAAATCACCAAAATAAGTAAAACTAAAGGAGTTTATGTTGAATATTTAGACGGAGGATTTGATGATGATGATCCAGGTGGAGAATGGTTAGATCAAGATGATGAAGATTTATATACACTTGGTGATGTAGAAGATCTAGATGCTGAAATGGAAAAATTGGTTGATGAGCATACAAAAGAAGCTAAAAAGAATCGAGTAAAAATCACCAATTTAGGTTGGAGTCAAGGAGACGATTTTATTGTATCTAAAACAACTGAAAGAAAAGACGGTAGCGATGTTCTTACAAGTGAAATAAGTAATGGTGTAGTTACACATGATTGGGACTCTTATAAAAGAGGTGGTAAGTTAAAAACTAATCCTGCTAAATTTAGAGACAAGGTAAATGCTATTACAAAAAAATTAGCTGGTACAAAAGTTCCCAAGAAATACAAAAAAGACTACGGAGCTACTTATGATAAAAAAGAAGCAAACACAGCAGCTAAAAGAATTGCAGGAGCTAAACTTGCTGAAGTAAGAGCTAAGCTTGCTAAAAAGAAAAAATAATGGCAAATTACGATCAAATAATATATGACACTGCTATTAAGCAAGGCTTTACTCCTACTGCGGCTAAATTTGTAGTAGGTCAAGCTCGTTTTGAAAGTGCTAATTACACTTCTGCGGTTTTTAAGGCCAATAATAATACTAGTGGTATGAAGTTTATTGGTCAACCCTTAGCAACAAGGGGTACTCCTGCTCCAGCAAATGAAAGAACTTGTAATCTTAATTGCAATAGTGATTATTATGCAAAGTTTGCATCAGTGCAAGATAGTGCAAATGATAAGATTGTTAGACTTTACAGCAAAACAATGGGTGGTGTTACTCCTGAGCAATTAAAAAATGCTAAAACACCAGAAGAGTTTGCAAGACTTCTCAAAAAAAGAAGATATTACGGTCCTAGTGCTTATGGAACTCCAGGAGCAGAAAAAGAAATTTCTCAATATGCAGGTGGTATTAAATTACTTATGCTACGTGCACAGATAGTAGAATTTGTAGGAAAAAACAAAAATAAAATAGGATTAGGCATTGGTCTTTTATTGGCCGGAGCTTTATTATATTTGTATAAGAAAAATAAATAAATATGTATTCATTAGCGGTAAGAAATAGAACTAGGAAATTTGTAGATCAATATGGTAAAGGTATTGCCCTTGCTATCAAAGGTACAGGTTTGTTTTTTCCAGGAATAGTTGCTATGAAAGCTTTAGAAAGTGGTTATGGTGATAGTAGCTTAACAAAAGAAGCGAATAATTTTGGTGGTATCAAATATGCACCAAATCTTGCTGGAGTTATTGGTTTTGTAGAAAAAGATACCACTGAGTTTGTAAAAGGTAAGAAAGTAATCATGAAGCAAAAGTTTAGCAAGTTTAAAGACGTAGAGTCTGGTATACGTGCTACAATTCAAGTATTGTTACTTGACAGATACAAAGCTGCTAGACTTAATGCAAAAACTCCTGAAGAACAAATTAAAATGATTGTGCGTGCTGGATATTCAACTAATACTCCGGATAAATATTACTCAGGATTAAAAGGCATTGTAGAAGCTACACAAGATTATGTAGGATTTGGTAGAATTGTTTAATAAATAATTATATAAAATGGAATTTAATAGTAAAAATAAAATCGCATTAATAGGTTTAGCGGCAGTTGCAATTTATGCTTTTGTATTTGCTTTTCAAAGAAATGAAAGGAAAAAATCAAATGAAAAAACTGTAAGCTATGATGATGCATTGAAAATCTTAGAAGAAAAAAAATAATTGTATTATGGCTTCAGTAGACGGAATAGATATAAATTCTACAACAATGGCTAATTGCTATAAAATGTTTTATCCTAATACATATAATAGATTAGTGCAAAAAAATAGATTTCATTATCTTGAATTATGGGGTATAAGGATGTCTACTTGTGATACTTCTTTGCCTGATGATTATTTGGGTGGTATAAGGATAAATAACTTTAATTTTTTAGAAATAATTACTGCGGCAGCTTCAACAGATCCTACGCCTAAATATGTTGCAACACCCGTTAATTCCGGCGCAAGGCAAGCGGGTGGTACTGCATACGTTAAAGAGGGTCAACACACATACGCTTACATAGGTAAAAACCATAAGGATTGGAGGCCATATCCTGCATTTTGCCCAACAAGGCCAATGCCTGTATACAGATGGAATCCAACCGCACAAGAAGTTAGTGAGGCAAAGCGTAGAAAATTACCGTTATCATCATTTTTTGATGCTGCATTAAAAGCGGGTAGAGTGAAGGTAAGTACTTCTGCAGATACATGTATACATAGAGCTTGGTCAAAAACTAAATTACATGCAGACAGTGCTGGTTGCCAAGTTTTTGCAGATTTAAATACTTTAGAAACTTTAGGTGGTTGGGCTAATGCACACATTAAAAAAGGTTATGGTAACTTTTTTGTTTATACACTATTTACAAAACAACAATTTTTAGAAGCAAATAGCAGCACTTCTATAAAAAACACAATTAATAAATTATTTTTTACTAAATAAGATGAAATCAAAAAAATTTATAATAGCGGCATTAGCTATCGGCGTAGCGGTTTATGGTGGGTTTTTAATTAAAAAAACATTTTTTGAAAAGGGTTATGCTAACAAAGAAGATGCCAAAGAAACTTTATTATCTTACTATGTAATTTCTTTGGGCTTGCCAGATACAAAAGAAAATAGAGATAAATATAGAAGTATGACTCTAGAGCAATTGAAAAAAGAATTAAATTTACAAGACATTGTAGTTGAATAATTATCTAAAATTGGAAAATAATCTCAATAACATAATAAAATCTGCGGAGAAATTAGGCTATAAAATAGATAAAACACCTAATAAACTAAATATAATTGGTGTAAGGAATTCTAATGCAACAAGCCAAGAAAAATTCGATGATTTAATTGCATATTTCACTTATGACAAGAATGGGAATTTAATAGGTAAGGTGGTTCCTGGAACTACAGATCCATCTACCGTCTTTCTAAAATCTCCTATTAATGTTAAAGGTGCTGCAATTTTAAAAAGTGGTCAATACAAAGATGCTTATCAAATAGGTTTACATAGAGGTAAATATGAAGCACTTGTGCAAACAAAACCTGTTACTGTAATTCGTGATGATGATAGAAATGCTTTGATTAATTATTTTGCTCCTACACAAACTGGATTATATGGTATTAATATCCACAAATCTACTAAAGGGAAAAACAATGAAGATATAATTGGTGTTGATAGTGCAGGTTGCCAAGTATTTAGAAACATACCAGATTTTATGGACATGATGAGAATGGCCCAGACTAGTAGAAAGAATCATGGCAATTCATTTACATATACTCTCATTGATCAAAGAGATGTATTGAAATTTAGAAATACAACAATTAGCTTGATAGTTGGTATAAGCCTATTAGTTTTATCAAGTTATTTATTTATCAAAAAAAGTAAATAATGAAAGACTATAAAATAAAAGACTATTTAATAATTGTTAGTTTAGCTGCAATTATCATTTATGCAATAGAAATATCCAAAGCCAAAGCTAGCTCTCAAAAACCTCCTGTTGTTAGTAAAGATGGTAGAAATATAATTATCGGAGATAGCCATGGAGTTGGTATTAGTTTTATTACAAAAAATGCTAAAGCTGAAAAAGGATTAGCTAAAAGTGGTTGGACATTAGCAAATGTATTGACTGCATTAAAAAGCAAAGATGTAGATAAAAGTGTTGCAAGAGTGTTTATCTCAATAGGTACAAATGGTCAATTTAGTAGTAAAGATGATGTTATAACATTTATCAATACAATTAAAAATAAATTTCCGAATGCAATGATTTATGTATACGGAGGTTCTTACGGTTGGAGTGGAAGTGCAACTAGATCTACATTAGAAGATCGATTTGATAAATACTACAAGCGTTTTAAAGATTTAGGAGTTTACGTAATGAAAAATAAATTAGGTTATTTTACAACAGATGCAGATGCTCATTCTGTAAAAACTCCTCAAGCTAAAGCAATAGCTCAAGAAATTGATAATTTAAGTAAATAAAACAATAAACATAAACAATTCAAAATCAATAAAAAATGAACATCAAATTTCAATTTAAAATGAATGAGTTAGGATTATCATTTAATGATTTATCCGCTTCACTTCAAAAAAAGGTACAGGAATTCTATGAAACTTATTCATCTTATCAAGATAGCTTAAAAGATCTTGAAGAATATGATGAAGAAGACAAAGATGAAATTCAAAAAGAAGTTGATGAAGTAGGTATGCTACTTAATCAGCAAGATGAAGAATTAACTAGAAACATAGAAAGATTTAACCGAAACAAAGAAGTGTATGCGAGCAATGCTCAGAAAATGGCTGAAGGTAGAGCAAATAAAAAATTGGCAAAACAAAATAATGGAGCTATTTCCAATGCAGTTCCGCCAGCTCCTGTTACAGTTAGTAACAATATTCCAAATAGTATTCCTATTATTGATCCTATTAATACCTCTAATAATACTCCTCAACCAAAAGTAGAAGAAAAATCTTCTGATTGGGGTTGGTGGGCTTTAGCAGGTATTGTTGCTATCGTTACATTAGGACAAGTTGTAATGAAAGAAAAGTAATATGTCGTATAAAATATCAAGAGCAAGTTTTACTGCAGCTAAAAAGCTCGGAGTAAGCATTAAACCTTCTACCGTGAAAGGCAAGAAGGTTGATGTTTTTAATAAGAAAGGTGAAAAAATTGCTTCAATCGGAGCTCTTGGTATGAATGATTTTCATTTATGGAAACAAAAGAAAGGACTGGAGTTTGCAAAACGTAGACAAAAGGCTTATAAAATAAGACATAATAAAGACAGGCATAAAAGAGGTACTCCTGGTTATTACGCCGATAAAATTCTTTGGTAATCAAAAAATATACTTAATTTTAATTACTAATGTTCAGTTCACAAAGCAATACAATAATGATTTTTGGGGTATTTTTATCCCTAACTTTCATAGTTGGTTTATTGTATTTCGTGAACAAGATGTTCGCTAACGATACGCAGGAAATACTTGTAAGATTCATTCTACTTGTATTTACGGCACTTGTTGGTGTATGGGTAGTTGATAAAGTTATTGCATTCAAAATAAGGCTTTTAGATGAAGAGCAAGGTGCACAGCTTTTTGACCTCATTAAAACATTGACATTAATGATATTCAGTTATTATTTTGGAACTAAAAAAAGTGTAGAAAATAAAAATTAAAGCATATGAAGCAGTTTTTAATCAAAATGTTCTCTGACAAAAGTGATATAAACCCAAAGACAGTAGTGGGTTTTATTTCATTTGTAACAATGATAGTTTATGGTGTTACAGACGTAGTTACAGGTGCTATGCACAAAGATTTTGTAATTGAGCCAATTGTATTTAATGGCTTGATGTATACGACTTTTGGATGTTTAGGAATTGCAGGTGCTGAAGCTATTTTTGGTAATAAAAATTTAGAAAAAAAATCTAAAGAACCTGAAATCGAAGCATAATGGAAAACAAACTCCCGATGGACTATAAGACTTTTGCAAAGAATCCAATAGTAGCTATGCTATTTATTGTTCTATTAGGTATTATTTATGTCTATGCAGATATGAAAGGAACATTTCATAAATACACAGATAGTCAGGACAAGAGGATAACTATGCTAGAATATAGAGATAGCGTAAAAACAGAGCATATTAGGCATTGTGATAGCTCTGTAGCGTCTTTAAATACGAAAGTTCAGTACTTAGAGCAAAGAGGCGGTCTTGCTATTATTAAGCCTGAAAACATGAATAAAATAGCTTTTATATCAGCTTATAAATAAATGAATGGTTGGAAAATTTTATAAAAAATTTTTTGGATGGAGGTTGGGTAGTTTTAATGATTGGCGCAGCAGGCATGGTAGCAAGACTTGTAACCACTAATGAACAACAATCAAGTGGAGAGGTTGTAAAAAAAATCATTAGTTCTATGATAGCCTCTTTGATTGCATGGTTTGTTATGGAGCAATTTACTATGGACTCTATGTATAAAGCTGTAGCATATGGTTTAGTTGGCTTAAATAGTCCAGAAATAATACAAGGAGTATTAAAAATAAGTGGACAATTTGCTTCTGATCCAATGTCATTTATGAAAAAACAACAAACAAAACCAAGAAAAAAACGATGAAAAATATTCTCTTAATCATATTAACTGCAATTATCTTAGCTATTTCAGGGTTTGGTAAATATGTAGAAAGCACCATTAAAAAAACGGCAACAAGTATATATGAAGATAGATTAGTACCACAACCATACTTAAGTAGAAAATTTGACTATTATGGCTCAACCATTCAAGATCAAATTAAAGTGATAAAAGGAGGAAAAATCGATTTAGTAGCAATTCAAAAAGAAAAAGCTATTACCGATACAATGTGGGTTGCGTATTTAAAGACATATCAAACAGGTGAAGAAAAAGAAATAAGTGACAAAGCTCAAAAATATATTGATTCTGCGGATGCTTATTTGGAAAAAATTATTGAAGATGAAATAGTTACTGATGAAGAGGCTAAAATCATGGATGAAAAAATTTATCCTGTTTTAGAATATGTAAATTATTTAATAAACATACAGACAACTATTGGAGCTAAAGAAACCAAAGGAATGATAGTTCTGCTTCATAAGTTTTCTAATTTTATGATAGGAGCTATTGCACTTGCTATTGCTCTTTTGGGTTCTATTATATATGATATTTTTAAAACTCGGAAAACTGTTGAGAAAAAATCAGTAAAGAAAACAGTTAAAAAGCCTGTAAAAAAAGCTGCTGTTAAAAAGAAAAAGAAATGAGATTGATTGTAATAATACTTTTATTTTTTACTTTACAAGCTAAAGGTCAGTACTATGTAATGGCCGCTCCAAATGTAGCATTCAATACACCTTTAAATGATACTAAAAACTTGTTAGGAGCAACAATAGAAGTAGGTAAATATTTTGGTAAAACAGCGGTTGGTATAAATAGCGGTTGGTGGACTTATGACAGTAAAGACTTTTATCAAGAGTTAATGGCAACATTTCCAATCTATGATAAATTCAGTGTAAGTGCAGCCATAGGGTATTTTTATCATCATAAAGACATAACTATGGAATATGATTTTAATTATACAATACCTTTGAAAAAAGAATATTCATTTGTCCTTAGCTATGGGGTACAAAGTGCTTTTGGAGATTCTTTTGCATCTTACTCAGTTGGAATAAATAAAGACATAACAATAAAATAACGATATGGATATTTCAAAATTAGGAACAAAGTTACCTCAAGCAGTATTAGACGAAATACCTGCAATCATGGAAAAGTTTGGAGTTACAAACCCTTTAAGATTATGTCACTTTCTAGCTCAATGTGGTCATGAAAGCGGACATTTCAAGTTTGTAAGAGAAAACTTAAATTACTCTGCAGATGGACTTCGTAAGATTTTCCCTAAATATTTTCCTACTGCAGAATTAGCTGGCAAATATGCTAGACAACCAGAAAAAATTGCTAATAAAGTTTATGGTAATAGAATGGGCAATGGAGATGAAGCTAGCGGAGATGGATATAAATTCAGAGGTCGCGGTTATATTCAATTAACCGGAAAAAATAATTATACAGCATTTGATAAGTTTGTAGAAGACGATATTTTAGCTAATCCTGATTTAGTTGCTACTAAATATCCACTTATGAGTGCGGCATTTTTCTTCAATACCAATAAATTGTGGGATATTTGCGATAAAGGTCATGGTCATGAAATTGTACTTGCTGTAACAAAAAGAGTTAATGGAGGTACGATTGGTTTAGCAGACAGACAAAAACATTTTGATTCACTTCATTCAACAATGGCATAATATGGAATTAGATTTACAAAAAGGAGAAACTATATTACTAAAAATAGCTGCAATAAGTGCGGCTATTATTGGTATTGCTACAGCCTGGAATTTTTATTTTAATAATTTCTGGGAACCTAAAGTAGAAGTTATTCGTGTAGACTATAAGGCAGGAATTGCTAATCTTAAAATAGAAGGAAGAGATTTTGTTCTCAGAGGAGATTCTACTTATTTGATCGCTTATGACTGGGGTATAAAATTCGGTTTTACTTATAAAGAAAACGAAAGATATTACGACAGGATTGAAATTTTAAAAAGAGGTGCAGTAAAGAAAGTTATTAAACAAGATTAAAATGGATTTAGGAATCAATAAAGTTGTTCAAAATGGTAACGGTAATGCAATAATTTACACTGCATTAATAGCTGCGGCCATTGCTAACACTTTACCTACCCCATTTGATGCAATTTATTTTCGTAGAGTCAATACTTTACAAAGAAAATACGATGATAAAAAGATAAGTGCACAAAAACTAGAATGGCATATAGCCGGAGAATATTATCTTTGGACAAGTCTTTGGTATGCAACATTGTTTACCGGAGTGTATGCTTTAGGAGGTAAATATAAAACTAATGCTGCAATATTATTAGCCATTGCTGCCGGAGGACTTGTTATAGGTGCTGTACAAGAAAATATTAAAGTAAATACAAAAATAGAAGAAAGCAAGAATTCAAATAAATCTTTTACCGGAGATGAAGAGAATTTCTGGAATAACGCTTTTGAAGATACCAAGTCGAATTTAGTGGTAAAGGGTTTTTCCGATGAAAATTAGTTCTTCAGAAAAAAAATAAATTATAATTGGAAATTATTCATAATTTTAACCTATATATTTTTAATTCAAAATTTTAAAAAAATGGAAACTAAAAAATTAGTACCAACAATCGTAGGATTAGCAGTAGGATTAACAGTATTATATATTACTGTTAGAGTTGTAAGTTCTGCATGGAAAAGCGGTCAATAATTTCAAAAAATAAAATAATGGCAACAGCTAAAAAGAAAATCAATGTAGCAGATATTGCTAAATTGGCTAAGAAAATTCGCAAAGAAGGCGAACGTTGGACTGATGCAATCAAAAGAGCATCAAATCAAATAAAAAAAGGATAAGTGGCTATAGTATATTTACATAAGAGGCCTGATAATAAGGAAGTATTTTATGTAGGTATAGCAAAAAATAAATCTAGAGCTACAGAAACTAGAAAGTATAGAAGGAACTATTTGTGGAATAGAATATATAATGAGATAGGATTTATTTCAGAAATTACACATCAAGATATATCTTGGGAAGAAGCGTGTAAAATAGAACAATATCTTATTTCTTTTTATAAGGAAAACTCAAAAAATGCTCTTTGTAATTTGACAGATGGTGGAGAAGGTACTTTAGGGTTAAAAGTCCCTCAAGAAAGGAAAGAACTTTATTCTAAAATGTATAAAGGTATTTCTAGATCTGAAGAAGATAAATTAAAAATGAGAAAACCTAAAACATCAGGGACTAATTCTCTTAAAGGCACTAAATTATCTGAAGAACATAAACTAAAATTAAGTTTACATTTTAAAGGTAAAAAAATGGCCCCTTTTACAGAGGAGCACAAATTAAAACTTAGTTTAGCAAAAAAAGGTAAAACTTTTTCAGAGGAACATAAGAAAAATTTATCTGATTCTCTTAGATTAAGAATAGTTACTGAAGAAACAAGAGCAAAAATGAGTATTTCACATTTAGGGAAAAAATACAAAAAGAAATAAAATTATGGCAAAGAAGGAAAAGGTCATTATTTTCGAAGGTGAAGATAAGTTTGTGAAACCTAGACATAGTACATATGACATTAATACTGGTAAATCAGAATTTGTTAGTGGAGATGGTGTAGGTCCAAGCAAAGATCCTTCTAGTAATATTACATCACCAGGTACTGTAAGTCAACGTGATCAAACAGTTGTTTCAAATTTACAAGATGGTGGTTCTATTGTTGGTATGCCTACAATGGGAGAACCTGACTATTGTAATAAATTACGTTTATATATTGAAACGCGTGGTGGTGGTAATGCAACTCCTGATCAAATAATGGCTGCACATGACATGTTTCAACGTTCATGTATGGAAGCTGATCCAACAACTACTAGTACAACAACAAGTACAACTACTGTAGCTCAAAAAACAGATAGTAATGTAATAGTTCCTGCAATTCCTGTAATTCCAATTTTACCTGCAACTAATTTAGGTATTAGACCTGTTGGTGGTGGAGGAGGTGGAGGTGATGAAGAAGCGCCAATTGAAAAGAAAAAAAGTTATTGGTGGTTATTATTAGTTGCATTAGGCATCTATTTAGTAGCCAAAAAGAAAAAAGATTAAAATGAATACTACAATAGAACAATCAGCTCCAGGAGCGGCAGTGCCTGCAACACCAATGGCTCAATCTATGGCTCCTGCGCCAGCGCCTGCTCCAATGGCAGCGGCTCCAATGCCAATGTATGCAGAAGGTGGTGATACAGGTGATAGTGGTGGAGGAGGTGGAATTAAAGGATTTTTCAATGATATAAATATTGTAGATGTTGCAATATCTGCATTTATAGTTGGTGGTGTAATTTATGCTATTCAATATTATAAATTCATGATGATGATTGAAAAAACAGGTTATGCTGATTTGAGTGCTAGAATACAGAAATTAGAAAGTGCTGCTTTAGCTGCTAAAAAAACAGCAGAAGTAAATGCTGCAGGTTCAAAAGGCAGAAGACCAGTAATGAGACTTGGTTAATAATGACAAAAAAAGAAACTACAATAACTTATAGCCCTATTTTGTCTGTACAACAGATAAGATTAATTGATGTCTTTGTAGTTGCTCCATTTTGCTTTTATGTAGCTAGTCAAAAGAATTTATCCAATCCAATTAGGGTTGGGTTATTCGTTTTAGGACTTACTACTTTGGTATATAACGGCAATAATTATTTAAAAAATAAATAGATGACAAAGAATCAAAAGATACTAGTTGGTTTGGGTGTAGCTGCGTTAGTGGTCTACGTTTATACTAGAATGGGTAAAAAAGCTCAAACTCCAACAAGTCAGCCTCAAGGTCAAGATAACAAAGGTCAAAACCCACCTACAAGAATAGAAAAGCCTCAACGAGGTCAAACTTACGAAGAAGTAGTAAGAAGTGGCGGTGGAGGAATAAAAATACCTAATAGAGAACCATCTATAATTCCATCAAATAGGGTATATAGTAATTATTATGGAGGTATGATGGATAGTAAAGAAGAGGTTGAATATTTTGAAAGTGCTTATAAGAAAAAATATGCCGTAGGTGGCAAACCAATGTTGGGTGATACTATAAATACTCAATTTGGAGTTTATAAATTTACTGCTCCCGAATCAAGAGGAAATAGTTTAGCGAGAGTAGTCATAAGTAATAGGTGGGTAAAAAAATAAAAATATAAAAACACAAAATAACCATAAAATATGCTTGATTCTATAACGTACGGTAATCCTACGCAAAAACAATTATCTCATTTAGAGGCTGAAAGTCCTTTAGACAAGCATTTGCCTCAATTAATTAAATTTGGCTTTCCTTTAAATAGCTCTAAGTCTACAAGAGCGGAATTAAATGAATTAGTTGATTATATAGAAGATGTAAAAGCTGATGAAGAGATTCTTCGTAGATATAGATCATATGATGCATCTATAGAAAGGATATTTGCAAATGTTATTATTGAACAAGAACTTGGAGAAAAGGGTATTGAATTAGTAGATAAATTATTTGACGAGAGTCTTCCTTTATCTTTTAAATTAAAATATCACTTTCAACGACCAAGACCTTTTCAATTAGCTCAACATTATAAATTAAAATTATTTCCTTTCAGTTCTATTTCAGCTGAAACACCATCTTATCCAGCTAATCATACTTTACAATCAAGATTGATTTGTCATGTGTTAGGTAATCATTTCCCAGAAAAATTTGATTATCTTGATTCATTAGCTAAAGACATTGAATTTTCTAGAATTTATTTAGGGCTTAATTATCCTTCGGATAATGACTTTGCACTTTATTGCGTAGAAACAATAGTTAAAGATCGTGATTTTAAAGTAAGATATGGATTATAATGCAAATACATTTAAAAGATGGAAAGGCTACTTGGAAACAAGATTGGGCAGAAATAGGCGGTAAAAGAAATTTTTATAGAAGTAGATGGGAATATAGATATGCTTTGTATTTAGAGTTTATGAAAAAGCATGGACATATAATTGAATGGCAACATGAACCAAAAACTTTCTGGTTCGAAGGAATTAAAAGAGGGACTAATAATTACAAACCTGATTTTTTTGTAATTTTCCCTAGTGGTAATGAAGAGTGGATCGAGGTAAAAGGATATATGGATAGCAAGAGTGCTACCAAAATAAAAAGAATGGCTAAATATCATCCTGATATAAAGCTAAGAGTAATAGGAAAAGAATGGTTTAAAGAAAATAGCCCAAAATTAAAAATGATTTTGAAAGGCTGGTAAAAAATAAAATAAAACAAAAACATAAATATGCCAGAAATAAGCCCTCCTATATTAGATGCAGTATCTAAATATGTAAAAAAATTTGGAGTCAAAAGAACATTAAAGCATCTTTCATTAGAAAATAAATCCGACAAACAATTATTTGAAGGTTATATAAAAGACGTTCTTATTAATGTTTGTGAAAGTTTTAGTATAAACATAGAAGACTTATTGCATTCTAAATATATAAGAGGAGATCAGAAATATGCTATCGGATTTTGTGTTCATTATCTATATCCAGAAAAAAGTTTAAGAGAAATTTGTGAAGTTGTGTTTATCAATAGAAATAAAACAATATTGAGTAAATATAAAAATATAATAGAGCATTTAAATTCTAAGCATAAATCAGATCAAAAATATTTAAAAATAAAAGAATCATTAGATAAAAAATTAATTAAATAATAATCATGGATAATCAACAACCAGCGGCCCCAGTGCAAGTAGAAACCCAACCAGTAAATTATAGTCCATTTTCAGAAAATGTAAATGAAAAACCATATACAGTTTCTCAAGGAGGTTTAAGTCAAGAACAATTATTGGGTTCAATACCTGAACCTATGTATCAGTCTCAACCATTAAATACAAGAGACAATCCATATGACATGTTGAATGGAGAAAGTCCAAGAGGTGGTGGTAGATCTTCTGAACCTCCTCCAATGAATCCATCAATGAATAATATTCCTGATGCTGAAAAGAAAATGGGAGCAGAACATCTTGCTAAATTAATCATGGACGGTTATGAGCAGTTGCATGTTTTTGGAAATAAAGCCTTACAATTCTCAGATAAGAAATTAAGAAAATTAGCAGCTGAAGGTGAAATTGATCTTAATATACAAATACCTTATGAACAAGGTCAAACTCTAAGCGCCTCAGAATTTGTACAATCATTCAATGAGCAATCTAAAGACACGCTAACAGTTTCAAGAGAATTTAAAAAAGAAGTTACTCCTGTTCTTACAAGAGTATTAGAAAAAAAGGGAGCTGGATTAACAGATGAGCAATATCTTGCATTTATGTTTGGTAAAGATATTATTGTAAAAGGTATTATCGTTGCTCAAATGAGATCAACTATGAAAGATTTGATTGAAGTAATGAAAGAATATACAGCTGCTCAAAGAGGATCTGGATATACTTCTCCTATTGTAAATCAAACTTCTACTCCACCTCCACCTCCACCACCTTCTCGTGGTGCTAATACTTCTGATTATAGTGCAACTCCTAATTATAGTACAGTTGACACAAACTCAGATGATTTTAATTTTCAAACAAATGAAGCAGTAGTTAATTCAACAGTACAAGCTTCTTCAGTTCCTGTAACAGGAAAAGAAAGATTGATGGATCAAATGAAGAAAGAAAAGATTTGGAAAGAAAATTCTGAAAAAGCTTCAGGCGGATCTAGCTATCAAGATGCGATAAATTCTAGAAAAAATGGTAAGAGAGGTAGAAAGCCAAAAGACTATATTAAAATGGATGAGTCACAAATAGCTGAAGCTATCATTTTAAGAGAAACAGATAAAGAAGGAAAAGAAAAACCTAATTCACAATTACAAGGACTAGATTAATAAATCATGAAAGTAAAAAGTGCAGAATTTATTGATCTAAAAGCAAAGATTATGGAAACAATTAGGCTCTTTGAACAAGAGTCTGATAAATTTGAATTTCCAGTAGAAGATGAAACTGATTTTTTAATCTTTGTAGATGATTGTAAAGTAATTCCAGTATTTGTAAAAAAAGATAATTATCTTAAAGTTGAATATGATTTTACATTATGCCCAACTAAGATAAGAAGATTAGCTTTTTCAAAGTTATTTGATTCTTTAAGAATTGAAATATCATTAAAATAATTAAATAAAATGGGTAGAGAACCGTTATTGATGGCAGCAGTGGGTAAGAAAGGTGTAGGTAAAACTTTCCAGCACGTTGCTTTAATGAACCAATATGTTTCAGGAGATCCTTATAGAGGAATAAGAGGAAGGAAATGTTTAGTAATGGATGTAAATGATGAATATGGCTATGGTACTTATAATATACAAGCTATTTCACTTAGAGACATTGCTTTATTTACAATGCATCCAAGAATTGAAATGAGAAGAGTAAGACCTTTTCATCCTAATGGAACTAGAATGACTTTAGATGAATGGGCTCAAGCTTTATTTTATGTATTAAGCGTTTTTAGAAATGGTTTATTAGTAATTGAAGACATCAATAAATTTATTGGTGATCATTTGCCTCATGATCTTGTTGGTGCAATATGTACAAACAGGCACGTAGGATTAGATATTATTTTATCATATCAATCTATTGGTAGGATTAATACTAAAATCTGGGGTAATTTAAATGTCCTTAGGTATCATAAAAATGTAGAGAGTGTAGAAAGACATAAAAATAAATTTCCTGACAAATATGAGTACATGAGGATTGCAGAATTGATGGTAAATAATCAATACAATGGAGGCAATAAAAGATTCTTTGTGTATATTGATATGGACGAAGAAAAAATACGTGGAAGTTATAGTCAAGAAATAATGGAAGAAGCAATTGAACAATATATTTTTGAGAATTACAATGAATTATTAAAGCCTTATTTAGTTCAAAAAGATAAAAAAAATAAAAAGCTTCACAATTCTGATACAGCAAAAAATGAAGTTAAAAAAAGACTATTTTCGTCCTATTCTGTTTTTTGATTAGTGAATAATGATTGTTTGAAAGTCCTCCGAGAATACTCGGGGGATTTTTATTTTATACCGTTTCAAAATGGTTTCAAATTCTTTTCGGTTTGTTGGATAGCTAATTAAAAATTATAACATAAGTTTACTGTGAATTAATCATTTGAATCTGTATTCAGTGATAATCATTATTAATTATAACCCAAAAATTCAAAAAAAATGGATTACAAAAAACTTGTAGGTGATGTTCTTAAAGTAACTTTAGGTGTAGGATTATATTTCCTAGCTGTTAAGCCTCTATTAGATAAGGCAAAGATCGGTTAATAACATCCGGAATTAACAAAGACTCAAAAAATCAAAAATTAAAATTAAAATTAAATAACAATGTCTAGTATTCAAAAATATCTACAGGCTGCAAATCGTTCAGTGAACGAGCAGTTTATCGGTGTTGACGGTTTTGCTGACGAAACTTATTTTACTGGTTCTGAAGATTTCTTCGGTGCTGATGCTGCTGCTCCTGCTGCTGCTCCAGTTGCTGCCGGTAACATGAGATCTCAGCCTTATATCATTACAGTTTCTAACGCGTCTAACGCAGCAGTAAACGTTGATGTATTCGGTGCTTATGTTTATTTGAACAACGCAGGTTTCTCTGCAGGTTCTTTAACTGTAAACAACGTAACTATTACGTCAAACCTTTCTAACACAACTTATTACAACTTACTTAACCAATCAAGTGTAAGTCCGTTCACAATCGGTTCTACTTTGATTAGCTCTGTAAATGGTACAACAAGTCAAGTGTTACAACCAATTACTTTAACTACTCAAGATGCAAACGGTAACCAAGCTGTTAAGATCTTAACTCCAGTAATCGATCCATATCAGTTACAATCAGGTGTTATCGAACTTAAGCAAGCGTTCCGTATCGATGGTTTTACTAAATTGACATTCCAAATGTTCGCAAGTTCAAGTGTTCAATTCCAGTTCTACCCATCTGATAACATCAACATTGCTCGTGGCCTAGGTGGTAACCCAGTGTCTAAGCAATATGGTAGTCCAAAGATTATCAGACCAGCTTCTCGTTAATCCTAGAAGTTTAAAATAAAAAGAAAGGGCTGAAGCAGGTATTCTATATCAGCTTGGCCCTTTTTTTCTTTAATTTGATTAAATTGCATATTATGTCTTCAAATGTAAACATATACGCATATACCGCATCTGCTAATCCTTATTTTGTAAAATCATTAGCTCACAGATATGGATATGAATTTGATAAAGATCAATCCTTGTCGTCTGTATTACAACAACTAGTATCTTACGAAGGAGAACCTGTATTAACTGAAATAATTGAAAATAATCCTGATAAAGATTTATTCATGGATTATTATGAAAAGAAATTTGGTAAAAAGCCAGAAGGTTGTACATGTAGTTCTACTTCTCTTAATCCAAATAAAGGAATTCTAGAATCTTATATGAATTTCTCTGGGCAATTACAAGCCCAAGCAGCTCAACAAGTAGCTGAAAATAAAAAATTAACTAGTGAAACTAATTTGATGTTATTTGCAGGAGCGGTATTAATTGCTTTCGCGATATATTCTAAAAAATAAATATTATGAGCCAACTTCCAGGACAACCATTAGGTACCAATGAAAAAGAAGATCCAACCAATCCAGTAAGTGAAATTGAAGCCTTATTTGGTGTTAGAATGACTAAAACACAAAAATGGGCTTGGGTTATTGGATTAACATTGGTTCTTTGGGGAGTAACATATTATACTAGTAAGAAAAAATAAAAATAAAAATTATGGCAGTAAGTGCAACACAAGTAACACAAGAAGCTTTATCATATGCAGTTATCACTGATAAAAATGGTCTTGTAAAGTTACTTAAAAGAAATGGTGTTCAATTAGGCAATAATCCTTCTGATAAAGAAGTTACGGTTGCTGTTTTGATGGCATCAGCAAAAAGTGAAAACTTTAAAAATGAATTAGCTGATTTACTTACTAAAAAAGTAAAAGAAGCTGGTGAAAATATGTCTTTTGTAGGTACTGACCAAGATTTTGGTTTTACTGGAATAGATGATTTTCAATTTACAGGATCTGAAGACTTTTATAAGTTTACTGGAGCTGAAGATTTTTTCAGTGGAACTGCTGAAGAAAAAGCTGCTAAAAAGACTGCTGCTGCTCAAGCTGCTGCCGCAAAGAAACAATCTAGAGTTACTGCAGATAATCCTCAAGGTAAAACAGGTGTTGGTTTATTATTAGCTAATATTGGTAAAGCATTGACTAGTCAAGATACTATTAATGCAGGTATTCAAATTGGTTTAAATAAAATCAATAACAGAACTCAAGCTGATGCAAATTCACTTGCTACTCAAGCAGAAATGTTACAAGCTCAGCAAGATCAAATGAGAAAAAATTTACCTGATGCAAAAACTGGAATCAGCAGCACTGCTAAGTATGTTTTAATTGGTGTTGGTGTATTAGCGGTTGTTGGAATTGTTTATGTAATTGTTAAAAACAAAAAATAATGGCAACAGATAATAAAATTTTATGGTTTGGAGCTGGTGCTCTTACTGTTATATTACTTGCAAGATATTATAACAAAAAGAAAATGCCTGTAAAAACTTCAGATCTTGAAAATAAGAATCCTGGTCCTATTTCTATATCAATAGAGCCAAATCCTATAGCTAATAATCCAGTTGGTTCTGCAAGTCCTTTGACTTCAGGTCCTATCACAGTAAATGCTTTAGGAGAAGGGGTTAAAAAACCAATTTATGTTTCTCCTCAAAATTTAATACCAAATGTTTGGGACAGAGGAGTTGGTGCTCCAATGTATATAAATGCTGATGGAGGTGGAGAATATACAGGTATTCAAAAAGCTTGTAAATGTTCTCCGAAAAAAGAAAAAGGTAGAACAATATTATCAGATTTTAAATTTTAAAAATGTCAGACGCAAAAGATATATTAGATAAAGTAAAAGATTTAAAATCAAAATCAGACAGTTTTGCTCTTAAGAAAACGAAAGGAACCATCTCTGGTGCATTTATAGGCATGGCTGGTGGACTTCTGATTGGTTATTCAAGACAATATAATCTTATTTCATCTGCATTCGTAGGAGCATTAATAGGAGGAGTTGTATCACAACTTTTACTACCTAAAATAGAAGAATAATGAAAAAAATAAATAATACTACATTAATCATTGGTGGAGCAATTGTCTTAATCGGAGGATTAGCTTTCATGTTATTACGTAAGCCAAAGTCTAAATTAGATGATACAACTGCAAGTGATGACAAAGTAGATACTACTAAGCCTGAAATTTCTTCAAGCTCTTTTGAACTTGTTGGATTTGCTCAAAAACCAGGATCAACTAGTATTTCTGTTCTTAAAATGCCTTCTTTAATGTCTGGTGTAAGTAAACAATTAGAAAGTTTTACTACTGTTTATGCAAGACCTGCTTCAAGTAAAGGTTGGGCTGAAATTTCAGAAGATAATGAAACTATTTTAGGATATTTACCAAATGAAGCTTTGAGAAAATTATAATAAAAAATAAACATAAAATGGAATCTGCGGGAATTGATTTAGACAAAACTCTTACTGCTAATCAACTTTTCAAAAAGTATAAAGAAGAAGGCGGGACACTTAATTTTTCCGAGTGGTTAACAAGAGAAAAAACAAAAGGAGTATTTCCTTTAAACAACGGATTAAATGAAGAAATTAATTTAACTTTAAATAAATTTAAACCTAAAAAAATGGACAAAACAGTACTAGGATTACCAGTAAAAACTTTATACATTGTTGGTGGTGTTATTGTATTAGCAATTATTGCTAAACAAATCATGAAAAAGAAATAATTATGAAAGACGCTAAATTATTATTTGGATTAATTGCAGGTGTAGCTATCGTAGGATTGTATTACAATTGGCAAAATTCCAAAAATATTAAAAAATTAGCTGATGGCACTTTACCTCCAAAAGAAATTGAAAAAGCAATTGTAGAAGCTACAGAAATAGAAAAAGAAAAATATACAAATGCATTTTTAAAAGATTTTGAAATTATAATGCCTCCAGTTCAAGCAAGTAAAGCAGTGAAAGAAAGAGCTGCAAAAGCTGAGAAGAGAAGATATCAAGTTAATCCTGATAAATTGCAAACTCCACTATACTTATAATGAGATACAAACTTTGGACACGCTATGAACCATGCATGGTAAAAATTGTTGTGAAGACGAAAAGTCCTCAGAATATTATAGTTAAAGTATTTGATGCAGGTCAAGCCAATACATATTTTACGAATAGAAATAAAATTGTAGATGGTGTTCAAGATTTATATGTGAGAATGCCTCTTTCTCCAGGAACTTGTGCAATGACTATTTATAATGAAAAGAATGGTGATCTTCCAAAAGACAAAGATGATTCATTCGAAGTTTTAGATATTAAAAAAGAAGAATTAGATATTACTCTTCCTAAAACTAAAATGGATACTCCTCTTGTTAGGAATTTTGTAGCTTTTGCTCAAAAATTTTCTTATAATGCAGGTTGGATTTCTACTAATAAAGATTATGTAAGTAGTATGGGTAATTTTAAAATTGAATACTTATCTCAAATCATTAGTAGCAAAGGTGAAAAAATGGCTACTCCAGCAAGGATTAGCACAAAAAATGGTAGAATACAAGTTTCTCAACAAGCTTTTTTACCTTTTACAATTCCAATGAGAATGGCAATTTTACTCCATGAGTTTAGCCATTTTTATGTAAATAGTGATATTGCAAATGAAACTGAAGCAGATCTAAATGGATTGACTATTTATCTAGGTTTAGGTTATCCTATTAAAGAAGCTTATACCGCATTCGGAGAAACGTTTATAGGTTATCCGAGTGAACAAAATAAAATGAGATACGATATAATAGATAAGTTTATTAAAGATTATATTGCAGAATATAATATTAAAGACGTTTACGCAACTGGCAAATAAAAAAGTTATGAATAAAAAAGCAATCTTTTATGTTGGTATTTACGCGGTAGTAGCTTACGGAGCTTACTATATGTTTTTTTCTAAAAGCGCTTATGCAAAAGCTATTAAAAAAGCCAATGCATATGGCGGTACAGAAGAAAGCTTAAAAGAATTTGGTATGAATTATTTAAGACCATGGGCAAAAGCGGCAAAAAATAATGTACCAACATTTACATTTGAAGGCAAAACTTATAACACAAAAGGTGGTAAAATATTAAGATAAAAAATAATTAATATGAAAGTATATCAATATTATAAAGAATTACCACCATGGGCTAAAGGAGCAGTTGTTGTCGGAGGTGTTGCCGCCGCGTTTTTTTTAGGTAAAAAACTTTATACAATTGTATTTCCTTCAGAAGAAGCTAAAAGAAATGCTGAATTAGGAAGAAATATTAATAGTGAAATATCTAATTTAGAAAGATCTCAGAAAGCAACTTTTCCTGATAGTGCATATGATACGTTAGCAAATACTATATATAATAGTATGAGATTTGCAGTAGGTGATGATTATGGTGCAGTTCAAGATTCGCTTAAAAAAATGAAAAATAATCTTGATGTAGCAAAACTAATTAAAGCATTTGGTAGTCGTCAAGATTATGCTTTCGGTATACCTGTAGGTGATAAAATGGATTTATTAACCTATGTGAAAAAAGAATTAGGTAATGAATATGGTGGTTTGACAGACTATAGAGTTAAAGATATAAATAAAGATTGGGCTGCTAAAAAAATAACATACACAATATAAAATAAATAATTATGGCAATAGCGGTTTTAGCAGGCGGATTAGGTATAGGTCTTTCAAAAAAAGCTGAAAACAAACGAAAACAAGCTGCAGCAAATGAATATTCTTCAAAATATCCACTTTTGAATGATTGTGGACCTATGGAAGATTCTATTAAAAATGCAGTATTCGAATTAAAAACAATAGATTCTGCACCTGTAAATACAGCTGGAGCAAAAAGAATAAAAAAACGCAATTCAGATGCTCTTAGATCATGGGTTTCAGTTATGAAAGAGCATTTAAAAGATCTTACTTGTGGTATAAATGTAGCAAGTACTCAAACAGCAATGGTAGAGCCTTTATCTAGATCAACAGCAACTGAAGTATTGCGTCCTGAGAAAAGTGAAAAACTTGAAGATGTAAAGACAGAAGAGTCTCAAGCTAAAAATGATGAAAATCCGGCTTCTCCCAACAATAAAAAAGGTGTAAATTGGCTTTTGATCGGTGGAGTAGCAATCGGAGTATTTGCAATTTTTAAATTCATGAAAAAATAAATAATTATGGCTATAGATATGATTGAACAAAATGAACTTGGTGCTCTAGCTCCTTCAAGAGTTGGTAATGACAGGTGTTTTGTAGATGAAAAATCAAAAAATTATTTAGGTTTTACTGGAGAAGAAGATTTTTACAATCTTTTCGGTAGCCAAAAGCGTAAGGCATCTATTGCTCAAGTTGAAAAAGATGCAAATGAAAAATGGTCTGAATATAATACAAAGACCTGCGGTGGTATTCAATTACTCATTGATGATACTCAAGTAGAAATTGAAAGAATCACTAAAATGATGGCTTCTAATAATGGTTTCGATTTGCCAATTCAATTAAAAATTGCTCGTAATGCTCAAGCTAATGCCAAAATGTTACAAAATCAATATGATTGTATCAATAAATTAGCTCAAGAAAAAGTTGCGGCGGAAAGAAAATCTCTTCTTGATACTTTGACAAATGTTTCTGATACTACTGTCGAAAAAGCAAAAGGAGATCTTAAAGGAATTGATATGGGAACCGGAGAAAAAACAGTTGGTGGTGTAAACAAAAATTTATTAATTTACGGTGGAGTTGGTCTTGGAGCTTTAATTGTAATAGCTTTAATATTTAAGAAATGAAAAATTTAAAAGCGGTATTAATATTTTCTGGTTTAGGTATTATCGGATATAGTTTATACAGATATTACAAAAAGCAAATAAAATTTTTAACTGATATTACTTATTCTGTAGTCGGAGTTAAAATAGTTAATGTCGGAAAAGATAATGTTTCATTAGATATAACAAATAGGATCTATAATGCATCTAATGTTGAAGCTACTGTGACAGAGATGTATCTAGATTTTTATCTAAATAATGTTTTGATAGGAAATGTAAATGAGGTAAAAGATATCCTTATTTTGCCTCTAAAGACGACTGATGTAACTTATAGATTTACATTTAATCCTCAATTAGTTGTTAAAAATTTAGTAAGTGTAATTACATTTGCTATATCTGCAAAAGATATGACTTTTGAAGCTAGAGGATATGCTAAAATAAAAAGCGGATTTGTTCAAACAACAATTCCATTTGAATATAAAAATAATTTAAAAAGTTTTTTAAAATAAAAGATAATGGGAGCAACTAATGTCTGGTCAAAAACCTTAAGTTCAAGTTCAATCACTATTAGTGGATCACAGAACGTTATTCGTCTTTCTGTGTTATCAAATTCTGGAACAGTAACTTTTCTCGGTAGCACTACTTTCAATGGGGTATCAGCTGATGCTATTACTTTTATTGCAGGCCAAGGTGTAACTTTAACAGGGAGTACATCAAATCCTCTCGATGGAATTACAATAGATGCAACAAGCGGAAGCGCAGATATTATTATTTCTTATCAATAATTATAAATTTTAACAAAAAAAAACCATAAACATGCAAGAATTTATTATCGATGAAACACAGAAAATCTTTTGTAAATCAATAAAAAGATATGCTAATGATTTAAAAAAAGAAAACCAAGAGATTTCAATTATGCTTTATATAAAGCAAGGTGGAGAAGAAAATGGTGATGTAGGTTATAATATATGTGTAAATAATAATCCTGTTCAAACAGTGACTATTAAAGACGTATTAAATGTGAAGTTTGATATAAAGGGATATAGTTTAATTGTGCCTCCTTATATTAAGCAATTTTTAAATGATTTTGAAAAACAGTTAAATAGTACAACAATAGATGTTTGTGTTTATTTAAATAAAGAAGATGAAGATGAATGCAGATTCTTTTTATTTAATGCAGGCAAATTTGTTAATGAAGTTTATTTAACTGAATTAATAAAAATATAAATAAATATTAATGGGCAATTCCTTTCTTGGTAGCGAAAATTTTTCATTTCTTGCAAGTGGCTGTACAGTCATTTGTTGCCAAAATGTTACTTGTTGTACAACTTGTGAATTTGGAGTTGAAGTCTTAGGTGCAGGTTGTAATTCAACTGTAAGATGTGCTGTAAATAATACGGCTATAGGAGATTATAGTGCTGCTTTAGGTGGTCGTGATAATACGGTTTGTGGAAATTGTTCAGCTATAGTTGGTGGTTGTTGTAATAATGCTAGTGGTCCTTTAAATTTTATAGGTGGTGGTTTATGTAATATTGGTGCTGCGGGATACTCATTTGTAGGTGGCGGTGGATTCAACTGCACTATAAGTGGTTTATATAATTCAGTAGTAGGTGGTAGACTTAATCAATCAATAGGTAGTTATGCTGCTACGGTTAGTGGTAGATACAATATATCTTGTGGAGATTATTCATTTGTTGGTAGCGGATGCAATAATATTGCTTCAGGAATTTATTCAACTTTAGGAGGAGGACAATGCAACACTGCTTGTGGATGTAATTCGTTTATTGGTGGAGGTGCTTCTAATACAGCAACTACAAGTAATTTTGCAACAATTGTTGGTGGCCAATGTAATATAGCTAGTGGGTGTTGGTCTTTTGTAGGAGCAGGTTTTTGTAACATAGCTAGTGGCTGTGGTTCTGCTGTATTAGGTGGTCAAACAAACACAGCTTGTGGAAGCTATTCAGGAATATTTGGTTGTGGTTTAACGAATTGTAACGCTTGTACATTTATGGCTAATAACTTTGTTATTGGCGACTTTGTAGGTTGTGGTGGATGTTCACTTGCTTTAGATGCAAATGGTAAAATGTGTATTGGTGCAGGTGGTGGTGGAGGTGGTGGAATAATGGTCTTAGGCACAGGATGTAATTCTACAATTAGATGTGGTGTTAATAATGTTGCTTGTGGGGATTACTCTGCTTCATTAGGTGGTCAATGCAATAGTGTTTCAGGTTATACTTCAACTATTAGTGGTGGGTATCACAACACCATAAGTGGTGGATATTCAGGAACATATCTTTGTAGCAATTCGTTTATAGGCGGTGGTGGTTGTAATAATGTTTTTTCAGAAAATTCAGTTATTACAGGTGGTTTTTTTAGTTCCATTTGGAACTCGTGTGGGTCTGCTATAGTTGGTGGAATATATAATAATATTATTAATTCTCAACAAGGATTTATAGGTAGCGGTAGTGGAAACTATCTAGGTAACTCATATGTTACAGCTATAGTAAGTGGTAATGATAACATAATTAGATGTAATGGATATAGCTTTATAGGTCACGGTCGTTATAACTGTGTTGTAACAGCAGACTTTTCATCTGTATTAGGTGGTTTCAATAATAAAATTGAGATGACTCAAACTCCTCCTAGTTATCCCGGTTATGCATCTATTAGTGGTGGATGTTGTAACACAGTTTGTGGAAATTATTCATTTATTGGAGGCGGTTTCTTAAATACAAATCAAGGGCTTTCTTCATTTATTGGTGGTGGTGGTTGTAACACAGCTTGTGGATGTCATTCATTTGTTGGTGGAGGGTGTAATAATATAGCAGCATGTAATTATTCAACTGTTTCAGGTGGTTATCTAAATGTAG